>ERZ780157.1063-NODE-1063-length-31206-cov-3.426182_pt1 | contig 31206 bp, 34 predicted proteins | sample MGYA00511169_ERZ780157 | MGnify/ENA primary metagenome ERZ780157 (study PRJEB29588, sample SAMEA1965149) | human gut metagenome | biome: human gut; feature: human-associated habitat; material: faeces | place: Denmark | collected 2008/2010 ...
TTTTAGCCTTGTCAAAGGCGAGAAAAGAACACGAAGTGTTCGAAATGCGAATGTGTGGGCGGGGAAGCCTGAATAGTTACATTCTAATTAACTCCAAATATAGTAAATGATTCCTGCTGCCAAAAGTGCCACAGCCACCGTAATGATAATCTTCGGTATTGACAATGGCGTCTTTCCGGCTATCTTTCCGGTCTGTCCATTTACCATAATTTGGTAAACTTTGTCTTTATACTTAAAGTTGGATACCCAGATTGGCAAAAGAAGATATTTGTATGTCACATCATTGAATGACGTATTTAATATCACTCGTCTCGTATGATCGGCATTGTGCTCATCTTCAATCTTATCTTCGACATTGCGTTTCAATTTTGCCGAAATGGCTTTTTTCGCTTGTTTCCAGGCATCTTTTACACCAAGTGCATAACGCTCTGCCACAAATCCGGCTACGTATTCCGGCTTGTAAGCCTTATTGTTTTCCGTATCAAATGGCTCCAGTTTATGAAGCATGTTGGAATCGTGGCGGTCCGATGCGAGAATCAATTCGTCATCGATAAACTCGCTGTATGTACCGGAGGTCGAATACCAGTCTGTCTCCGTATGGCTATGTTCATCGTCATCCTGCACTTCCCGATCGATACCATATTGACCGGTATATGTCGAAAATGTATTGGTGTCAAAGGTCCAATACGGAAGATAGATTCCGTTGAAACTTTTTGGTCGCGCACTTTCTTTGGCAAGACGCGGACAAAACCATTTCTTTTTGATCCATTCTTTAAAGAGACGGGAAGCATCTTTGTCATTTACCTGAAACGGCACAACTCCTCCCGGTGCGATCGTATCCTGATCGTTTGCTTCCATAACCTGGTTGGATCCGCAAAATGGACAGACAGCCGATGTCTGAAGGGCATCGTAAATGGATTCTGCACCACATGCCTCACAAATTACGGTCTTCTTCTCTACACCCCAGTTTTTATTCGCCGTTTTATCCACTAGATCAAAATCCAGTTCTTCTGCCTTTTGGGGCTCCTCATCGGATACGGCGATTTCTTCTTCATAATCACAGAAACCACATTTCATATGTCCGGTTTTTGGATCAAAGTCCATAATACCGCCACACTGCGGACATTTTTTATCCGTTTCTTCTTTGGTCTCCGCAAAATTGATATTGTCAAAATTTTCTTCTTGCTGGTTCATTCTTTTCCTCCATTCTCATTACTGAATGTCATTTTCATCAAAAATATCCCCGCATTCCGGACAGAATTTCGGTGGATGATATGGATCTTCCGGCTGCCATCCGCATTTATCACAACGGTACAATGGAGCGCCTTCCGGTTTCTTTGCGCCACAGTTCATGCAGAATTTCCCCTGATTCAATGTTCCGCAAGAGCAAGTCCAGCCTGCTGGTTCTTCCGGTTTTGGCGTGCCACATTCCATACAGAATTTCCCTGTGTTTCCTGTTTTTCCACAAGAGCAGGTCCAGCCTTCTGCTGCCTGCTGCTGAGGCTGTGCCTGTGGCTGTGGTGCCTGCTGAGGCTGAGGCTGTGCCTGTGCGGCTGCCTGCTGCTGAGCTCCCATCGCAAATAACGAATTCGCATCCATTCCACCTGCCTGCGTCGCCATATTCATACCGGCAAATGCCATCATCGGACCTGTCGCCGTATTCGAAGCGGCTGCTTTCATCGCCTCTGCCTGTGCTCCGGCAAGTGTTGCTGCTGCCATATTTGGATTGCGGAGTACAGCGGTTTTCTGCATTTCTTTGATCATTTGCTCATCTTCTTCAGATGCCTTGATCGTATTCACACCAAAGGCAACAATCTGCAGTCCGCGAAGTTTTCCCCACTGCTCAGACAATTCCTGATTCAGTGCATCCGCTACCTCTTTCGTATGTGCCGGAACTGCACTATAACGGATTCCGAGTTCCGAAATTCTTGCAAATGCCGGCTGCAGCGCCGTCATAAGTTCGGTTTTTAACTGCGAATCTATCTCGTCTCTGGTGTATTCATCCGTTACATTTCCGCACACATTGGTATAGAATAAAATTGGGTCAAAAATTTTATAAGAATATTCACCATTGCAGCGTACCGAGATATCTACATCGAGTCCGATATTGTTATCTACCACACGGAATGGAATCGGATTTGCCGTACCATATTTATTTCCCATAATTTCTTTGGTATTAAAGAAATATACCCTTTGATCTTTCCCGGTATCTCCACCAAACGTAAAACGCTTACCTATCTGTGAAAACGTCTGCTTAATCGTGTCTCCTAAATCTCCACAGAACAAACTTGGCTCGCTTGAAGTATCATACATAAATTCTCCTGCGTCTGCACAAAACTCAACCACTTTCCCTTGATCTACGATGATCATGCACTGACCTTCATTGACAGCAATTACCGATCCATTCGAGATAATATTATCGTTCCCTTTATTGGATGTACCAAATTTTCCGCTTTTTCTCATTTGTCCCTTCGTAACAAGCACATCCGCTTCCATCGCATCACAATAAAAATACTCTTTCCATTGATCTGCCATCGTACCACGGATTGCACCTCCAATTGCCTTAATTAATCCCATTCTGTATCCTCCATTTCGTTTTTATAAGGGTTACCCCCTCTTTTTTGTTGATTTTATTATAACCTTTTTCCCTTCCCCTGTCTACAAAAAAAATAGTCCCCCGGAGAATTTCCGAAGGACTATCTTTTTTACGATCTTGTCGCAGGGTAGTCTAGACTAACGCATAGACTCCTCCTGTTTCTTGATCATCTGTCGCACCATCTCGCCGCCGATACTTCCTGCTTCTTTGGATGTGAGGTCACCATTGTAACCATCTTTCAAGTTTACGCCAAGTTCAGACGCAACCTCCATCTTGAATTTGTCCATAGCATCTTTCGCCTGTGGTACTTCCATTCTTGCTGTTTTACTCATAACATTTCACCTCCGTGTTTTTTAGTATTTATCGTAAGTGATAACGGAATGTCTTTTGTATGAAAACATTCCGTCATCGAAACATTTTCATGTAAGCCACTCGGTTATCTGATACTATTGTACCCACGAAGGAGTTTTTCATTCTGGTAATTACTGCCAAATTTTATCGTTCCTGCAAATCTCTCTGCAACGGTTCCAAATAATGCAGAAAGGTTCCCGAATACGTAGAGATTTCAAACTCCGGTTCCATCTCATCAATCGTAAAACTTTTCCGGCCGCCCTGCTCCATCCGTTTCCAAAATTCCAATAATTTTTGAAAACGAAGATACATATATTTTTCCCGGTTTTTAAAATAAATAAGCAAAAATGCGATGCCATCCTGACTTTCAAATTGTTCCATAAATTTCATTTGATGCTCATGCACATTGCTGAGTGGGAAACGGTCCTCGATGCACTCTTTTGCATCAAAACAGATTGGAATGCCCTGTACGACACCGATATAGTCAACGGTACTTTTTTGTTCAAAATACGCAAGTGTAATATGCCTCGTCTCCTGATCAATATTAATTGGTTTGATCGGCGTCGGGATTTTCTGCACCAGTGCCAGATTCTGCATCTGGTATTTTTCATTCGTCATATTTACAAGTTCTTCCAAAAATGATCCTCGCAGACCACGTGAATTCCATGTTGGCATGTTTAGTGTCCTTTCCTTTAGGATTGAAAAATGTCTGTGATCTTTTTCTGCATTTCTGCATCGAAACCATCTTCTGCCTGAATTTCTTTTTCATCAAGTGCCTGATATCCCATTGGCCCATAAAGGAATTTTTGAATCAAAATACATTTTTTCCCATTTTTATCAAACACTTTCCAATACAATTCGCTTTCATAGGCATTTTTCTCCGAATTATATTTTCCATCCGTCAGACAAAATGAATTTTTCCGACACCGGCTCAGTATATCATACAAGCATTTTCCAATTTTTTCCTGATACGCAGAACCTTCCGTTTCAGTATCTTTCACCGGATTTTTTTTGCAGTCTTCCACAAAAAAAATCACTGTTTTCTTTTCCGTTTTATCCTCGGACAGATTATCTTTATTTTGCTCCGAAATCCTTTCGTTTGTCAAGTATTTTCCCAAATTATCCGAGCGGCTGGCATTATAATAAAAGTCGAGATATGCCTTCATTTCTGCCACAGCATCCCCATTTCCCTTAATGTTCCGGATCACATAACTGCTGCGGTTATAAAAAAGCAGTTCCAAGACGATTTCTTCCTCCCCACACGTGATCGCAACACTGACATCATACCCATTTTTTTCATACGCTTCCGGTTCACTGGTGTTTTCGGCTCCTTCATAACAGATATCATCTATCTTAATCGAAGTCTCTTTTCCGGCAAAAATTTTCTGCTGCAATTGTTTGAGCTGCGCAGCCACATCTTCAAAAAGTGCCTTTTGATTAACATACTGCTGGCTTGTCAACTGTACATTCATCCCACCAAGAACTTTCTCTATCTCGCCATCGGCAAACTGTCCTGCGACTTTTTTGGCTTCATGCCTGTACATCAAACTGTCATAACTCGGACAAGGCAGTTCCGGAAAAATCTGTCCCACGGTCAATGTGCCAAATACCGCACATACCACAACTAGCACCAGCACGGCGGCAATTTTTTTCATTCGATTTCTTTTTAATACTTTTGAAATTTTTTGAAATGGCCGGATATCCTCCATCCCTTCCATATTTTGTAATTCATTTTCCATCGTATCTTTTTGCATTCGTTCAAATTTTTCCAGACAGCTGTTGCATTCCTTCAAATGCTTTTCAATCTCCTCTGCCGTCTCCGGCTGGCACATACCATCTGCATACTCCGGCAATAAATCTTCTATAATGTTACATTTCATCGTCTCTACCTCCCTGCATTTTCTGAATCTGCTTTTTCTCTCAATTTTTCTTTTGCCCGATAATAAGTTACTCGTCCCCAGTTTTCTGTTGTTTCAAATATTTCGCCAATCTCATGGAACGATAACCCTCCCAGCACCCGAAGCATTACAACTTCCTTATATGGTTCCGGCAAGTTATGTATCTGTTTTCGCAACCACGCGGTCTCCTCTTTTTTAACAATATGACCTAAGATTTCTTCGTCGCTCTGCTGCTCCTGCATCTTTTCCAATGGCACATTTTTCTGTTCTGCCTTTTTGCAAAGATCGAGCCACAGATTCCTGGCAATGCGGCACAGCCATGTGGATACTTCGCATTTTCCTTCAAACTCCTCCGCATGCTCAATTGCCTTCAAAAATGTAGACTGTACAATGTCATCTGCTGTCACAGGATCTTTACAAAGCTGCAAAACAAACGCATAGATCATTTTAGCATACTTTCGATATATCTCATCAAAAGCTTTCTCTGTCAGTTTCATCCGTTGTTCTCACCACCTTACTTTTATTGGGATCTGTAAATTAGACGATTCAGAAAAAGAAAGATTACAAAAAATTCAAATTATCAATTAACAATATCATCCAACCATTTGTACAATTAATTTCCCAAAATCAACATTTTTTCATTTTGGGGAAATGAGTTTTCTCCTCTTTATCCAGATAACAAGAAAAGGACAAAACCTCGCTTTGTCCTTTTCCTTTTATTCTCTTATGTACCTTATTCAGTACACTTTATTCCTCTACATTATGATATACTGCCTGTACATCGTCGTCTTCATCGAGAAGATCCATGATACGGTTGAACATTTTCACGTCTTCGTCGCTTGTCAGTTCTACGTAATTTTGCGGGATCATGGTTACTTCTGCCTGAGCCATCGGAACGCCCTCTTTTTCCAAAGTTTCACGTACCTGGCTGAAATCATCCGGATCGGTAAGGATTTCGTAGCTGTCTTCTTCCTCATTAAAATCCTCTGCGCCGGCATCCAGAGCAAGCATCATAAATTCATCCGCATCGGTTTCGTATTCTTCTTTGTCCACGATGATCTGGCCTTTCGTATCAAACATATAAGATACACAGCCTGTCGTTCCTACGTTTCCGTTTCCTTTGGTAAATGCGTTACGTACATTGGAAGCAGTACGGTTTTTGTTGTCGGTAAGCGCTTCAACGATGATTGCTGTTCCGCTCGGGCCATATCCTTCGTATGTAATATTTACATAATTTACCGCATCGACGTTTCCTGCTGCCTTTTTGATACCACGATCGATCGTATCATTTGGCATGTTATTCGCTTTTGCTTTGGCGATAACATCACGAAGTTTACTGTTGTTATTTGGATCCGGGCCGCCTTCTTTGACTGCTACGGCGATCTCACGGCCGATTACGGTAAAGATTTTTCCTTTCTTCGCATCATTTTTCTCTTTTTTATGCTTAATATTAGCAAATTTTGAATGTCCTGACATGGTTAGCCTCCTTAAACTTTGTTACCTTTGTATTCTATATCATACATCATTTTATCTGAAGAATCAAGTTTTGCAGATTCTCAATGACGTTTTGAACCATTTTTTCTGTTTTTACCGCGCACATGATCGTGTCATCACCGGCGATACAGCCGATAATCCCTTCAATTTCCATCGCATCCAGCGCCGCAGCGACCGCCATCGCCATCCCGACTGCGGTTTTTATGACAAGCAGATTCCCCGCCTGTTCCATCGAAACGATGCCATCTTGAAGAAGTGTCGCATACCGGTTTGCCGGCTGTGCTGCGGGATGTTTGATCTCCGCCGCCACCGGAATCGTGCTTCGCATCGCATATTTCTGCCGAACCTTTTGACCGGGAACTTTTTCCAATGACAATTCCCGGATATCGCGGGAAACCGTCGCCTGTGTCACAGCATACCCGGCTTCTGTCAGATATCCGGCAAGATCTTCCTGCGTTTCCACTTCATGATTTTGTATAATTTCAATAATTTGTTCCTGTCGCTTCTTTTTCATGCTGCCACTCTTCCTCTCATCATGTGCGGTTCAGCTTGCTTCGCATCTTCTGATAAAACCCAATTTCTCCGACACATACCATATTAAACGGAAGTTCCGCCTTTTGAATCCGGATCACGTCCCCGGTCTCAATTGCGGCACACACCTCCCCATCACATCGAACCGATGCTTCATCGACATAACTCTCGCGTGTCTTTTCCACTTTTACACAAATCTCAGCCTGCGAAGAAACCACCACACTTCGTTTGTTAAAGGAATGTGGACAGATAGGCGTGATGACAACCGCTTCCATCGTCGGCGACAAAATCGGTCCTCCGGCAGATAAATTATATGCCGTTGAGCCGGTCGGCGTTGCGATCAGCACGCCGTCTGCGACATAACTATCCATCCATTTACCGTCTACCCAGACACTCGTCGTCACCATTCTTCCAAAATCCCGTTTCCCGGCGACAATCTCGTTGACCGCAAAAAAAGTTTCTCCCGTTTTTTGCGTTTGGGCCGACAATGCCATGCGTTTTTCAATCGTATATTTTCCCGACATGACAGCGTCCAGTGCCGGATAAATCTTCGGTTTTTCGATTTCCGTCAAAAATCCCAGTGTACCAAGGTTCACTCCCAGGATTGGGATTTCTTTATCCGCGATCTTTTTTGCGGCCGCGATCACCGTGCCGTCTCCGCCAAGAACGATCGCCATATCCGCTTTTTCCTGAATATCAATGGCATCGTGAGACTGAACGAGAACGCGGTGTCCCGCTTCCTGCATATATGCCTGAATGCCTTTTGCCACCTGACATCCGGAATCCTTTTCTTCATTTACGATAAGATAATACATACTCATCCCGATATATCCTCCGCATGTTTTACCGCATGTTCCTGCGCTGCCTGAATCGTTTCGTCCATCACCTTCTGCCACTCATTCCACTCATCTTTCGGAAATGTCGCAGCACCATTTTCCATTTTTTGGATACATAACAAATATTCAATATTTCCTTCCGGTCCGCGAATTGGCGAAAAATCAAGTCCCTTAATCAAAAAGCCAAGACTTTTTGCATAAGTAATGACTTGTTCCATCACTTCTTTGTGAACAGTCAGATCACGCACAACACCTTTTTTCCCGACTTTTTCTCTGCCGGCCTCAAACTGCGGCTTGATCAGGCATACCATCCGAGCCTCGTTTTTCATCAAATGCCAGATTGGCTCCAGCACCTTGGTCAGCGAGATAAATGCCACATCGATCGACACAAAGTCCACCAATTCACCGACATCTTCCGCCGTCACATAGCGGATATTCGTTTTTTCCATGGAGCGGACACGCTCATCCTGCCGCAGTTTCCAGGCAAGCTGATTCGTACCGACATCGATCGAATAGACAAATTTCGCTCCATTTTGCAACATACAGTCCGTAAATCCGCCGGTAGAAGCACCTACATCCATGCAGGTAAGATCCGTCAGATCGATTGGAAATACCTGCAGTGCTTTTTCGAGTTTATACCCGCCTCGGCTGACAAATTTTAACTTTTTGCCACGAATTTCTATATAGACATCCACCGGAAACTTTTGCCCGGCTTTATCTTCTCTCTGTTCATTGACAAACACATTGCCTGTCATAATGATTGCTTTCGCCTTTTCCCGGGATTCCACCATCCCGCGATTTACCAAAAGCACATCCAGACGCTCTTTTTCCATCCTTTATTTCCTTTCCAATGCCTCATTGATCTGTCGGGCAAGCCAATTCTCGTCCATTTCATAGCGCGCATATAATTCTTCCGGCGAGCCATGTTCCACAAAGCAGTCATCCACCGAGCAGTTGATAAATTTCTTCGGAATGCAGCCTTCTTCCATAAGATATGCCTCTGCCTGCTGCCCAAAGCCACCTATTTTTTCGCTGTCTTCCATCGTCACGACAATGTCATGCTTCACAGCCAGTTCTTTTACCAGCGCACGATCATACGGTTTCACAAACCGCATATTTACGACAGTTACAATGCCGGCAAAATGTTCCGCTGTCCGAAGTGCCTTTTCTACCATATCGCCTACGGCAAAAATCACAATCCGCGGGGTTTCTGCTTCCAGCAAAACTTCTGCTTTTCCTAATTCTAACGCCATATGATCCAGTGTATTTTTATACACTGCTCCACGCGGATAACGTACTGCCACCGGACTGTCAAAATCATAAGCAAAATCAAGTGCCGCGGTCAATTCCTCTTTATCCATCGGCGAAATCACGGTCATATTCGGAATATTTGTAAGGTATGAAATATCAAATATTCCCTGGTGGGTGTCGCCGTCTCTGCCCACAATTCCGCTTCGATCCACCGCGAAAATAACCGGCAGATTGTTCAGGCAGACATCATGAATGATCTGGTCGTAAGCACGCTGCAAAAAGGTCGAATAAATCGATACGACCGGGCGCAGTCCGCCAGCCACAAGTCCGGCTGCAAACGTCACTGCATGTTCTTCGGCAATTCCCACATCAAAAAATCGTTTTGGAAATTCTTCGGCAAATCTCTTCACTCCGGTTCCATCCGGCATCGCCGCACAAACAGATACCAGTTCTTCATGGGCTTTCCCTTTTTCCATCATCCAATTTCCAAATACATCCGTATAGGTTTCTTCCTCCGATTCCGGCACTTCTCCACTTTTCGGATCAAATGGTCCGACGCCATGAAAGATCGATGGATTTTCTTCCGCCGGGCGGTATCCTTTTCCTTTTTTTGTCACTACATGAATCAGAACCGGGCGGTTTTTCATCCGCGCAGCCGCCTCCAATGCCGTCAGAATACTTTCGACATCATGTCCATCGATCGGACCGACATATACGATTCCCATTTCTTCAAAAAACATCCCCGGTACAAACAGGTGCTTCAGCGAGTTTTTCGCATTTTTAATCGTTTCCGCCATTGACACTCCGACATTCGGGATGCGGTCAAGACGTTCTTCGATATTTACTTTCAAATCATTGTATTTGCGGTTTGTACGCACCTTTCCAAGATATCTTGCCATACCACCTACATTTTTTGAGATTGACATCTTGTTATCATTTAAAATCATGATCAGATTCGACTTCATCTGCTCCGCATTGTTCAGGGCCTCAAATGCCATACCTCCCGAAAGTGCACCATCTCCGATGACTGCCACAACTTTTTCATCACTGCCGCGCAGATCACGGGCTTTAGCAAGACCCAGCGCAACAGACAACGACGTGGAACTATGTCCGGTATTAAACGTATCTGCCGGATTTTCGCTCACTTTCGGAAATCCGCTCAAACCATCGAGCCGGCGGAGACTTCGAAAATCTTTCAGTCTTCCGGTCAGCATTTTATGAACATATGCTTGATGTCCTACATCCCAAACCAGCTTATCTTTTGGAAAATCAAGAAAGAGATGCAGTGCCATTGTAAGCTCCACAGCCCCAAGGTTCGAAGCAAGGTGTCCTCCGGTACGGCTTACATTTTTCACCAGTTGAAAACGGATCTCTTTTGCCAGTCTCCGGTATTCCTGCGGCGGAATGTTCTTTATATCATTTTCTTTTTTTATTTCATCCAGTAAACGGCTCATTCTCTCACTCTTTTCTCTCTTATTTGTCGCGGTCGATCATCCAGGTCATAAGTCCGGTGAGAAATTCTTTATCTCCGTCAAATGCCTGAAGCAGTTCGATCGATTGTTCAGTATATTGTTTTACCTTTTCCTTCGCATTTTCCAGTCCGTGGATCGACACATACGTTGTCTTTTCATTTCGCTCGTCTGAGCCCACCGGTTTTCCAAGCGTCTGCTCATCGCCGATCACATCCAGAATATCATCCTGAATCTGAAATGCCACGCCAAGTTTCCGTGCACTCTTTTCCAACGTCTGCACCTCATCTGCCGTACAGCCTGCGAGGATTCCTCCGATCATAAAGCAGCTTTCTAAAAGCGCAGATGTTTTATTTGCATAAACATATAATAACATGTCTTCATCGACAAAATTTCCATCTTTTTCTACATCCACAACCTGGCCTCCAACCATGCCATAGATTCCGGCTTTTCGGGCAAGGACGCGTAATGCCTCTGCCGTCTGTGCCAGATTTTCTGCCGAGGCTGCCTCAAATGCCTGAATCGCTGTCTCATACGCATAATTCAAAAGTGCATCTCCTGCGAGAATCCCCATTGCTTCGCCGTATTTCTTATGCGTGGTCCATTTGCCGCGGCGGTATTCATCGTTGTCCATCGCCGGCAGATCATCATGCACAAGGGAGTACGTATGAATCATCTCGATTGCCGCCATAAAAGGTGCGATCAGCGAATCCTCGGTACCTCCACACATATGATAAACTTCCCGCATCAAAACCGGTCGGATCCTTTTTCCTCCGGCTTCGACACTGTATTCCATCGCCTCCAAAACCGTTTTCGGATATCCGGTCACTTCCGGAAGATAGGAAACCACTGTAGTTTCGGCTTCTTTGGCTCTTTCCTTTAAGGTCTGCTCGATATTCATGCTTCTTCCTCCGCTTCCTGTTCCATCAGGATCTGAACTTTCTTTTCGACCTGATCGATGGCTTTATTTCCTTCCACGACAAGCTTCATTCCTCGGGAAAACGTCGCATATGCCTCTTCCAGAGAAAGTTTTTCATGCTCCATCGTCATCACGGTTTCTTCTAATTTTTCCATAATTTCTTCTAATTCCATTTATTCTTCCCCTTTCAAAGCCGAATTTTTCTCTTTTGCGACCACTTTGGCTTCCAGTCTGCCATCCGCCACAAAAATACGGATCACATCGTCCATTTCGATTCGGTCAACACTGTCAATCATCGCACCATCTTCTTTTTCTACATAAGCAAAGCCGCTTTCCAATCGTTTCAATGGTGACAGCCCGTCTAATCTTCCGGAAAGGATCTGCAGTTCCTGTCGTTTCTGCTGAAGCATCCGGGTCATCTGCATCGTAAGCCGGTCACTCAGATCGGCGATGTACTGCCGGTTTTGCGCAATCTGATTGGACGGATGATACAATTTTGTCTGCCGCTCCAAAAGTTTCATGCGGTCTCTTGCCATACCGATGCGGTCCCTCATCCCACGGATCAGATAACTGCGGTAATCGTCAATCTGATCCAGCAGCCGTTCTACGTCATAAACAGCAAGTTCTGCCGCCGCAGACGGTGTCGGGGCACGCAGATCTGCCACATAATCCGCGATCGTCGTGTCGGTCTCATGTCCAACCGCCGATATGACCGGAGTATGACATTGATAGATTGCCTCTGCCGTCACTTCTTCGTTGAACGCCCACAGATCTTCGATCGAACCGCCTCCACGTCCGACAATGATAACATCCGGATTCATTGCATCCAAAGTACGGATTCCGGCCGCGATCGTATCACACGCACCCTCTCCCTGCACCTTCGCCGGGTACAGGATCAATTGCACATAAGGATTGCGCCGTGTCGATATATTGATAATATCCTGAATGGCAGCCCCGGTCTTTGCCGTGACTATGCCAACTCGTTTTACATATTTTGGAATTTGTTTCTTGTGTTCTTCGGAAAAATATCCCTTTTGTTCCAATTTTTTCTTTAGCTGCTCGTACTTTTCCGCCAGGATTCCCTCGCCTGCATGCTGAATGGTTTTCGCATACAGCTGGTATCTGCCATCGCGTTCATACACGCTGATCGTGCCGCCGATCAAGACTTCTTGTCCATTTTCCAGCCGAAATGAAAGCCGTCTGCGGTCGCCGGCAAACATCACACAGGAAATTGCCGAAGAAGCGTCTTTCAAGGTAAAATAAATATGCCCGCTGCTATGATACTTGCAGTTCGATATTTCTCCTTTTACAAATACAACCGCAAGTGCCTCCTCTCGCTGAAACATCATCTTGATGTACTGATTGACGGCAGATACGGTGTAAACCTGTCCTCTATTCATTTACAATTTTCCCCAAGATTCCATTTACAAAAGCAGCACCGCCGTCTTCGCCGTACGTTTTTGCCAACTCGACAGCCTCATTGACAGCGACTCCGACCGGAATCTCCTCATCAAATTTTGCTTCATAAATTGCCAGACGCAGGATCGCCAGTTCTTCTTTTCCGATTCGATCAAGTTTCCAACCATTGGAATGTTCTGAGATCAGTTCATCAATCTCAGGCAGCTTGTCCATGATCTTAGCCATATGCTCTTCGATATAAGCCTGATCTTTTTCCGTCCATTCTTTGGTCTCCATATAGGTCTCTTTTTGTTCATCAAACGGTTCTCTTCCATAAAATTCTCTTTGGAATAACAAGATAAAAACCTGTTCTCTGATTTCTCTTCTAGTCATATGCGTCCTCATTTCTTTCTATTTGTCTTTATGACATAACAAGAGCGCAACAAAGCGCCTTTTTTCAAGCCGCTTCGCTGCATGCTCCCAATGTGTCTTATGCTTTTTATGCCTGTTCTTCCGCTGCAATTCCTGCGATACGGACATTAACTTTCTCAACTTCCAAGCCGGTCATGTTTTCAATCGCCTGCGAAACCTTTTTCTGCACTTTCTCTGATACTTCCGGAATGCTGTATCCATATTTCAAAGTGACGGAAATTTCAACTGCTGCCTTATCGCCGGCAATCGTCACACGGACTCCTTTGGAATAGTTTTTCATCCCCAGTTTTCCGGCAATGTCATTGATGCTTCCACCAGCCATAGCCTGTACTCCGTCTACCTCTGCTGCGGAAATCCCTGCGATAGCAGAAACCACATCACTTGCGATCTGCACTTCCCCGATGCTGTTTTTTGATCCAAATACTTCTTTTGCCATATCTGTCACCTCATCTATCTTTCCTTAAAAAACATTATATAGTACTAGTTTACCACATTTACTGTTTTTTGCCAACAGGAGAAATAACAATTTTATCAGAAGTGCATTCTGCCTTTCTTTTCACCACATCTTCGATCTGTGCGATCTGCTGCTCCGTAAGTTCTTCGGCATTGACGATAACATCCACGCTGTCATTGACGATTGTTACGACGGTCTCATCAAACCCTTTGGCCGCCAGCAGATTTTCTGTCGCTGTCTCTTTTTCATTGACTGCCGTCATGGCAACGATTTCATTCATCGCCTTTTCTTTCTGCGCATCGGATGCTGTCTTGCTGTTTACGAGTTCCAAAAGGGTTTCTTTGTTTTTGGCTCTCGTCTGCTCTCGGGAAAGTTTGGCAGATTCAAAATAATCTCCCTTTACCGTATTATTGACAAGCACAGCTTCGCCCGCATTTTCTTTGGATGCTACATTTTCCGAATCTACTTGTTCTGCGGTTTCTCCTGCGGTATCCTCGTCACTGATGTCTGCTACCTCGCTGTCATCCACATTTTCCGCTGCGACATTTTCCTCCGTATTTTCCGTACTCTCCTGCTCGGATTGCGCCGTCGTCCCGTCCCCGGTGAGATTCAGTGCCAATTCTTCTTCCCCCGTAAGGCTCAGATAGCCGGCAAGAGCAACCATGACAACGAGAGCCGTTATAATAATCTGATTTTTTCGCAAAAGTTTTTTCACTTATTTTGCCTCCTTACTTTTCATTACTTTAATTTTATGACTTTCCACCGGAAATAATGCCGAAATTGCACTGATTATTTCACGCTGCATCGCCGGGCTGTCACCGCCGCTGCACACCACGACGATTCCTTCGATCTGCGGTTCGATCTCCTGCACCACATACGGCGAAGATTCGCGGGATTCACCATCCAAAAGAACCGTCTCTTCTTCCGTCTTGGTGTTGTCCTGCTTATTGTCTTTGAGCGTCACCTTTTCCTTTGAGGCCTGCAGCGTCAGCATAACATCCGCTTTCCCCACACCTTCCACCTGCTCCAGAATTTCTTTTACCTGCTTTTCCATCTTTTCCCGGTATCTCTGCATATCGTCCGAAGTGCTTTGCTCCGTTACTGTATTTTGCGATTTCTCTGTAGTCGCCGCCTGTCTTCCGCTGTCCTTTATCGACACCAGCAAAAGCAGCACTCCGACTGCGATCAACAGTAAAATTTTTCCTTTTCCTGCTTTTTTTACCATCTGTTTGATCGTATCACTCCACGTTTCCTTCATTTTGCACCGCCTGCCCTTCCTGATTTATGAGGTTTTCCCGCCGCTCTCCGATACGCTTCATCTCCTCTTCGACCTCTCTCGTTTCCCACTGCTTCTGATATTTTCGGAAACAGTCCTCCACGATATCTTCTTGTTTCCATTGTCGAAATAATGGTGCCGTGACCAACAGTAAAATGAGGAGCCCTTCCATAAACTGGAAATACCTGCGATACGGGGAACCGGAAAAAATATGCAAAAGTACGGAAAAGACAATCATAACTCCCGTAATTTGTTTTACAATGTCAAATATCTGTTCCATTTCTGCCTCCTTTAATTTGTCGCCGCAATGATGATCGTAAGGGTCAGCAAAAAGAGCACCGCTGTCATAAATACCAATTGAAATAATAATTTCCCGCTGTCTGCGCTCCCCTGAAATACCGCCACCATCCGCCGGTCTGCTACCGGCTGTGAAAATGCCGCGATCACCCGGGAAAAGAAAGTAAACAACCCTAATTTTAAAAGCGGAAGAAGGCAGATTAACGCGATGGCAATGATTCCTCCTACTCCGATGGCGCTTTTAATAAGGACGCCGCTTCCCACGATCGTATCGGTGATGCCGCCAAAGACATTTCCCACTCCGGGGATGCTCTCTGCCGCCCGAAAAACCGCACTTCGCTTTGCCTGATCGAGTGCCGGCATCAATAGTCCTTTAATCCCCTGATGTCCGAGCATGATCCCCAATATGATCTTTGTTCCCACGCGCACAACACTTTCCAGCAGCGCCGCCAGCTTATCAAATTTCCCGCCGGACAGGGGATTTAATATCCGCAGCAGAAAATAAATCTGAATAAATGGCAAAAACAAATAATACATCAACGTTTCCGCCACTCCGATCGTCGCAAGCGTCGCCTGATAAAAAGCAAAGGAGGTCGCACTCCCGCTGCTCCATGTCAAAGCAAGTGAAAAAGCGGGCACCAGGGCTTTCATAAAGGAAAGCACCTGCCAGAGCACTTCTTTTGCCACAGAAAATACCGCATAAAATGCCGATAGTAGGATGGTCACAACAAGAAAATACAGCATATGAAAGCCATTTTCTCCCAATTGCTTTTCATACATACTCCCTGTCAGATTTAAAAACACACCAGACAGTACCGCATAGATCAGCAGCCGGAATACCAATGTTTTATTTGCATCCCATTGACTGACAGCCCCTTCTTTTATGTAATCTCCAATGGTATCAATCGACAATTCACAGTCTCCCTCACACACTCTTTCGACATAATCGGAAATCGAAAATGGGATTCTATTTTCGCTCTCCTTTTTCAAATTATCATCGATTTCATCCAGCGAAATACTCTCTTTAATTTCATCGGAAATAGAACTTGTCCGGTCCTCTGTCTCCGCATAAACACTGACTTGTCCGCCAATTAATAAAAGACAGATCAGACCCAAAAACACGATCTTTATTCTCATGGCATCATCTCTCCTATCGTTTCCAAAAGGGTCTGAAGTACCGGAAGGCTTACCACTACCATGCTCATTTTTCCAAAGAAATCAACCTGGCAGGCAATCGCATGCTGCCCGGCATCCTTGCAGAGCGTCGCCGTAAATTCGGAAATGTACGCGATGCCGATCATTTTCAGGACAACCGCAATATATTCTTCTTTGATCCCGGTATATTCCGTCATCGTGCGGAACATGTCCACCATGTATTCAAATTTCCGTATCGCATAAAAAAATACGATAACCCCTGTGACAAGGGCAATCCAGATGCCGATCTCACGGCGCATATTTCCCACAAAGACCGCCAGCATCATACCGGCGATGGCAAACAAAGCAATCTGAATCATAAGTCAAACAACCTCTCTATCGTTTCAAACAGATCGACAATGTAGGGAATCACCCAGTATAGTACGATCAGGAGGCCGGCAAGGCTTGTCAAAAATGCCTGTTCTTCTCTCCCCGACTGTCTTAGGATCTGGTTGCATATCGTAACCAGAATTCCCACAAGCGCGATCTTAAATATAATTCCTATCTCCACTGTAAAACCTTCCTTATACAAGCAATATTGTAAGCATCGCTCCCACCATAATACCGCACACATAGTAAAGTTTCAGCCGGTTCTGCTTTTCTTTATTCCGCTTTTGTATCATGTCCTCCAGCTGTTTTAACGCAAACGTAATTCCATCTTCTTTTGACTGTCTGTCATTGTCGGCAAGCTGCCTTCCCGTCTCAAAAAGCAGGCTTCTCGCTTCCGGTTCCAGAGCCGACGCCGGTATTTTTTTCTTTATCTGGCTGTCCCAGAGACTGGCAAAATCTCCCTGCTCTTTTTTCTCCATTTCCTTTGCCAGTGAAAGAAAAAAGCGGCTCAGCACTCCCTGCGTTCTGTTTCCAATTGTTTCCAGCAAATCCGGCATCGCCGAATGCAGATACCGAAGTTCTCCCTGCATCTGCATCAGCGCTTTTTTCAGCTCAATAAGATTGCGCAGCCGTTCCATATACTGCCCCGCGTAATACACCCCCAGCGCTGCCGTCCCCACAACCAATATCAAGCTTCCGACAATCTTATATATCATAACATTCCACTCCCCCTGCTTCCCGCACGCTGGCAATCTGCCCCGGCGTTTCTCCCTGCTGCAATAAAATGTAGCATTCAAAATACCGTTTTTCAAACAGTTCCTGCATGTCCGGGCGGCGTTTCCATTCTTCCCATTTTTCTCCATGCGCCGTCGCGATCACACTGCACCCGCATTTCAGCACTTCCTGCAGTGCCAATATATCCTGCTTTCCGCCAATTTCATCGACGACAAGTACCTCCGGCGATAAGCTCCGCACTGCCATCATCATCCCCACCGCCTTCGGGCATCGATCAAGTACATCCGTCCGCGGTCCCACATCTTTCTGCGGCTCTCCCCGATAGCATCCGGCGATCTCGCTTCTTTCATCCACAACTACGACGTTTTTCTCTGCATATTCTCCCGATATTTTTCTCGCAAGATCGCGCAGTATCGTAGTTTTCCCGCACCTTGGCGGTGCTATTATCAGCGTATTTTTAATTCTGTTTTCCTTCCACAAATACGGTAATATTTTGTCAGCGCACCCAATCTTTTCATGCGAAATACGGATATTGGCAAAGGATATATTTTGTATGTATTTTACTTTTCCTTCTTCGACGACAACTTGTCCGGCTACCCCTACGCGGTGTCCTCCCGGAATCGTCAGATACCCTTTAGCAATTTCATCCTCAAAAGCATACAGGGAATACCCACTCATATAGTCCATCATTTCTTTCATATCCATGCGTGTCACCCGCGTAGCATCGATCCGGTGCTTTTTCCCGTCATACCATTCTACCGCCTGTCCGATACGAAACCGCACTTCCTGCAGCGCCTGCCATCTGCCCCGCAGACTCTGTTCCAAAAGCGGTCGGTATTTCCGCGGTATGACCTCAATGATATCTTGTCCTGCCATAATCGTTCCTCCTTCGAAATGTTTTACTTGAATATATGCGATTATTTTGGGATTATGCTTGAAAGAATAAAAAAAATATGGTACTGTTTTATAGAGAGAAATGACAACTATTCAATACTATAGAAAGACGAGGATAAGATATATTATGGATTACGGATTGATAGGAGAAAAACTTGGACACAGTTTGTCAAAACCCATTCACGAAAGTCTTGCTGACTACACTTATGATATTCACCCTTTGACCCGCGAGGAGTTTAAGGTATTTATGGAAAAAAAACCTTTCCGCGCGATCAATGTCACGATTCCTTATAAAAAGGATGTCATCCCTTATCTGGATTCAATGGACGACAATGCCAAAGCCATCGGTGCTGTCAACACAATCGTAAACAACGACGGAAAGCTCCGCGGTTACAACACTGATTTTTCCGGTTTTGAGTATATGGTACTCCGCCACGGCATCACATTAACGGATAAAAAAGTAATTGTCCTTGGAAATGGCGGTGCTGCTCAGGCAATCAAAGCCGTTGTCCGCAAACACAACGCCAAAACGATGATCGTCGTAGACGTAATCGATGACGGCGAGGCAATTTCCTATGATGAATGTTTTGCGCATCACACAGACGCAGAAGTCATCATCAACACAAGCCCGGTCGGCATGTTCCCGAAAGTGGATGCTTCCCCGGTTGACCTCACAAAATTTCCAAAATGTGAGGCCGTCCTGGACGTTGTCTACAATCCGCTCACAACAAAATTTGTCGCTCAGGCAAAAGAACTTGGCATGATCGGCGTGAACGGCCTGGAAATGCTTGTCGCTCAGGCAAAATATGCTGTTGAAATTTTCTTGGGAACTGAGATTGACGATGCTCGGATCCAGGAGATTTATGAGGATGTAAAAGAGTTGATTTAGGGAAATTCACAAAAAATCGTTTGTACTATTGAGCACCCACATGATGGTGCTCAATAGTCTATTATTAAAATCCGCTCAACTTGCCTATGTAGACACTACATTAAATATTTCTAAATACTTTTATTATTTTATCATCAGCATCCAGATTGACTTCATTAATAAATTTATCAATATAGTTTTCTAAAAAGTACATGTAATGGAGTGCACGCGATTGCTGTCCCATAATAAGTAATTTTTCTGACATACTAATCAGTGCCATAATAATTTTCATATCTTTTGCATGCCCATTCCTCACGATACTATATTTTTTCTGAAAATCCGATGAAATAATCTGTTGCTTCTGCCTATCTAGCTCGCGCCATAACAATTGCTGTATCTTTTCATCTTTTTTCATCGTTTGTTACCATTTTTTCCTTTCATTAAATTTTGCAAAAGCTGAATATCTTTGGATGATAATTGCTGATTGGTTTCCAGTACACTCTTTACAAGATTCGTTTGGTCTGTAAAATTTTTTGCATTATCTGCAACAATCTTTTCTATTAACTCCATCTGTTCCTGATTTTCTTTTAAAGCATTAGCTAAACTATCATTAAGATTATCTACACCTGTTTCTAATGTCCTGCTTATTTTCTTTTGTAAATCTCTAATCATACCATCTTGTTTCTCATCAAAATCATCAATTGCTTTTTCCAACTTATCAAAGGACTCTTGCGCTTTTTTTGTAAATTCATTCATTTTTTTACTATTAAATGTTGATGCATCTTCATTCGTCTTCTTTATTCCAGCCAGGATTTCTTTTTGTTCTTTCAGTAAACGATTATTTTCTTCTTGATTTTTTTTCAAATTCTCCACTAAACTGTGATTAATTTCTTCAATTCCTCTTTTCAGCAATTGCCCCATCGTTTTTTCTAATGTTGTTACCTCTCCATGTAATTTTACAACACTGGTTTGTAATTCTTTGGTATTCTTACTGGAATTTTCAACAAATACACTAACTTCTTTGGTAATTCCTTCTGCAAACCCTTGTATACTTTCTAATAATTGCGATAACATTTCCGTGTGTACAATTTTTAAACTTTCCACAGAACTTTTTAATGTCTCTCCACAAACTAGTGATATATTTTCCACCAGTTCTGCATCGCGTTTTTCATAAAAATGAATGATTTCTTCTCTTGCTGCAGTGCTTATCTGTTTCATATTTTCCTGATTCTGTGTCACAATTTCATTTAATAATTTCTTATGTGTCATCATGATTTTAATAACTCCTTATATTGGTTTATTCTTTTTTGAGCATATACTGTAATTATTTCCCATACTGTATTGTGATAAAAGTCCTCCAAAGCATCTGCAAATTCTATTAAAATTTCGTGTTGTTCTATTATATATTGCATTTCCTTTTCCTTGACTTTTACAACTTTTTTCGCCTTCATCCGTTGCAATTCATTTAGCTTTTGCTGTATCAATTTTGTGAGATTCTGTTTATCCTCTTCTATATTCCAAATGCATATGTCTTTCACTGTATTTGTATAGTATTCTATTAATGCATCTGTAATTTCTCCACACAAGCTAGACTTAAAATACTGATCAAAATACGCCTTCTGTAAATTATCGGAGCCTTTTACACTAGTCCATTTGCATATCTTATGAATCTGTTCAGGTGAAAATATGTCATCTCCCGGTCCCTCATTAGGCAACACAAACTGCCCTTTTTCCTTCATCTTCTGAATACAAACTTCATCTTCTGATTCTTTTATCTTGTTTAACAATGGTTCTTTCATGATTTGATCATTTTGCTGTGTTTGAGGGAACAGAATCTCTGCTATCTTTTCACGGAACTCACATTCTGATCTAATATGGATAATATCACAATAACTATAATTTTTTCGTCTTTCTTTTAATTCTTTCTCAATTGTATTCTCCATAGAATTCATGTCCGTTATTCCCGTTTCCATACGTGCTGAGCATAAAACCACCATCAGATCTAGGAATATATCTTCTTGCTTCTTTTTCTTAAAATCTGTAACATATTTTTCTGTTCTCTCATCAAAACTCCCTGGAAACCCACGAAAATACACAATTTTATCGTATTGATACTCCTTTTGAGTCTTTGTATTTTCATAACATACTTCCACTCCTGAATAAAGTATATTAGAGTAAATATGTAATTGATTCTTCTGTAAAATATAAGAACATTTATCTACCATTGAATCTGTTCCTGACGCAACAATTTTAGCTGCCTCCCACATCTTGTCCCTGACATCTTTTCGCATATCAGATGGAAGCAGAAGACTAAAAAAGTCCTCTGCTTCTTCACTTATAACCCGTACTCTGTATTTTTCTCTCAAATCACAAGATCCTCCTTGATAATATCTTGTAATATCCTATGATGAGTATGATATTGTTCAAGCAACAACTTGGTCTGCTCAAATTCCTGACCGGAAAATCTCGCTTCCATCTGTTCAAGTTTATTCTTCTGTAATGCTAGTTTCTGCATTACGACAACATTGTCAGATGCCACATAAAGTTCCACGTATTTAGGAAGATATTGTTCGGCCTTTTCTTTTAATTCATAAAACAACTCCTGCAGAGTCTGTTCACCCTGTTCTGCATAAAAAGTACACATCCTGTTAAATTTATTTTTACTTTTTTCTTTTTCAAACTGAATCTGTAATTCTTGAAGTTCCTGATCAAGTTCTTTTTTCCTTGAGTTTCGAATATTCTCTTCAATTTCAGCTTGTCGTATTTGGTCCATTTTTTTATCGAGCTTACGATATTCATCCGTCAGTTTTTTTATTTTTCGTTCATGCTCTTTTTCAATGGCTTCCTTTTGAAGATAATACTTTTCTTCAGCAGCTTTGTCTACTTCAGTAATTTCTTCTTGATCAAAACGTTTTCCAAATTTTTCAAGATGATGCTCAAATGTCAAATAATCGAAAACTTTTAGTGGTGAATTTCCTTCTTCGTCTTGCACTTGATCGCTCATTTTTTTAGCACCTTTGACAACATCCAACGTCTTATCAATTTTCTCTGCAGTTTCCACAGCATTTTTAACCTTAGTTCCCCACTCAATTACTTTTTCTGCTTTTTCAGCTTGTTTAAAGATCTGAAGTACTTTTCCCACAACTTCCGCTCCTTTTCCGGCAATTGTAGTATATGCTTTCCCCGGAAGTAAGATAGTCGCCCAGTCCAATGCACTGCCAATTCTTTTACCAAGAATTTGGTTATTATTTGTCGCTTCTTGTATCACTCTATAAGCAACCTGATACTCCGGATATTCACGAAGCGTTCTTGCAAGTTCTTCGCGCTCATTGTCCAGCTCAGATAATTTTTCTTCTAACTGTGCTTTATCAACTTGCAATTGATCTTTTTTCTGTTCTGCACTTTGGCTTTCTTGATCAAGTTCCTCTTTTTCTTGCATAACTCTCTGCAGTTTGCGCAATTGTTCATTTGTAATATCAATGTCCTCTGGCACAAACTCCATAAATTCTTTTTGAAGCGCCTGTGATTCAACTGTTTCCAACACTTCTTTTAATTCTTCTCGTCCATCTCCTACTATATTTTCAAGATTCTGAATATAATTTTGCTGCATGGTCATATACTTTTTCATAATCAGATCTTGCATAATTTGCTGACATCTATCTTCGTCCGCTCCCGAATTTTGCTGAAGCGTTTTCAAAATATCAGTTTTTGATTGTACAACGATTCTTTTTAATTTTTCATTCGCTTGTTTGATTGTATCATCACATCTTTTTTTTGCACGTTCCTGTCTGGTTTTCATTTTTTCATCAAGACTTTTCATGACACGTTCAATCTGTTTTTTATTTTCGTTATATTCCTGAACATTTCCATCCACTAATTGTTGCAGGGCGTTCTCCTGACTTTCCAGTTCGCTCAAAAGTTTTTTAGCAATTACAACTGCCTTTTTCCCACATGCATACTGTAAAGATTTTTCCACATTTTCAGCTAAATTTACCTTTAAATATTTAATAAATTCTACAATCTTATCATAGTACTTGCTTTCCTTTTCGTTTGACAAAAAAAACAGCGGATCTATTGTATGATTTTTAAGTAGTTTACAATCTTTTTCTATCGCCTGATCTTCTGTTTCTTCCGTCAAATTAATTGTATCCATATGTGTTCTGGCAAAAATGATTTCAATCTGACAGTCCTCTATCTTTTTAAGGAATTGCAAATCTGCTTCTGTAACCGCTTTTCCCATAACATATACTACTTTTTCTGACTTTGTCAAAATTTCAGCTGTAAGTTGTATATGTTCTTCGATAACCGTATTTATTCCGGGCGTATCCGCAATAATCAATCCATTTTTAAGCAAATCACATGGTGTATAAGTTACAATCACAGAAATATTCTGTAACCTTTCTGTATTCCCCGCTTGCCATAGATCCAACGATTCTTCAATCGTAATCTGTAGTTTTCGACCATCTTGATATATAACTTCAGCCCTTTCCACCTCACTATAACGAATCAATGTAATTACTGCCGTTGTCTCTGTGATATGTACCGGCAAAACATTTTTTCCAATGATATTATTAATCAAACTAGATTTTCCAGCGGAAAACTGGCCCATAAAACTTACAAGATATTCCTTTTTTTCAAGCATCGTTTGCATATCTTCAAGTTGTTCATTATACTCTGTAATTTTCAGAAAATCTGCTGTTTTCTGAAGGGTTTCTATCTTTTGCTGCATAATTAATCCTCCAATCCTTCTGTCTGAATCACATCAACCGGTATTTTCATGATAGTATCCGTTAATTGCTGTGTTTTCTCAATCATTTGATTTGTTTTTTCGAGTTTTTCTGCAATTTCCTGCGTTTTTGCAACTTTATCTTCTTCCGCTTTCGCAAAATCAGCTTGCATTTTCTTTATTCGTTCTTCCATATTTTCAAGATTTTTTCTCATAACCGCTACTACTCGATCAGCAATCACGTCTCCAAGAATTCTTTCATTTTTCTTATACTGCTCTTTAATCTGTTTAATTGCTACACGAATATACTCCTCAATATTGTCTTTAATCAGCTCCCGATTCTTTTTCATATCTCGCTTAATCTTTTCCTCGTTCTTTTCACGGAATTCTTGATTCAACGCTTGTCTTGCTTCACTCAAAGCATCTAATTCTGCATCAATTTTTTTCTGCACTCTCTGTATTTCACGCACATTTCCTTTCTGTAGTCCCTCCATTTGTTCTTCTAAGGAAGCAATTTTATCCTCACGTTTCTTTATTCTTTCATTACGTGCTACGATGTACTGATCACGCTCTGTACTATCATGATATGGTACGTCCACATCTTTAATAATGTCTCGTGTGATCAATCCCAAAAGGTAACTTTTTTGTCCTACACAACGTTTCTCTTTTCTTACTCCTGTCCTTACAGATGGCATTGCAGTTTGAGAGAGTTCCTCATAACGTTCTAAATCTTCCTGTTTTTTCTCAATCTGATTTCTCAACTCTTCTCGTTGCTCCTCCACCTCCATTTTAGCATAATAATCATCTTCGCATTCCTCGGCTTTTTTTCGAAGCTGCATTTCTCTTTCTTTCATTTCTTTAATTTGCTGCTGATGTTCTTCAATTCCAAGACTGGTAATATGCAGTTCATCAATCTCTACATTACTTACATCAAGAGAAAAATCAGCCTTTATTTCATCAACCGCTTCATTGATATATTCATCAATAACTTCCCCATTATTTTGAATAAATGTCTCCTCTGCACCTTCTGCAATTTTTTGTAACCCACGAATCAATTTATTTTTAATTCCATCCGGATCTAAGTCCTCCAATTCCTGCCAGTCTTCAATTCGATTTGTTAAAACCATTTCAAGATGTTCTGCCTCTGCTTTCACATAATCAATCAACTCATCCTTATTTTCTTTTAAGCGGTCACTGATTTCTTTTCGCTTATTCTTCATATCGTTCTGCAGTTTTTCACTTGCATCTTGTAATTCCAGAAGTTTTTCCTGTAATTCTTCTTCATCAATTTTCCCATCTAATACTTCCATATTTTGTTCATATTCGTCACGTACTTCACACAAAATACTGGAAAGCTGCTTGAGCGGTGTTTCCAAAAGATCTTTTGTCTTCTGTCCTTGTGTCAGATAGCGAAATAATCGATCTTCAAATTCTTTAATCCTAGATATCTCTTCATACTTCTTTCGCTCATCGTCACTTGGCAGCTCTTCTTCATCAAAATCATTTATAACTGGCATATCCTTATCTCTTCCAATCAAAGCCTGCTGCGCCGATATCGGAATGATTTCAGGGATGGAGGACACTTTGTCTCCCATCTCTTTTTTATAGTTTTCTTTTAACTTTTTAATAACCGACTCTACCGTCTCACCTTCACTTGCCTTAATAGCATCAATCTGATTTAACACACAGATAATGCTGTTAACCCGTCCGCTCAATTCCGCAAGTACTTGAAAATCCGTCTTTGAACCAGGTTGTCTAGCACTAAACATAAAAATGCAGGCACTAGACTTTTGAATTTGTTCTTTGGTAATCTCTGCATGTCCACTTGCAACACCATTTAAGCCGGGACTATCAACCAAAGTAACATTATCTTCCAAAAACTTGGAGTCTTTAAATAAATCTAGATGATCAACTTTGTTAACTACATCATCCCCTCTTGTACTTACAAATTTAGCTATCGTTTTAGCATCTGCAATAGGTAATATCTGCGGTTCCCCTTCTTTATAATAAACGCATCCCTCTTCTCCATTTTTTGCACAACTTTTATGACGTAAAAAGTTAATGGTAGCCGTCGTCTCACTAGTAAAAGAAGGTAAAAGTTTCTTTCCCATCAATGCATTTAAAAAAGTTGATTTACCTGCACTGAATTCTCCTACTACCACAATGGTAAATTCACCTTTTTCTACATTTTCTTTTTGCTTCACCAAAACAGACTTCTTATCTTCATAACCAAGATTATCCATCAATTCTATGGCATCAGTCAAGCACTCCACAATTGCTTTCTTGTTTTTCAAATATTCTTCCTTGTACTTATTACCCATAATAATCCTCCATTCTAAGAAATTTCTTTACTGATTGTACTAAGTATTTGAATTTCCTGTTTATATTTTTTATATTTCTGATCCAATTCATCGCTGTCACCTTGCAATAATTGGATTAATTCCTTCTTTCTTTTTTTCATCTCTGATTCATAGTAGATAAGCACCTCATTCACAATTCTTTTCTGACTATCATTAAGAATTTTTTCTGAATATGACTTAATTTCATCTATCAATTTCTCACTCGATGTATGAACTGCCTCTTTTAAATTTTTCTTAATATGAGCAAGCATCTCTTTTTTCGCATTACGTTCCATAAATCTAAGATTTTCTTCTTCATCCTTAATTTCACATTGAAGACGACCAAGTTCCTTTTCCAGCCGTTCTTTTTGACTTTTCTTCATGGCAAGCATATTTTCCAATTGTTTTTTTTCATGTTCAAGCGAACTAATCTTATCTGCGGCTTTACTTAATTCCTCATACTTTTCTTTAACAAGTTTCTGATTCTTTTTCTCCCATTCTTCAATCTCTTGCGAATTATTTTTAAGGTCTTCAACTGTATCCGTTATTCCAAAAAATCGCTTTAAAAAATTACTACTTGCAACTTCTCTTGTCTCTTTTTTAGTCGAATACTCCGGTCTTTTACCTATATTATGTTGTTCAATCTCATAAAACATTTCTTTATCTTTTTTATTGCTTTTTGCCTGATCTATTTTTCTCTTTTGCTGACTAAGTTTACTTGTATTTAGTTTCAATTCCCGGTTACTTTTTTCAAGCAAAGATATTTTCTCCGCAAAAATTTCCTTTTTTCCCCTGATTTCTTCCCTTTGACTAGTAAAATCTAATGTAGTCTCCCAATCATTCTTATATTCTGAAAAATCCACTTCATATTTTCTGCTTTTAGTTTGAGTTACTCCTCCTCGCATCTTTTTCACTTCTAATAACGATACTTCATAGATACTCTGTACTAATTGGCCAAGTTTAACATTTAACTCAAGATTCATATTTTGAATCAATTCATTAAACCTACTTGAATAATATTTTTCTAGTGTTTGCTTTTTATGCTGCGCTACAAAACATTCCACCTGATCATAGCTCTGTAATTCAGAATCTATCTCTTCTTCTAACTTGGAAGCAATTTCAGTCATATTTTCGTTGATATACTGACTTACAACTCTTCTAGCATCTCCTTTCCTTGCAGTCACAAAGTTTTCTAATTTATTTTTTTGTTTTTCCATCCTTGTTTCTATAGAATCCACTTCGTTCTGAATCTGCTGTTTTTGTAACTGCTTTTTATCTGTAATTTTTAATTTTTCAATTTCTTCAATATCAAGATTTAATTTTTCATCAAGGAAACCCGTCAAATTTGCAATAGATTTTACTGCTGACTTATAAATGGCCTTTTTATATTCACCCGTCTCCATCATGTTCAAAATGGTATTCTTAAATTGCTCATAATTAGAATTTTTATACAGTTTCTTTCTTCCCGCATCATCAATCTCTGTACTGCTTTCATATAACTTTTTAATATCTGTATCCTGAGAAACAAGTGCCATCAAAGCAGACAAGCAAATCGGTTTAGTATATTCAAACACTATCCCCTTAGTCAATAAGTATTCCTTTAAATCCTGCTCTAATTTTTCTACTTTTTTCTCTGCCGTCTCGCCTTCATTTATTAAAAGACGGTCTTTAAAATTTTGTACAAATATAAACTGACTTTGATATTTTGTTAATTCTCTAATAAATTCAACATCAGATTGAGCCAAGCCTCGCAATGGAACCACATAGATGCATGCATGTACCTTTTGAATCTCAGATATTGTAATGTCTCTATGTCTATCCGCAACTCCATTTAAACCTGGTGTATCCACAATCATCAATGGTTTATTCGTATTAAGAAAATGAACAAATATATCCACTCTTGCAATGTTCTCTGCAACCTCTTCCGAGCTTTGTGCAGTTGTGTAATCAGCAAGTTTTTTGAGATCATCTAATTTTACTCTATTTCCTGAGTGATAATAAATTTCAACCGTATTTCTTCTTTTATCGTTCTCTGATACATTAATAATATGTGTTATCGTCGCAGTTGTCTCTTCTGTAGAATGCAATAAAATATCTTTTCCTATAATAGCATTAATAAACGTTGATTTTCCTGAACTAAACTCTCCAACCACCGCAATACGAAACTCTTGTTCTTCTATTTTTTCTTCAATATTTTTAATAGATTCTTGCACCCATTCTAACTCATTGGCACATTCCATTTTTTTCAACTGCGCTATAGCAACTTTTAACTTAGATGATATATCTTTCACATTCTCCTCCTGTTCTCACCACATAACATTTTTTACCGCTTAAAAACTAGAAGTATCACTACATGCTTTCTTCTCTTCATATTCCATTATTATTTTTGCAATATCATTATACATGGTATCTTTTTACATTTCTCGGTACTTTATCCTTGTAAAAATACCATTTAAAAAAGGAACCACAGCTATTTCATCCATGATTCCTTCCCGTCACTATTCGCAATCCACTCTATGTTCGTGGAAAACGTTTTTTCAATTTATAAAGTCCCGAAAAATTAACACCTCGCAAAACAGTTCCTTTTTGCTTCACTACAACTCTATCCTTATAAACTTTGAAAATAAGTTTGTAGCCACCGTTTTGTATCTTACCGCATTCTTCCATATATGTATTTTTCCCGATTTTCCAAAATTCAGCATTTTGATAGACATATCCACGCTTTCTTGGAACAAAATAATAATTTCCAACCATGCCGCTGCTATCCGGAAAATCATATTCTCTCAGTTCAAGATAATATTTAGCTTTGTTAGATTTTTGCTTATACACTCCTCCATAGTGTATATTCTTAGCTGATACATCCACTGTGTTCATTGTCACCATAATACATAACATGAATACAAGCACAACACCTGCTTTCCAAATTCTTTTCAACATTTTTGTTTTCCCCCTTTTTAGGCAATAGTTACTTACAAACACATAATCTTTTTTCATTATACAACATTCTATTTTACTTTTCCTGGTTCATTTTTCTTGAAATTATTCGTATTCTTTTCCCTTGTATTTCAAAAAAGGACACAAAAATCGTTCATTGAATAACAACAAACAACTTTCCCTAATCCGTTTCACTCCTGCTTTGTAATTGTTTTCTGGAATTTAAAGCAAGAATGATATACCAACTTATTCGACTTTTCATTTATTTTATTCTAGACTAAAAATCACTTGCGTTTTGATAGTATAGTATGATACACTACCAAATGCAAGTGATTTTTTTGCTTTCTAAAGTTCTTTTCTCCCAACTGTCCCATTTCTCGCATCTATTTGCTTTATGCCTCTTATTTCACGGCTCCGTACTGAGCATAATACGCATCAATTTTTTCCTTCATGGCATCGTCGATCACAACTTTACCCTGGCACGGCTTATTATACAGATGTTCAATGACTTCGTCCATGGTTACAATGGCATTTGCCTGCATTCCGTAAAGTTCTTTGATCTCATCCAATGCACATTTGTCGCCCTTGCCTTTTTCCATTCGGTTCAAAGAAACCATAAGCCCAATGATTTCGACATCGCCCTGTGCTTTCACGATAGGAAATGTCTCTTCGATGGATTTTCCGGATGTGGTAACATCTTCGATAATGACTACTTTGTCGCCATCTTTGATCTTGCTGCCAAGTAAGATTCCGGTATCGCCGTGGTCTTTTACCTCTTTACGGTTGGAGCAGTAGCGGATCTCTTTTCCGTACAATTCTGAAAATGCGATCGTCGTTGCTACGCTGAGTGGAATTCCCTTGTAGGCCGGTCCAAACAATACGTCGAAGTCATCTCCGTAATTGTCATGGATTGCTTTGGCATAATATTCACCAAGGCGCTTTAACTGGGATCCCGTGACATATGCTCCGGCATTCATAAAGAACGGGGATTTTCTTCCGCTTTTCAATGTGAAATCGCCAAATTTCAATACATCACTTTCCACCATAAATTCGATAAATTCCTGTTTATACTGTTCCATCTTCTTTTGAACCTCCTGCTTGCAAGGCTTTTTGCCTTTTATTATACCCTAATACTATCACACAATGCGGTAAAAAACAATTTCTTTCTAGAAATTATTTCTTTTTAAAATGTGCAAACACAGTCTGCAATACAATGAAGAAGCATAGCAATGCGGAAAGAACGATTCGTACCCACCAGCTGGATAATGTACCCTGGGTTGTGATCAAACTGGAAATAGTTCCTTTGATCAACACACCAAAGATGGTTCCGAATGGCGTTCCAACGCCACCACTTAAAAGAGTTCCTCCAATAACAGAAGCAGAAATAGCATCCATTTCAAGACCTTTCGCCTGCTCTACAAATCCGGAACAACTTCTCGTATGATAACTTCGTCTTCCACTAAAAAAACTTTTATCATAGCCTTCTCCTCTTTTCTCCAATGAATAAATCACCGATTCACAATTCCGATAATATCCTGTATTCCGGAAAGTTTTTCTTTCTTTACATAATCTTCCAATCCATCTATGATTTCTGACGTCGCATACGGATTGAAGAAATTCGCGGTTCCGACCGCTACCATCGTAGCACCTGCCATCAAAAACTCGAGAGCATCTTCCGTATTTTGGATTCCGCCCATTCCGAGGATTGGGATATTGACCGCATTTGCCACTTCATATACCATACGCACCGCAACCGGTTTCACGCATGGGCCGGACATCCCTCCCGTTTTGTTTGCAAGGGCAAATGTCTTTCTTGCGACATCGATCTTCATGCCGGTGATGGTGTTGATCAGGGAGATCACATCCGCGCCGCCGGCCTCTGCCGCCCGCGCCATCTCTGCGATATCCGTCACGTTAGGGCTCAGCTTCATGATGATGGGCTGTTTTGCCCGTTCCTTCACTGCTTTGGTGATGGCCTCCACCG
>ERZ780157.1078-NODE-1078-length-30940-cov-4.531812_pt1 | contig 30940 bp, 23 predicted proteins | sample MGYA00511169_ERZ780157 | MGnify/ENA primary metagenome ERZ780157 (study PRJEB29588, sample SAMEA1965149) | human gut metagenome | biome: human gut; feature: human-associated habitat; material: faeces | place: Denmark | collected 2008/2010 ...
TCATTGACGACGTACAGTCTTGTCTGGAACCACATATGTTTCCAGTTGAAATATTAGCAATCGATGAAAGACCTTTCTTCCACTTCAAGACAAACCGCATCGAACTGTCTAAGGAACTAAAGAGAAAGAACTGCGACTGCTAAATATATCTGGTGCTGTGGCAAACAGTAATAAACCAGATAGAACTGTAAAATTAAACCAAATAAGAAAGAAGGAGAAAGATATGAGTAAAAAATCACACTCAGGTCTGAAACGTACACTGGCATGGATGCTGACAGTAGCTATGATGGCTCAGGGATGCATCGTCTATGCGGATGACTTCACCAGTGAACCGGATGCGGCGGTTGTTTCTGAAGCAGTTTCCGAAGCCGACACAAGCGCGGACAGCGACCTGGAATTTGCTGATGATGGGGAAGAAACATCAACAGACGAAGATACTCCGGATATCAGTGATGAAGATATCACTTCAGATACAGCAGACGACCAGCAGACAGCTGATGATGCTGCTGTAGAAGATCCGTTCTCAGATGGAAGTGATATCGCAACATTCTCAGATGGCGCAGATGCTGTTGGAGATGAGACATCAAAAGAGGAAAGAGGCAGAATTGAAATTGCAAATGGCAAATACTATGATTATGCCAGATTTAAAGATGCAAGCGGATATTACAAATGGGCAGTAGCAAACTATCCTGCAAATAACACTGAAATTGATATGTGTGTAGGTGAAAAAAGAACTGGTGTAATGCATTCGATGTATAGCACGAATACCTCCTACAAAACTCTTGCGGACTTAAAAAAAGTATCATGGAATTCAGCAAGCAGTTATGGTGCATACCGCAGTGTTAGCTGGAGCAGTTCTAATGAGAATGTAGTTAAAGTTCAGCCGTACTGGGCAAATACAGAAATTACAGCTGCAGGCGTTGGTGAAGCTGATGTTACAGGAACATGGATTGGATATGACAAATCTGCTTCAAGCAGTAGCAGAGTAGAACTTGGAAGAGTAGTAGTTACTTACCATGTTAAGGTCACAGAGCCTCCGGAAGCAGTAAATGCTCTGACAGATAAGATTGATTTACAGGGTCAGCCAACTACGCCGGAATTACTGGCATCTGCTAAGGAGCCAATTAGCTCTCCATATACTGTAAATGATGTGTGGGGTTCAAAAGCACCTAATAACTATTTAAATATTGAAGCGAGCGATAGCGATGGTCTGTCTAACGCTAAGGCAACCTATACGGCATATCTTGCGAGTGGAACTATTAATCATGCATATACACTAGATTTCCATAAAATGTTGAATCGAAGTCTTGAGAAATCTGCTACCTCCCCATCAGAGAGAGCTTTAAGTATTAAAGAAACATTCATCAGACCGGTCAAAACTCCGGCAGATGGCATTTATCTGATCGGTTCAACTCCGGTAAGAATTACAAAAAGAAATAACACGGCAACTATAAACGTTCAGGTATTCAGGGATGGTGCCCAGACAACAACTGATTTGGGATTGGTATATGAATTTTCAGATCCAGGCATAGCAGAAGTAAAGAGCCAAAGCGTCGAGTCTGGTACGAAAACTATGAAAATTACAGTCAAAGGTTTAGCTCCAGGAAGAACAACTATGACGGTCAAGAGTGGGAATCTTCCCGTAGCAACTGTAGAAGTTCAGGTAAACGGCGTAGACATTACAGAACCTGATAAGAAAATTGAGATGTCATTAGATGATGAGATCAAAGAACATCAGATTACATATAAGGTCTATGACTTTACAAAAGCAGATCCGGATGTAACAGCCAATACAACAGTTAAATGGACGATCAAAGATACTTCAATCGCAGCAATTGATACAGATGGTGCATTCCGCATCAAGAACCCAGGTACAACAACAATTGAAGGAAATGTATCTATTAATAATACCAGTGATACAGATTCTGTTACACTGACCGTAACTGGTTCCGGAAGCCTTCAGTTAGACCAGGATGAACTTAAACTGAAAAAAGACGGAACAGCAAAAATCAAAGCAACTGCTTCCTATAATGACACTACTGTAAGTGATGCGACAATTGAATGGGGCAGTGAAAATGAAAAAGTTGCAACTGTAGATAATCAGGGAAATGTAAAAGCTGTTGGATATGGTACAACTCAGATCACAGCAGAATGGAAAGCCGAAAACGGAAAAACATATTCTGCTAAAGCAACAGTAAAGGTTGTATACGATGGCCTGTATGTGGCAGACACTCAGTCAGAGGTAACTCTGAGCCAGAACGGTACAATGCAGATCGCGTGGCAGCTTCAGAACATGGGTGAGATTGCAGGAGGTAAAAAGGTTAATTCTTCTGGATACACATCATCTTCTGATGTTACCTGGAAATCTGCTGATGAAAAAATTGCAACAGTAGATGAGAAGGGGCTTATTACCGCAGGAACCAAGAATGGCCAGACGACGGTTACAGCAAGCTATACACAGAACAGAAAGACAATTAGCAAAGAAATCAAGGTTAATGTGATTGACTGTAAGACAGTTATGAGTGGTGAAACCATTGAACTTACTGGTACAGAAGGTGTAGATGGTGGAGAGCATACCTGGAGAAACGGCTTCTACAGAAATGGCGACTTCAGGAACACTGAGAATAATATTAATGCAGTTGGTACTACAGCAACTGCAAAAGTAACAGGTAAAGTTCCGGCAACAGATCCGGTAGGAATCACACACGGATTCTATGTGAATCTTGAAAGTATTGAAGCATCGTGTGCAGTTTCTGAAACTATTCGCGTTAAAGTAGATGGTGCAGATGGATTGTATCTGGATAATACTTCTATTGAAACAGAAGTGGGAGCAGGAGCACGTCCGTCTATCATCGGTAAAGTATATAAAGATAATGCGGCTGTTTCAGACGCAACAATTAAATATACGGTAGAAGATAAAAGTATTGTAAGGCTTGAAGAAATGGAGAACAACAACAAAGCATGCTATGTTGTTGGTATTGCACCTGGTAAAACAGTTGTAACAGCTACCTGGGAATCCTTCTCCGCGACCTGTGATGTAACAGTAACATCAGACAAGAGAATTATCCTCAGTCCATCGGATAAACTGACAGTATTACAGAATGGAACCGAAACTATCACCGCAAAAGCATGGGATGGTTCCAAATATGTAGATGATGCAACAATCACATGGGAAAGTTATGATGAATCTGTTGTAACTGTAAAAGATGGAGTTGTTACAGGTGTTGACAGAGGTAGTGCAGCAGTTGTTGCAAAGTGGGATGATTTAGTATCTTCTCCAGTACAGGTTACAGTAGTTCCAAGCAGAAGTGTGACCGTAACAACAGAATGGAATGATCATGACAACCAGGATGGAATCCGTCCTGAAAAAACAACTCTTCAGTTGACAGCAAACAACAAAAAAGTCGGTGATCCGGTTGAACTGAATGCAGATAATAACTGGACATACGAATGGAAACTTCTGGAAGCAGAGGACGCAAAAGGAAACAATATCGTATACCGTGTAACAGCAGAAGACCCGGAAGAATACACTGCAAAAGTAACAGGTAGTGCAGACGACGGATTTGTTGTTACTTATTCACATGAAATTGCAAAAGTCGATGCTACAGCAAATGTAACATGGGATGATGCAGACAACCAGGACGGAATCCGTCCGACATCTGTAAGCTTACAGCTCAAGAACGCTGACGGAAACGTTGGTGACAATGTAACTGTAAAAGCAGATGCAGATGGAAACTGGACCAAGACCTGGACTGACCTTCCGAAATACAAAGCAGGCAAGGCAGTTGAATACACCGTAGAAGAATCCGGACTTCCGGAAGGATACACACAGGCAACGACAGGAACCGCAAAAGACGGCTTCACGATCACAAACAGCTACACACCAAAAGGTGTTGACATCACAGTATCTGTAAACTGGGATGATGCGGAGAACCAGGATGGAATCCGTCCGGACTCTGTAGAAGCTGAACTTTATGCAGACAACGTATCTACAAACAAGAAAGTAAAACTTACTGCAGACAGCGACTGGAAGGCAACCTTCGAGAAACTTGCAGTAAACAAGAATGGTAAACCGATCAGCTATACTCTGTCAGCAACCAAAGTTGACGGATATACTTCCACAACAACAGGAAGCGGAGCAGAAGGACTGGTACTTAACTATACACATCAGGTTAAGACCATTGATGTCAAAGCAACTGTTAAGTGGGCAGATGGAGATAACAAAGACGGTGTTCGTCCGGAAACAGTAAGCTTACAGCTCAAAGCTGATGGCGAGAACTCCGGTGATGTGATCACAGTCAATGAGAAATCCAACTGGACCAAGACCTGGAGCGGACTTGGTGAATACAAAGCAGGTCAGAAAGTTACCTACACAGTAGAAGTAGTTGGCCTTAAGGGCGGCGAAGACGGATATACTTCAGAAGTTACAGGAGATGCAACAACTGGATTCACAGTAACAGCAACTCATGTACCGGCAGTAGCAAACGTAACAGCAAGTATCGCATGGGATGACGCAGACAACCAGGATGCGATCCGTCCGAGTCTTGTAGAAGCAGAACTCTATGCAGGCGATATGTCCACAGGTAAGAAAGTAAAACTGACAGCTGACAACAAATGGACAGCAGCTTTCGGTGAGATGGACCTCAAGAAAGATGGTAAAGAGATCGCTTATACTCTGGTAGCAACCAAGGTTGATGGATATACTTGTACCGTAGAGGGAAGTGCAGCCAAAGGACTTACCCTGAAATACACTCATACAACATACAAAACAGACGTAACTGTAACAACCAAATGGAATGATGCAGACAACCAGGATGGAATCCGTCCGGGCGCTTACAGCTTACAGCTTACCGCAGACGGCGAAGCTCTTGGAGATGCGATCACCCTGAATGAGGCTGGAAACTTCAGCAAGACCTGGACAGGACTTGAGAAGAACAAAGCCGGTAAAGCGATAACATATTCCGTAAAAGCAAGTGATATTGCAAAAGGATACACAGCAGCAGTAGAGAATACAGAATCCGGAATCGTAGTTACTTTAACACATACTCCGGAAGTTGCAGCTCTCGCAGTATCCGCTACATGGGATGATGCAGAGAATCAGGACGGCGTTCGTCCGGCATCTGTAGAAGCCGAAGTCCTTGCAAACGGCGAAGCAACAGGAAACAAAGTAACCCTGACAGCAGAGGGCGAGTGGAAAGCAGCAGTCAAAGACCTTCCGGTATATGCCGTAGGACAGAAGATCGCTTACACACTCAAAGCTGATGTGGACGCTTATACAAGCGAATGCACAAGCGCAGCAGACGGTCTTGTACTGAAATTTACACACAAGACAGAAACTGTAGATGTAACCTTAACAACTAAATGGAATGACAAGGACAATCAGGATAATGTTCGTCCGGCTTCTTACTATGTACAGCTTCTTGCAGACGGCGTAAAAGTTGGTGATAAGATTATTCTTGAGAGTGCAAGTGATTTCTCCAAGACATGGACCGGTCTGCAGAAGAACAGAACTGGAAAAGTCGGCGAAGCGATCGTTTACACAGCAGAGGTTACCGGACTTCCGGAATCTTATGAGACTTCTGTAAGCGGAGATGCAGCAACTGGCCTTGTTGTAACAAACACTTATATCCCGGCAACTGTTGAGATCCCTGTATCCGTACAGTGGGACGATGCAGAGAACCAGGATGGAGCCCGTCTTGAATCTGTAGAAGCAGAACTCTATGCAGATGGACAGGCAACAGGAAACAAAGTAACCCTGAACGCAGACAACAGCTGGACAGCGAAATTTGCAAAGGTTGACGTCAAGAAAGACGGAACAAGGATCAGCTACGAGATCAAGAGCACAGAAGCAGCCGGTTATACAGTCGCAGCAACTGGCGATATCCTCGCAGATGAAGGCGTTGTCCTTACTTACAAACACGTACCGGCTACCGTAAGCGTCAGCGCAAAGGCAGCATGGGATGATGCAGACAACCAGGATGGAATCCGTCCGACAGATACACTTCTTCAGCTTTATGCAGATGGAGAGGCACTTGGAGAAAAAGTTGTTCTCGAGTCCGAGAGAGACTGGACCAGAATCTGGGCAGACCTTCCGAAATACAAAGCAGGAAAAGAAATCGTTTATACCGTTGTTGCATCCGCAGTAAACGGCTACAGCGTGAACGTATCCGGAAGCATTGAAGAAGGATTCACCGTAGCATACGCACACAGCGTTGCAAAGACAAAAGTAACTGTTAAGAACACCTGGAGCGACCTGAACAACGTTGTTGATTCCCGTCCATCCAAACTGGTAGTTGAGATCTATGCAAATGGAAAATCAACAGGCAAGAGAGTAACCCTTACAAGTGCAAACAAATGGACTGCATCTGTATCCAATCTGGACAAGAATGCAGCAGGAAAGGCAATCTCCTACACAGGAAAGGTTGTCAGCGTACCGTCCGGATACAGCATCTCCATTAAAGCATCCAACGGAACTGTAACTGTTACAAGCAAGTACACCAGATATACCAAGAAACTTACTGTAAAACCGTCCAAGACCGTTCTGGTATACAATGGCAAGACACAGAGACCGTCAGTCACTGTATACAACGGAAATAAGAAGGTATCAAGTAAGTACTATACAGTAACTTATAAGAACAACAAGAACACTGGTTATGCAACTGTTATTGTCAAAGGCAAGAGCAGTTATGCAAAATATGCAGGTAAGGCAGCATTCATTATCAGACCGAAACAGATGCGTAAACCGTCTGTAAAGAGCACTGCTAAGAGAACGCTGGCTGTGACTTGGACACGTGATGCACAGGCTACAAAATATGTAGTACAGTACAGCCAGAGCAGCAAATTTACAGGCAAGACCACCAAGAGTGTAACTATCAGCAAGAACACGATCAGAAGCACAACTCTGAAGGGTCTGACAAGTGGCAAGTACTATTATGTACGCGTACGCAGTTACAAAGTGGCAAATGGAAAGAACATTTATGCACCTTCCTGGAGCCAGTCTGTAAGAATCAAAGTGAAATAAAGAAATCCACTATGTGGTCGGGAGCGGCGGCAACGCCGCTTCTGGAAAATGAGGAGGAAGAAAAGAAATGTATAAGAAATGGTTAGGATGGAAAAAGGTTGCCGTATGCCTCGTCGGCGCTGCAATGATCATGCAGGGCGGAAGTCTGGCAATGGCAGCTGATGAATATCCTACAGAGCAGGATGGAGTTGATTATGCAGAGGATGATGAAACATCTGAAGATACAGCAGAAGACTCTGAAGATGAGGATACTTCTGATGAGGATACAGATGAAGATGATTCTGATGCAGATCAGGATGCAGAAGATGCAGATTCTGATGAAGATTCCGACAGCACTGCTGATGTAGTGATCGATCCGGAAGAAACACCAGAAGAAAGCGATGATGTGATCGCAGCAGAAGAAGATGGAGAGGATGCTGAGGCAGCAGGACTGCTTATGACAGGAACTGTAAGCCACATCGACCTTGCCAGAGTAGCAGAAGCAACTCTGACTGTTGGTGACAAAACACTGACACAGACAGTTGTTTTTGACGAAGGAGACCTTGGAAACATCTCTGTAGATCCGGACTACGCAGGAGCAATCGTTCTTGGCGAAGGTCAGATTCACATTGCAGGTGTATTCCCGGTTGGTACCTTTTGTGACAGAGTACAGTATACTGTATCTATCACAAAAGATGTAACATTCACAGATCCTGAGACAGGAGCAGCCTATACTCAGACTATGACATTTACATCTTCATTCAACTACTGGGATGACAGCAACATGTGCCCGAGCCTTGGATACAGAGAATACTGGTCCAACGGATTCGTAATCCCGTGGTCAGGAATGGACTTCTGCTTCGGATCTGCAAGCGCAACAATTCCGGGACCAACAGCAGTACCGGAACCAACAATCACTGAGACACCAGTAACACCGGAGCCAACAATTACTGAGACACCAGTAACACCGGAACCGACAATTACTGAGACACCAGTGACACCGGAGCCGACAATTACTGAGACACCAGTGACACCGGAGCCGACAATCACTGAGACACCAGTAACACCGGAGCCGACAGTTACTGAGACACCGGTAGACCCAGATGTAACCGTAACACCAGATCCAACTGAAACACCAGTAGATCCTGACGTTACAGAAACACCAGAAGATCCGGATGCAACAGCAACACCTACACCAACAGCAACAGGTACAACAACTGGAACTAACGGTGGAAACGGATCTTCCACAAACGGAACATCTTCCAACGGAACTACAACTTCTGGTTCCCAGAAATCAAACCAGGTAAAAACAGCCGATAACACAAAAGTTGCAGGTTCAGCTTTCATGTTCGCATTTGCACTGGTTGACGTAGTTCTTGCATTCTTTGCACTTCATCTGAAACGTCGCAGAGATAAATAATAATTAATCAACACAGGCCTGTGCATTCCCTGCCGCATCGATTGGAAACAGTTGGTGCGGCAGGATTTTTTTGCATGGAAATAAGCAAAAACTAATGTCCTGAAACTTTACAGGAAAAAAAGCTTGTGATAATATAATACCAATAGTGGATGAGTTTACCATTCGATAAAGTATAGAAACTATTTCAGATGTTTTTTTATAGAAAGAGGGATAAGCATGAGTGTAAGATCACATTCAAAATGGAATCGTACATTTACCTGGATGTTATCAGCTGCTCTTATAGCACAGGGCGGAATCGCTGTTTATGCCGGCGATTTCGGAAGTGAAGCATCTGTTGAGGCGATTTCAGAGGAGGCGGCTCAGCAGGTCGGGACAGAAGAGGATTTTGGAAGCGATCTTGAATTTTCAGGTGATGAAGAAACGACAGCCGGAGAGGAGAATACAGAGACTGGAACAGATGCAGCTGATTTTGAGATCAGCGAAGGTGACGGACAGGTCGAGGATGACAGTGTTTCCGGCGGTGAGGAGGATTTTTCATCAGAATTCCGTATTGAGCAGGAGGATACTCTTGTGGACGGTATTTACCTTGGTAATGCGGTCGCAGATACTTCTGTTGGTCAGATCATAGACGGAAATATTGTGTTTCATGGAGTTTCTGAGGACACCAGCCTTTTTGTTCCGGTTTATGGTGAGAGGGGCGGCAATAAGATCGATGTCAGAGATATGACATGGGAGTCCAGCGATGAGACGGTCGTAAGTATCTTTGATACAGATTCGGATGATCAGCTGCAACTGAGAAGTCACAAGGCCGGAGGAACTGTTATCACTGGAACATATCAGCCAACAGATGAGAATGGTGCTGCGTCCGGTGATCCGATGACGATCAGCATCCGGGTTTTTGTGAAGGGCATTGTACTTGATGCCGGATCTGAGAGTATTCAGTTATCTTTGAATGAGGATCTGTCCGCACAGGCAATCGGCTACAGGCTGATTGATGGTACAGGTGAGACTGGTGTGGCAGCTGACGGGCAGGATATCACATGGAGTGTAGATGATCCGCAGATCGTTCAGGTGGATACTGACGGAAATCTGACTGCGAAGGCTCCTGGTGAAGCAGAAGTAACTCTTACATGGGGAGAATTTACAGCCACCAGTAAAGTAAGTGTTACAGGCATGGGTGTGAAGCTTACACCGGCAAGTCAGGGTATTAAGCAGACCGGTGCGACGATCATTTTTGCAGAAGCATGGGACGGCACAGAGAAAGTGGAGGATCCGGTTCTTACATGGACCAGTTCTGATCCGTCTGTTGCTACTGTAGATGAGAAGGGAATCGTCAGTGGTATCGGTACTGGAACAACGGATATCACAGCTGTCTGGAATGGAGTTCAGTCAGAGCCGCTTCAGATCAGGGTAACCGCGGCAACAGATGTTTCTGTGACCACACGCTGGGAAGACAGCGGGGCATTGACTTATCGTCCGGCACGGGTCAATATCAGTCTGTTATCAAATGGATTTGATTATAACAGTATTTCACTTGGTACAGATACGGAATGGAGACATGTATGGGTGCTTCTGGATTCACAGGATGACAACGGCACTCCGATCACTTACGACATCTCCCCGGAGGTTCCAATTGGATATACTGCTGAAATACAGGGTAATGCGTCTGAAGGATTTACCGTAGTGTATCGGCAAAAATAAGAATTATCAGGCCCTCGGCAATGCTGGGGGCTTATTTTGACGAATAGTTGAAACGAATTCTCAATAATTTTGCCAAAATGTTTCAAATTTTCAAAAAGTCTGTCCACAAACAATGCCACATATTGTAATATATAATAAATCATGTATAATCTTATTTATAAATCGGCGAGTATGAAAGAGAAAAAGCGTTGCTGCGAACGGAGTGAACAGTAACGAAAACCGTATATTTAGGGGTATACCTGAGTATACGGCTTTTTTTATTGCATTGCATATTGGGCAGATGCCAGTGGTTCATTGATATGCAATTACGGAGGGGGAAGAGGAAATGAGATGTCCAAATTGTAAGAGAGAAATAAAGAGAGGGCAGAATTTTTGCCAGTATTGTGGAACGAGAATTCCACCAGAATTAGACAGAGAACCGGAGAAACCAAAGAAATCCAGGATTTTGCTTCCTGTTGGTATCGGAGTGCTGTGTATTTTCTGGATCGTGGTTCTGGGCATCATTCTGGTACCGAAGCAGACAGTTGCCAGCAAGCTTCAGGAAAAGCTGGATCTTGGGAATAATTATCTGGAAAAGGCAGATTATGTGAAGGCAAAGGCGGCTTTTCAGGAGGCATTGAGTATAGATGAGAAGTCTCCGGAGGCAGATCTTGGTATGGCGGATGTCTATACTGCACAGAAGGAACCGGATCAGGCACTGAAGTATCTGAAGAAAGCCTCCACAGACCTTGAGGCGGCATCTCAGAACAAAAATCCTGTCAATATCCCGAGAGATCCAGATCAGTTTAAGTCGCGTTATAAGCAGCTGTGCAAGGATAATTCTGATTATTTTGATCATTCAGGAGATTCGGATAAGAGCAACGAACTGGATGATCTTTGGAAGTATATACATGACTTTGATATTCCGGTTATAACGAATACGCCAACTCCGAAGCCGAAAAAGAAGGTAACGCCAACTCCAGATGATGGATTGGAACATGGTGGGGTTTCCAAAGGCGGCAGTACAGTAACAAAGACCCCAACACAGGGCGGTACGGTAACACCGAATCCGGGAGATTCCGTAACACCGAATCCGGGAGATTCCGTAACACCGCTTCCAGGGGATACCATAACACCAGTTCCGGATAATCCAATAACGCCGAAAGCGGGAGGTGATATACCGAACCCGGGAGATCCCGTAACACCAGTTCCGGGAGACACAATAACACCAACTCCAACAGACACCGTAACACCGACACCGGTGGAGGATACAGTAACACCAACCCCAACGGAAGCGGCAGAGCCGGAACCAGACCCGGGAACTCCTGAAATACCAGATCCAGAACCAGACCCGGGAGATCCTGAAACACCGGAACCGAACCCGGAAGACCCAGAAATACCGGATGCAGACTTGTATACTACAGCCCAGACTCCGGAAGAAATCCTGGAAGCTTATATACAGGAGAACATTTCAGTTCAGCCAGAGGCATCATTTGGAGGAACTTCTGTGGACAGTTTTTCAGCGGCTTCGGTGATGAATGGAAGAGTCGGAATGAAAGAAACAGATCTTGATAAGGACGGAGATCCGGAACTACTGGTAATTTCAGTTCAGGGAGGACGACTTTCTTTCACTGTTTATAAAGTCGTAAATGGTGCGGTACAGGAGACTGCAAATGTCACAGCAGTCTGCGATGGAATGGGAACACCTCTGTCAGACATGACATATGGAAGTACGCAGGAGTGTTTTATCAGGGATAACGGTGCAAATTACATTGTAGGATTTGCTTCTTACCTCTATGGTGCAGATGCAGGAGATGGAACTCCGGCAGCCAGAACAAGCGTGGAAGCTTATCAGATCAATGGAGATGGAAGCGCGTCCCGTCTGTGTGCTGCGACGATCCAGAATGGTGATGCCGTGTATTCAGATGGAAATGCCACAACAGCACAGCCGGGCGGTCAGGATCTTTTTGCCGGCATGCTGGGAGCAGCTGGTCTGTCTGGAAGCTGGAATGCAGAAAACGCAGATTCCCTGATCTCTATGGACCTTGTAAATGACCCGTGGCAGGATATGGGATGGCTTCCGGATCCGCTTGCAGGTGGACTGAATGAGCCTGGTACGGAAGATTTGGTGATCATAAATGCCGACATGGGAGCAGGAACAGGAGTCATGAGCCTTGGTCTGCAGGATAATACATCATTCTAAGGATAGAGGAATATAAAATGCAGAGAAATCTTTCAGATACATATCAGATAATAGGGATCATTGGTTCTGGGGGATGTGGCGATGTTTATAAAGCTTACCACAAAAACCTCAAGAAATATGTTGTTCTGAAAAAAATCCGCACAGGAGTCAGAAATCTCATGAATAGCCGGAGGGAAGCAGATGTCCTCAAAAACCTCCGGCATTCCTGCATTCCACAGGTATTGGATTTTCTGGAAATAAACGGTGAAGTATATACGGTGATGGATTTTATTCCGGGAAATACATTTCGGCAGTATCTGGATGCAGGGAATGTATTTCCAGAAAAGTCCGTGATCAAATGGGCGAAACAGATCTGTTCCACTTTATGCTATATGCATGGACAGAAACCTGCCATCATACATGGCGATCTGAAACCGGCAAATATCATGCTGATGCCGGATGGAAATATCTGCCTGATAGATTTTAACATATCTGCGATCCTTGATGGAAGCCAGGCATGGGTGACCGGGTACACCAACGGCTATGCGCCGCCGGAACAGATCGAGGCGTTGAATTTCAATCAGCGTGAGCGGGATTACAGACTGTGGAAGAAATCAGATCCAAGGTCAGATATCTACAGTCTTGGAGCAACACTGTATCATCTGGTCAGTGGATACAAGCCGATGAGAGACCAGCAGGGACGTGTGAGGGACATACGGGAGATAGGAGCAAGGATCAATATTGTTTTTGCTTCGATTATCATGAAATGCCTGGAGCCTGATCCAAACAGACGTTATCAGACAGCGAATGAACTTCTGGATGAGCTGACCAATATACATCAGAAAGACAGACGTTACAAAGAGCTGGCAGTAAAGCAGAAAGTGGCTTATGGAGTAACTGTAGGATGCATGCTGATCTGTGCGGGAATCGCACTGACAGGATATCTGCGGCTTGGCAATGATAAGCTCAAATCATACAATGCGCTGGTGAAGCAGGAGAGGAAATATCTGGCAGAAAACGATATGGACCGGCTTGATTCCTGCTATGAGCGTGCGATCAAGATCATGCCGAACAATCTGGATGCATATTATGAGAGGGCAGTTGCCTATAATCAGAACCGGCAGTACGATGACTGTGAGGAGTTTATCAGGTCAGAGATCCTTGGAAATCACAAGATAGCGGATCAGAAGGATACCCTGAATAATGTATATTATCTGCTGGCAGACTGTTATGCGAAGCAGGAAGACTATTCTGCCGCATGCGATTACTATAAGACAGCCGTCGAGATTGACCCGAATAACAGCAGTTATTATCGTGACTATGCCATTGCACTGGCGTATTGTGGAGAAACGGACAGATCAGAAGAAATCTTGGATTCTGCCAGGGATCAGGGGCTTGATTCAGTTGAGGTCAGTTATGTAAAAGGAGAGATCCTGTTTAATACAGGGGATTATCAGGGCGCGAAGCAGATTTTTTTGAACAGTATCGATGATACTGAGGATTCCTACACAAAAATGCGTGCATATATCATGACATGCAGATGCATTGACAATCTGGACAGCAGCATTAATGGAAAAAATGAAAAGATATCGCTTCTGGAAAAAGCATCCAAAGAGATCGGACGGGAAAATAATATAGGGATTCTTGAAGAACTGGCACAGACGTACTGTGATGCCGGGGACGAGACGGATAATGCAGAATACTACAGAAAAGCGATAGGCGTGTTTGAACAGATCGAGAAGCAGGACATGGCAGATTATGATACAGAGTATAATATGGCAGTTCTCTATCAGAATATCCATGATTATGCAAGTGCAGAGAATAAACTGAACCATATTCTGGATGTATATGGAGAAAACTACCGCACATATAAGAGTCTGGCATTTCTGGAAGTGGCGGAGCAGTCTGCTCTGTCAGCGGACAAGAGAAATTACAGCAAATTTGAGCAGTATTACAGGAAATCCAAAGAACTTTACCAGAAGACTGATGTTTCCAATGCGAATGATGTTGAGATGGATCGTCTGGATGATCTTTATCAGCAGGCAGTTGACAGCGGATGGCTGTGATCATAAATGGTGAGAAAGGAAGAGGGATATGCTGTTAGACAGGATCATGATAATCGGCGGGATCGCAGGAGTAATGATATGCACAGGGATTTTGTGTGTACTTCCACATTTCTTTGAAAAGCAGCGCAGGAAACTGCTTCAGAAGATCAAGGATGAATTTTAAATATGTAATGATAAACGGGGAACTGTCAAAGCTCTCCGCTTTCAAGTTTGAGGATAATATCCTCCACATATGCCGCAGCCTCTTCTGTACTGTAGAAACTGCTTTCCTGCATATTCTGGAGATAATCGAGAAAGGTCTCCAGAAGTCCGTATTCCTGAATGGTAAACAGCATGACTTCGCCGTTATATTTCTGGAAGATCAGGGTTCCGACATTTCCACGGATGCAGAGGTGTAGGTTGGCCGGCAGATGGTTCAGAGGCTTCTGCAGGATTCTGTAAGAACCATGGCGGCAGCTTTCGGCAACTCCGCGAAGCATCTGGATCCGATGTTCCACTGTGAATCTGTGATAAAAGACTTCCGGGATCTCGGCCGTTCTTCCGGAAGCCGCAAACTTCAGAAGGCCGTCGGCTGTAAAGTAAACAAAAGTCTGACTGTCCGTAAGCCGGTGCATATTTCCTTCAAAAGCAAGGGCAGCCTGCGCAAGAATCTCCTCGCTGTGTGGAAGATCGTAATTAAAAGCTTCTTTCAAAATCTGTCTGCTGATAAATGGTGTGATACAGACCTCAGGCTGAAGTGCAAAAGTGGATTCGTCTTCGGAAACCTCAAACACGGCATTGAATACATTGGAAAAATTATCCGGTGCAAAGGCAGTCGCCAGGAAAAGCTGTGAACACTCTTCCAGATAAGTATTGTACATCTCCTGAAGCATATGTATGACATCGCCGCTTTGGTAAAAGATCCCGGACTGACCATCAGCAGTGCACATCAGCGCGGCATCAGAAGTCAGGATCATGCATGGAAAAACATTCAGATTGTGATAATGGGACTGAATATTATCATAATAGTACCACAGCGTATAATTCAGTCCGGACATGTAGATTGGAAAGATCTCATGTAAATATTTCAGATTTATAAGCTCATGGTTCTCTGTAAAAGTATCTTCACTGTTCAGACAGAGAATATGCTGAACTTCCAGGGTATCAGACGGAGCCAGCGCGGAGAGCAGATGAAAAACAAATTCATGATCTGGCTGTAGAAACAGTGATATCTTGCCGGAAGACCTGGATGCTTCGGCGAGGAACATTTTGTGGATGAAATAGTTGACGCTCTGAAGACTGGTCAGGACTGTGCAGTCCGATTCCTGATTATTCTGGATAAGTTTTGAGGAAAAAATAAATTCATCCGGTGATACAGAGGAATGACTTGGAAAGTGCCGGATAAAATTTTCTACACTTTTGCGCTTGTAGTAGACTTCCGGACCGATCACGGTCACTTCCCAGGCTTCCTCGAAACGCTGTGTTTCTGCTGGCGTCAGGTGCATGAACTGGGCCATTTTTTCAAAAATATCTTTGGACGGCGGATTGCGTTTACCACTGATCAGCTTGTACATGGTAGAGCGGTCAATTCCGCAATATTTGGTCATAGGTGCAACTTTGACGTGCTTGGCTTTGATATATTCGGTAAGAACCTCCGAAAATGTTGACATGTTAAAAACTCCTTCCGGGTTGATTTGATATGATGAAATCCGGAAAAGGAATTTTATTCATCCCATCCCTCATAAAAACGGATATTTACAGAAATATTCCGGACGATATCGCCTTCTTCAAGTTCCAGGTCGTCTGCATCAGAAACAGGCGGGAGCTGGCAGTCATCCTCATCAAGTTCCAGAGAGATCCAGTTGTAAGCAGCGGCATTTGCCTCCTCAATTGCTTCATCCAGAGTCTCGCCCTCTCCGAAACAATCCTCAAGATCCGGGAAAAATCCCTTATAAGTACCTTTATCAGTTTTGCGGAATACCGCAGGATAAATAAATTTCATGATACACATCTCCTTTTTACTCAATGTTAATAGTATATCATATCAGGTGGAAAAAAAGCAGAAGATTTTGTATAATGGTGGAAAATGAATGGATAGTTTGCAAAAAAATACAAAGGAGATGTGAAATGGCAGTCAAACTTATCGCCAGCGACCTGGACGGGACCTTGCTGACAAACAAAAAAGAACTTTCTCCACGTACAAGAGAAGCCCTTGATCTGGCGGCAGCACAGGGAATCTACCTTGTGCCGGCAACGGGCAGATCCTTTGAATCTGTACCTGAGATGATCCGTGAGTACCCGGGAGTGGAATATCTGATCACAGCCAATGGCGGCGCTGTTTATTCTGTCAGCGAAAAGAAGCGCATTTACCAGTGTCTTATGACATCGGAATCCGTAGAAGCCGCGATCGCTGTAAGAAAAAGAGAAAAAATGGTCATGGAAGTCGTCATCGACGGTGTTCCCTATGCGGAGGAAGATTACGTCAGAGATCCGCTTTCTTATCTGGCAACAGAGTACGGGGCAAGATATATCAAGGCAACGAGAACTCCTGTGAAGGACATCATTGAGTTTGCGACGCAGCATGCGAAAGAACTGGACAGCATCTCCTTCGTATGCAGCCACGAGGACAGAAACCGCCTGTATGCATCCCTGGAGGATGAGATCCCGGATATCTACGTGACTTCCTCTGTGTCGAATCTTCTCGAAATGGGACACAAAGATGCAGGGAAAGGCAAAACTCTATTGTGGCTTCTGGATAAACTCGGGATTTCCCCGGAAGAAGCGATGGCATTTGGTGACGCAGACAACGACAGCAGTATGCTGGAAGCGGTAAAATACGGCATCGCAATGGGAAATGCCACCGAAAACTGCAACAAATCCGCCGCCTGCGTGACCGGAACAAACGAAGAAGACGGTGTGGCCGAGGCTATTTTATCGCACATAAAATGTGAAATTTAACTAACCCTATTGACAATGGGAAAAAATCGTGGTATTTTATAGAAAATTTGATTTAGTTAATTAAACCGTTGAAGCGGAGATAAAAACTATCATGCGCGCACAGAGAGTCCGGGAGGGTGAGAGCCGGGTGGAAATGCAGATTGTTAAATGGACCGCTGAGGGCACAGGGAAAGGCAATCGCTTAGTATTCTGTGACGTGAGGCATACGTCAGTTGCCGGGAATATGCAGGTATTCCGCAAAGCGCACGGGTCATTCCGTGAATCAAGGTGGCACCGCGGGTGGATTTTAACGCTCGTCCTTGACAGAGAGCAGATTCTGTCATGGGCGGGCTTTCTTTTTTGCTCTGACAGGAACAAACAGTAATACACAGGGAGGTATGATCCATGTATCCTACGATAGAAACCATCAGAGAGATCGCAGCAAAAGGTCAGTACAAAAGAGTTCCGGTCTGCCGGGAAGTATACGCAGACAGATATACACCGGTAGAAGTTATGAGGACTTTAAGAAAGGCGAGCAGGCATTGTTATCTGCTTGAAAGTGCCAGCCAGACAGAGGTGTGGGGACGCTATTCTTTCCTCGGATATGAACCGGCCATGGAGATTACCTGCACGGACGGAGCAATGAAGATCCGCCGCACGGAAGGCGAAGATCAGGGTGAGATCACAAAGCAGGTTGCACATCCGGGAGACACTTTAAGAGAGATCCTGAAAGAATACAAGAGCCCGGTGATTGAAGATATGCCACCGTTTACCGGCGGTCTGGTCGGATATTTTTCCTATGATTACATCAAATACAGCGAGCCGAAATTAAAGCTTGGCGAACACGAAGATCCGGATTTCAGAGACATGGATCTGATGCTTTTTGACCAGGTGATCGCCTTTGACCATTACAGACAGAAAGTACTTCTGATCACAGGAGTCATGCTGGACGACCTGGAAAATTCTTACCAGAAAGCAGAGGAAAAACTTCAGGAAATGGCAGATCTGATCCGAAACGGACAGAAGGCTGAGTTCCTGCCATTACAGCTTGATTCTGAGATCAAACCGCAGTTCCCGAAAGAAAAATACTGCCAGATGGTAGAAAAAGCAAAACATTATATCCAAGAGGGAGACATCTTCCAGGTGGTGCTTTCCAACCCGATGAGAGCAAAAGCAGAGGGAAGTTTATTTGATACTTACAGAGTCTTGAGAGCAACAAATCCGTCACCGTATATGTTTTATTTTTCCAGTGATGACATCGAACTTGCAGGTGCTTCACCGGAAACGCTGGTAAAACTGGAGGACAAAAAACTTACCACTTTCCCACTGGCAGGAACCAGACCGAGAGGCAAGACAAAGCAGGAAGACAGGGAACTGGAAGAGGGACTTCTGAAAGATGAGAAGGAACTTGCAGAGCACAACATGCTGGTCGATCTGGGACGAAATGACATCGGAAGGATCAGCAAGATCGGAACGGTAGAAGTGGAAAAATACATGAGTGTGGAGCATTTTTCACAGGTTATGCACATCGGTTCCACAGTCGCAGGAGAGCTTCGAGAAGACAAAGATGCGATAGATGCAGTCGACTCCATCCTCCCGGCAGGAACACTTTCCGGGGCACCGAAGTTCCGTGCCTGCCAGATCATCGAAGAACTGGAACAGAGCAAACGAGGCATTTACGGCGGCGCGATCGGATATCTGGATTTTGCAGGAAACCTTGATACCTGCATTGCAATCCGTCTTGTATACAAGAAAAAAGGTGAGATCTGCATCCGCTCCGGAGCAGGGATCGTAGCAGACAGCGTTCCGGAAAAAGAATTCGAAGAGTGCTGCAATAAGGCAAGAGCCGTAGTTCTGGCAATCCAAAAAGCACAGGAGGGATTGGAATGATCGTACTGATTGATAATTATGACAGCTTTTCCTACAACGTATATCAGCTGATCGGTTCCGTAGAACCGGACATCAAAGTTGTTCGAAATGATGAATATACAGTAGAAGAAATCGAGGCAATGAAACCGGAAGCACTGATCCTTTCACCGGGACCGGGCAAGCCGTCAGACGCAGGAATCTGCATCGAAGCAATTAAATATTTTGCAGGAAAACTTCCAATCTTCGGCATCTGTCTTGGACATCAGGCAATCTGTGAAGCCTTCGGCGGCAGAGTTTCCTACGCAAAAGAACTGATGCACGGCAAGAAAAAAACAATCTATACCGTCGGAGAAAGCAAACTTTTTGAAGGACTGGGAGACAGCTTCCAGGCAGCCAGATACCATTCACTGGCAGCAGTAAGAGATAAACTTCCGGAGGTTTTAAGAGTCACAGCAGAGGCAGAAGACGGCGAGATCATGGCAGTGGAACACACAGAATATCCAATCTATGGAGTACAGTTCCATCCCGAATCCGTTATGACACTGGATGGTAAAAAGATGGTAGAAAACTTCATAAATGTTGTAAGAGTATAGTTAAGGAGGACATGAAAATGATCAAAGAAGCAATCGTAAAACTTTCAAAAAAAGAAGACTTAACATATCAGGAAGCAGAGACAGTCATGGATGAGATCATGAGCGGACAGGCGACACCGGTACAGATGTCTTCCTATCTGACAGCACTTTCCATGAAGGGTGAGACCATCGATGAGATCACCGCTTCCGCAGCAGGAATGCGCGCGCACTGCATCAAATTACTGCATGATCTGGATGTCCTGGAGATCGTAGGAACCGGCGGTGACGGAGCAAACTCCTTCAACATTTCCACCACTTCCTCACTGGTGATCGCAGCAGGCGGCGTGCCGGTAGCAAAGCATGGAAACCGTGCAGCATCCTCCAAGAGTGGTGCAGCAGATGTTCTTGAAGCACTTGGAGTAAACATCACGATCTCCCCGGAAAAAAGTGCAGAACTTCTCAAAAAGATCAACATCTGTTTCCTGTTTGCACAGAATTATCATATCGCAATGAAGTACGTAGCACCGATCCGTAAGGAACTTGGAATCCGTACCGTATTCAATATCCTCGGACCTTTGAGCAACCCGGCAGGAGCAAATATGGAGCTGATGGGTGTGTTTGATCAGAGTCTTGTAGAGCCATTGGCACAGGTTATGGCGAAGCTTGGTGTGATAAAAGGAATGGTAGTTTTTGGACAGGACAAACTGGATGAGATCTCGATGAGCGCACCGACTTCTGTCTGCGAGATCAAGGACGGATGGTTCCAGTCTTACGAGATCACACCGGAGCAGTTCGGTTATACAAGATGCTCCAAAGATGATCTGGTTGGCGGAACTCCGGCAGAAAATGCAGAGATAACCAAGGCGATCCTGAGAGGCGAAGAGAAGGAACCGAAGCGTCAGGCAGTATGCCTCAACGCCGGAGCTGCACTCTATATCGCAGGCAAAGCAGAAACCATGGAAGCAGGTGTCCGCATGGCAGAAGAACTGATCGACAGCGGTGCAGCACTGAAGAAATTAGAGGAATTCATTCAGGAATCTAACGCTTGAATGACCGATTAGAAAAGGAAATTTTTTACTATGAACATATTAAATGAGATCGCTGAGAAGACGAGAGAGCGCATCGAAAAAGACAAAAAAGATATGCCGAGAGAGGTTCTGATCCGTGAGATCCAGCAGAAAAAAGTGCAGATGCTTCTCAATCCGCTGATTCAGTCTGAGACAGCAAAAACGCCGCACAGTTTTTATCAGGCACTGAAAAAACCGGGAATGTCCTACATCTGTGAAGTCAAAAAAGCATCCCCGTCCAAGGGTTTGATCGCACCGGATTTTCCGTATCTGGACATCGCAAAAGAGTACAAGGCAGCCGGTGCATCCGCGATTTCCTGTTTGACAGAGCCGTTTTACTTCCAGGGTTCTGATCAGTATCTGTGGGAGATCGCATCAGAAGTTGACATTCCGGTGCTGCGAAAAGATTTCGTCATTGACGACTATATGATCCTGCAGGCGGCTGCTTATGGAGCAGCGGCAGTGCTTCTGATCTGTGCATTACTCGATGACAAACAGCTTCGCGAATACCGGGAAATGGCAGAAGACCTTGGCATGGATGCCCTGGTGGAAGCGCATGATGCAAAGGAAGTTGAGCGGGCTTTAAAGAGCGGCGCAAGGATCATCGGAGTCAACAACCGTGATCTCCGGACTTTTGAGGTGGATATGGCGAACAGTATCAATCTTCGCAAGCTTGCACCGGAGAATGTGATCTTTGTTTCCGAGAGCGGCATCCGTACATCAGAGGATATCCAGAGACTGCATGATAACAAGATCGAGGCCGTGCTGATCGGCGAAACGCTGATGCGAAGCCCGGACAAAAAAGCAGCACTCGAAGAATTAAATGGAGCACCGTTGACTGAGGATTGAGAAACAGAGAGATGCGGAAATGACAGCTCAGGATCATAGCAAAACTAAGATAAAAATATGCGGACTCAGACGCAGGGAAGACATCCTTACAGTCAATGAAGCGAAGCCGGATTACTGTGGATTTATCGTAGAATTTCCCAGAAGTTTCCGGAGTGTGACGGCGGATCAGGTGAGAGAACTTGTGAAGGAACTGGCTCCTGAGATCCAGCCGGTCGGAGTATTTGTGAATGCTCCGATGGAACTGGTGAGGACACTTCTGGATGACGGAACACTTGCACTTGCACAGCTTCACGGACAGGAAGATGAGTCCTATATCAGAGAATTAAAAACATACACAGACAGGCCGATCATCAAGGCTTTTTCCATAAAAACAACCGAAGATATCGAGAAAGCACTGCAGAGCCCGGCAAATTACATCCTGCTGGATCAGGGCGGCGGGGGAACGGGAAAGACTTTTGACTGGTCTTTGATCCCGGAGATCTGGAGACCGTTTTTCCTCGCAGGAGGGATCGGAGCTGCCAATCTGGAGCAGGCGATTCGGGAAATCCGCCCGTATGCGGTGGATCTAAGCAGCAGTGTGGAGACTGAAAAGTGGAAAGATCCAGCGAAGATCCGGCAGGTTGTGGATATCGTCAGGAAATTATAAGAGGAGGATACAAATGTCAAAAGGAAGATTTGGAATACATGGAGGGCAGTACATTCCGGAGACACTGATGAATGCAGTGCTGGAACTGGAAGAGGCCTATAACCGTTACAAAGATGACCCGGAATTCAACCGTGAACTGACCGATCTGCTGAACAATTATGCAGGCCGTCCGTCACGTCTGTACTATGCAGCACATATGACAGAAGACCTCGGCGGAGCCAAAGTTTATCTGAAACGTGAGGACCTGAACCATACAGGAGCACACAAGATCAACAACGTTCTGGGACAGGTTTTACTTGCCAAAAAGATGGGAAAAACACGTGTCATCGCAGAGACAGGAGCCGGACAGCACGGTGTTGCAACCGCAACAGCAGCAGCTCTTATGGGTATGGAATGTGAAGTATTCATGGGTAAGGAAGACACAGAACGTCAGGCATTAAACGTATACAGAATGCGTCTTCTGGGAGCTAAAGTACATGCCGTTACATCAGGAACTGCAACCCTGAAAGATGCCGTTTCCGAGACAATGAGAGAGTGGACAAACCGCATTTCCGATACACATTATGTCCTCGGATCTGTCATGGGACCGCACCCGTTCCCGACGATCGTCCGTGATTTCCAGGCAGTCATTTCCAAGGAGATCAAAGAGCAGATCCTCGAAAAAGAAGGCAAACTTCCAGATGCTGTGCTTGCCTGTGTGGGCGGCGGTTCCAATGCGATCGGAACTTTCTATAACTTTATTGAGGATGAAGGAGTCCGCCTGATCGGCTGTGAGGCAGCAGGACGCGGTGTCAATACTGCAGAGACGGCAGCGACGATCGCAACCGGAAAACTTGGTATTTTCCATGGCATGAAGTCCTATTTCTGCCAGGATGAGTATGGTCAGATCGCACCGGTTTATTCCATTTCAGCGGGATTAGATTACCCTGGTGTCGGACCGGAACATGCACATCTTTATGACATCGGACGTGCGGAATATGTGCCGGTAACAGACGATGAAGCGGTAGATGCATTCGAATATCTGTCAAGAACAGAAGGCATCATTCCGGCGATCGAGAGTGCTCATGCCGTGGCTTACGCGAGAAAGATCGTGCCACAGATGCGTAAAGACCAGATCGTAGTTATCACTATTTCCGGACGAGGAGACAAGGACTGTGCAGCGATCGCACGTTACAGAGGGGAGGATATCCATGAATAAGAGAATTACAGAAGCATTTGCAAAGGGAAAAGCATTTATCCCGTTTGTTACCTGCGGGGATCCGTCCCTTGATGTTACCGAAAAAATCGTATATGCCATGGAAGAAGCAGGTGCAGACCTGATCGAACTTGGTATTCCATTTTCTGATCCGACAGCAGAAGGACCGGTTATCCAGGGCGCAAATCTGCGTGCTTTATCCGGTGGAGTTACCACAGATAAAGTTTTTGATATGGTAGAAAAGATCCGCAAAAACAGTTCTATCCCAATGGTATTTATGACCTATGCGAACGTTGTTTTTTCCTATGGGATCGAGCGTTTCTGCAAGAGAGCAGCAGAAGTTGGAATGGACGGAATGATTCTTCCGGATGTCCCATTTGAGGAAAAAGAAGAGTTCGCATCCGTTGCAGAGAAGTATGGTCTGGATCTGATCTCTCTGATCGCGCCGACCTCCCACGAGAGAATCTCCATGATCGCAAAAGAGGCAGAAGGATTTGTCTACTGCGTATCCTCCCTCGGAGTTACCGGCATGCGAAGCCAGATTACCACAGACATCGGAGCCATGGTGGAACTCGTCAAAGCCCAGAAAGACATCCCATGTGCCGTAGGTTTCGGAATCTCCACTCCGGAGCAGGCCAAAAAGATGGCCTCCCAGGCCGACGGCGTCATCGTGGGTTCTGCCATTGTCAAACTCTGTGAAACCCACGGAGCCGACTGCGTACCGTATATCAAAGAGTATGTGAAGTCCATGAAGGATGCGATAAGATAAAAGCATATATCATGTATAGAAAGCTTTTTTCTTGAATAATTACCCGGTATCTAATCACCAGGCATCGGAGGGAATGCCAGATGTATTTTCCGATGCAGGAAGCTATTATGAACACTGTTTTTCTGATATATTCAGCTTATCAGGAAGACGGTGTTTTTTATGATGATAAAAAATCAGATGGATTTTCACTTGCTTGTAAAAGGAATGCCTTCATGTTATGATATAGACATTAGTTGGGAAAGGAGTGGCAGACATGGCGAGATTAGGCATTCCGGTTGGTATTTCAGATTTTGAGAAAATCCGGAAGAATGGATATTACTACGTTGATAAAAGTGGACTGATCGCAGAATTATTAGAAGAAAAATCCACAGAAGTTACTCTGATCACCAGACCAAGGCGTTTTGGGAAGACTCTTGGTATGAGCATGCTGGCGAATTTTTTTGATATTCGAAAAGAAAGTACAGAGTTGTTCAAGGGGCTGGAAATTGCGGAACAAAGAGACGTGTGCAGTGAGTGGATGAACCAGTTTCCAACGCTGTTTGTGACCTTCAAGGATGTTGACGGATTAGATTTTTCCAGTGCTTATGGTATGCTTTCTTCAACGATCACAGAACTTTACAAAGAGCACCTGTATTTAATGGAAAGTTCCCGGATAAGTCCATATGATAAAGAAATCATGCAGCGCATTATTACAGAAGAAGCAACTGTTACAGATATCAAAAAGAGCCTGTCGTTGCTGATAAAGCTGATGCAGCAACATTATCAGAAAAATGTAATCCTTTTGATCGATGAATACGATGTCCCGATTGCAAAAGCCAGCAGTCATCAATATTATCCACAGATGCTTGAAATCCTTAAAGTGATGATGAGCACTGCGTTAAAGGACAATCCGGGGCTTTGCTTTGCAGTAGTCACAGGCTGCCTGCAGATTGCGAAAGAGAGTATTTTTACAGGAACCAATAATTTTGTTTCCGATACAATAAGTGATTCAAACTTAAATGAATATTTTGGTTTTACACAAAAAGATGTAGATAAGATCCTGAGCGAAGCAGATGTCGAGGGATTTGGAGACGAGATGAAGAAATGGTATGATGGGTATCATTTTGGAGAGGTTGATGTTTACTGCCCCTGGGATGTAATGAATTATATTCGTGATATCCAGCGGAATCCGAAGGCAAGACCGGCAAGTTACTGGAAGAATACCAGTGATAATGAGATCATCCGTTCTTTTATTGATTACGCAGGAAGTAACATTACAAAGAAAATGGAAGCCTTACTTTCAGGAGGTTATATCATACAACGTATAGATGAAAATCTCACTTACGATTATCTGCATTCTTCAGAAGAAAATCTCTGGAGCATTCTTTATCTGACAGGCTATCTGACGCAGGCAAGAGAAAATGAAATAACAGATCCGTTGCCAGACAATATGTCAGCGTTAAAAATTCCAAATGCTGAGATCAGAGAAATTTTTGAGACTACCGTTGTGAAATGGTTTTTTGAGAGTGTCAAAACATGGAATCGAAAGGCTTTGTTCGATGCTGCATGGAGTGGTCAGAGCGAGATCCTTACACAGGAAATGAGCAAACTTTTGCGAAAAACCATCAGCTATCATGATTACAGGGAAAATTTTTATCATGCTTTTCTTGCAGGGATTTTTACAGGAGCAGGATATGTTGTAGAGTCAAACAAAGAACATGGAGAGGGACGCAGCGATATTGTTGTGTATGACTCTGTAAATGGACAGGTGGCGATTTTTGAGGCAAAATATTCCAGAACATTGTCTGCTATGGAGGGCGACTGTGAAGCAGCCCTGCGCCAAATTGACAGGCGTATGTATGCAAAAGAGTATGAAGATGAATATGACCATATTTATTGCTATGGTGTAGCTTTTTATAAGAAGCGTTGTCTTGTAAAACAAAAGAAAGAAAACTGATTTATTATTGGAGAAGAGGGGGATAGCATGGAATTCCAGCATGAACTGGTGATCCCGGATGAGGGACTGCCGTTTAAATTTTTTCTGTTTGAGGGAAGTCAGGGAAATTATGTGAGGGAGAAACACTGGCATACGTCTGTGGAGATCTTTGCGGTGATGGAAGGTTCGCTGACTTTTTATCTGAATGATGAGAAACATCCGCTCAAGGCGGGGGAGCTGATGATTATCAATTCCAATGAAGTGCATTCGATCGATTCGCCGGAAGAGAATCATACGGCAGTACTTCAGATTCCGCTGAAGCAGTTTGAGGACTATTTTACCGCACACCGATTTGTACGCTTTGCGGGAAGTGTTCCGGAGATGGATGCGACACTCTGGAGACTGGTGCGTGAAATGTACAAATTATACGGGAAACGTGGAGTCGGATATGAATTCAAGATCCGTTCCTTCTATTATGATGTGCTTTATTTTCTGGTCAATCACTACCGGTTGGACGAGGCGGGCGAGCAGGAAGTACGCCACAGCCGCCGCCTGGATGCTCTTGCGAGAATTACTTCCTATATGAGAGAGCATTATCAGGAAGAACTCAAACTGACCGAAGTAGCGAACATGTTCGGTTACTCCGATGCATATTTATCCAGAATGTTCCAGAAATATGCAAATGTCAATTTTAAGACGTACTTACAGGACATCCGAATGACCTATGCATACAGGGAATTACTGAACACAGACAAGACGATCAGCCAGATCGCCCTGGACAACGGATTTAGCAGCAGCCGCGCTTTTACGCGGGAATTCCAGAAACGATACGGCATTCTGCCAAGCGAACTTGGACGAGAAAAATAAAGAATAAAAATGCAAAAACAGGCGGATCAGAAACGCCTGTTTTTTTTCTTAATAGTTATAAATGTTTGTACAAAACAAAAAACTAAAAGGTCAAAAAAGTGCACTAAAGAGGACAAAAAATCTGGCGAAATAAAACACACCTCATGATATGATATCTCCAACATGAAAAATATAAAGGAGGTAACTTCAGGTGAAGATTCAGAATGTAGCAGATGACGCATTTCGCAGATATGGTAAAGTACTGGAGGGGTATGACTTTACAGAACTCCTGAAGGAAATGAAACACACACCGGTACCGGAGGACGTGATCTATGTGCCATCCGTAGAAGAGATGGAGGCATTGCCGGTAGCGAAGGAACTTCAGAACAAAGGATACGGCGGACTGCCGATCGAGATCGGATACTGCAATGGTCATAATAAGAAATTAAACGGACTGGAATATCACCGCAATTCCGAGATCAACGTAGCGGTTACAGATCTTGTCCTTCTGATCGGACATCAGCAGGATATCGAAAAAGATTTTACATATGACACATCCAAAGTAGAAGCATTCCTTGTTCCGGCAGGAACCGGAATCGAAGTATATGCAACAACTCTTCACTATGCACCATGCCATGTAAACGAAGCAGGTTTCCAGTGCGTTGTTGTTTTACCAAAAGGAACAAACACTGAACTGACCTTTGACACAGCCGCTGAAGGTGAGGACAAGCTTCTCACAGCTAAGAACAAATGGCTGATTGCACACGAAGAAGCAGCTATCGAAGGTGCGTTTAACGGACTCAAAGGTGAGAATGTCGGAATCGACTGATTTTTTATACTGAAAAGCAAATAACTGTAAATACAAACTTATATAATATGGAGGAATTTTTATCATGAACAATATCCCAGTAGTAAAACTTGGAATCATCGCAGTAAGCCGTGACTGTTTCCCGATCCAGCTCTCTGAGAAGAGACGCGCAGCTATCAAAGCAGCCTACACAGGAGAACTTTACGAATGTCCAGTAACTGTTGAGAACGAGAAAGACATGGAAAAAGCACTCGAAGATGTAAACAAAGCAGAGTGTAACGCCCTGGTTGTTTTCCTTGGAAACTTCGGACCGGAAACACCGGAGACACTGATCGCAGAAAGATTCGACGGACCGTGCATGTACGTTGCAGCAGCGGAAGGCGACGGCGACATGATCAACGGCAGAGGTGATGCTTACTGTGGTATGCTGAACTGCTCCTACAACTTAAAGATGCGTCATCTTGAAGCATACATTCCGGAATATCCAGTTGGAACAGCTGATGACATCGCCAAGATGATCGGTGATTTCGTACCGGTTGCACGTGCCGTTATCGGTGTTCGTAACCTCAAGATCATTACATTCGGACCACGTCCGCAGGATTTCTTCGCTTGTAACGCACCGATCAAAGGACTCTATGAACTGGGTGTTGAGATCGAAGAAAACTCCGAACTTGACCTTCTCGTTGCTTTCAAAGAGCATGAAAACGATCCTCGTATCCCGGAAGTTTGTGCAGATATGGCAAAAGAAATGGGCGAAGGTAAATACTACGAAGACCTCAATGCAAGAATGGCACAGTTCGAGCTTACTCTTCTTGACTGGGCAGAAGCTCACAAAGGAGCAAGAAAATACGTTGCATTTGCTGACAAATGCTGGCCGGCATTCCCGTCACAGTTCGGATTTGAGCCTTGCTATGTAAACAGCCGTCTTGGTTCCAGAGGAATCCCGGTATCCTGCGAAGTTGATATCTACGGAGCACTCAGCGAGTACATCGGACTCTGCATCTCCAACGACGCGGTTACACTGCTTGACATCAACAACTCCGTTCCGCAGTATATCTATGACGAAGATATCAAAGGAAAATATGACTACAAACTTACAGATACATTTATGGGATTCCATTGTGGAAATACTCCGGAATGCAAGATGTGCGAATCCAGAGCCGTTAAATATCAGCTCATCCAGCACAGACTTCTTGAGCCAGCTGGATCTGAACCAGACTTTACAAGAGGAACTCTTGAAGGTGACATCGCTGCTTCTGACATCACATTCTATCGTCTGCAGTGCAACTCCGAAGGCGAATTGGTAGCATACGTTGCAGAAGGTGAAGTTCTCGATGTACCGACAAGATCCTTCGGTGGTATCGGTATCTTCGCTATCAACGAAATGGGAAGATTCTATCGTCACGTACTGATCGAGGGCAACTATCCGCATCACGGAGCAGTTATGTTCGGACATTACGGAAAACAGTTCTTCGAAGTAGTGAAATTCCTTGGACTGGATGTAAAGAAGATCGGTTACAACCAGCCAGCAGGAGTAAGATACCCAACAGAAAATCCGTGGGGATAATTAGGAGGAAATATGTACTATATTGGTGTGGATTTAGGAACTTCTGCCGTAAAACTTCTTCTGATGGAAGAATCAGGCAAGATCTGTAATATCGTATCAAAAGAATATCCACTGTTTTTCCCGCATCCGGGCTGGTCAGAACAGAATCCGGAAGACTGGTTTACCCAGAGTGTTGAGGGAATGAAAGAACTGACCGAAGGAATCGACCGCTCCCAGGTAGCCGGAATCGGCTTCGGCGGACAGATGCACGGACTGGTAACACTGGATGAAAATGACAATGTCATCCGCCCGGCAATCCTCTGGAATGATGGACGTTCCCAGAAAGAAACAGAATATCTCAACAATGAGATCGGCAAAGATAAATTATCACAGTACACAGCAAACATCGCTTTTGCAGGCTTCACAGCACCAAAGATCCTGTGGATGAAGAAAAACGAGCCGGAGAAATTTGCAAAGATCGCAAAGATCATGCTTCCAAAAGACTACCTTGCATACAGACTTTCCGGATCTTTCTGCACAGATGTTTCTGATGCATCCGGTATGCTGCTTCTTGACGTAAAGAACCGCTGCTGGTCCAAAGAAATGATGGAGATCTGCGACGTTAAGGAAGAACAGCTTCCGAAACTGTACGAAAGCTGGGAAGTTGTCGGAACACTGAAACCAGAAGTTGCAAAAGAACTCGGATTCTCTGCAGATGTCAAAGTCGTAGCAGGAGCAGGCGACAATGCGGCAGCAGCAGTCGGAACAGGAACTGTTGGTGATGGACAGTGCAACATCTCCCTTGGAACTTCCGGAACCATCTTCATCTCCAGCAAAAACTTCGGCGTTGACGAAAACAATGCACTGCATTCTTTCTGCCATGCAGACGGAAGCTATCATCTGATGGGCTGCATGCTGAGCGCAGCATCCTGTAACAAATGGTGGGCAGAAGAAATCCTTCAGACAAAGGATTTCGCAGCAGAACAGGCACCAATCCAGAAACTTGGCGAAAACAATGTATTCTTCCTTCCATACCTGATGGGAGAAAGATCACCACATAACAATCCTGACGCAAGAGGTGTATTCTTCGGAATGTCCATGGACACTACAAGAGCAGATATGACACAGGCTGTTCTCGAAGGCGTAGCCTTCGGACTTCGCGATTCCCTCGAAGTTGCAAGAAAACTTGGTATCAAGATCGAACGAACCAAGATCTGCGGCGGCGGCGCAAAGAGCCCGCTGTGGAAAAAGATTATTGCAAATGTGATGAACCTCAAAGTTGATGTTCTCGACGTAGAAGAAGGACCGTCCATGGGTGGCGCCATGCTGGCTGCCGTAGGATGTGGGGCTTATCCGGATGTTGAGACCATCGGAAAGAAGATGGCTCACGTCGTTGACACCGTTGAGCCGGAGGAAGAACTTGTGGCGAAGTACGAAGAAAAGTATCAGAAGTTTAAGAAACTGTATCCGGCCCTTAAACCACTTTTCTAGGGTACTGCCCCGATTCCCGCAGTTTGGAAACTGCAAAACCTTATGCGAGGGGAGGGCACTCGAAGTTGCGAAGGCCGTTCTCCCCTCGCGCTCCCCACCGGGC
>ERZ780157.1099-NODE-1099-length-30567-cov-6.934649_pt1 | contig 30567 bp, 29 predicted proteins | sample MGYA00511169_ERZ780157 | MGnify/ENA primary metagenome ERZ780157 (study PRJEB29588, sample SAMEA1965149) | human gut metagenome | biome: human gut; feature: human-associated habitat; material: faeces | place: Denmark | collected 2008/2010 ...
GGCGTGTATGCCCAAAGGCTCTGCACGATGCAGAGCCAACAAAGCATACACAGCCTTTCACGGGGGAAAGGGGTTTGGGGATAGGGATAATAAATCAGAAGTTTATTTCAAAAACAGACTTTTTCTACAAACTGCAATACGCACCTCATTTTGAGGTGCGTATTTCTGTTCCCGATGTTTTGATTGCGTCTTATTCTATATATCCGAGTTCCCTTAAAGCTGTTTCAAATTCATTCTTATCCTTTACAGTTCCTATCAGATAACAGGTGTTGTTCTGAAGTCTTGAATTGACGGTGATGTGATCCGAGCCTTCCGTATAGCATATAGTAATGCCCGGTGCGGCATTTTTTCCGTCACTTGTTATTACGGATATAAAAATCCTGTTTTTTCCGAAGCTGTTATCACGGTTGAAGCCTTGAATCCTGTATTCCTTGCCGTCAAGCGTCAAGGTTCCGTCCGCATATTCCCTGCCGTATATGTTGCGTAGGATTTTTGCATTTACGCTTACGGTCTTGTGCGGTAATTGTTCGTACATATCAACGCTGTAGTCATTGTTAATATCAACAAAATCTCCCATACAGCTTATTTCTTTTACTGTTTCCGTGTTACTGTAGTTGATGATATTCTGTTCTTCAAGAACATTTTTCAGACTCTCGCTGTCGGTTGCAGGTCCTGCCCACATTGAGCTGTCAGAGGAGTTTTGCGACTGCAATACGGTAATGATCGCACTGCCTGTTCCCTTTTCCAGCTTAACATTTACATCAAATGAGCCTTCGTTGTTAAGCGAATGGATATTTATCACAGAGCCTCGTGAGCTTGCGGAATCAAGAGCATACTCCATATCGCCTACTGCAATTTTTCCGCTTGCGCCTGTCACACCAAAAATGTTTCCGGTTAAAGTTGCGTCTATGCTGATTTCTTTGTGCGGCAGCTTGTCAAAATCCGGATTGTCGCTGTTTAACAGACTTATATCGGCAAATGTACCGTTTATTTTGATAGCTTCCGATGTGCCGGTAAACAGAACTACCGTTGCCGCCCCCAGAATAACAATGATTATAACGCATAGTGCTATGATGGTTTTTTGAAACTTTGACATAAAATTATCTCCGATTTTTTAAAATTATTTTTAATATGAGTTGATTGCTTGTTTATTATCATAATATCATATTGCATATCAAAAGTCAAGCATCGGACAGGCTGTTACGGTAAAAGCAGGTGTGACACACTTACGGCTTGTCGAAAAATCGAAATTACAGCGCAGACAATCACAACAAAAAGCGGCACAGCCTCCGCCATGCCGCTTTAAATCCAGATCAATACTCCGACAACTCATAATTATTCGGTGTCCTGTGCCATAAACCGTCCGTTTCTTCGTAAATCTCCTTAAACGTAAACTTACGGAAATTGATTTTGCACCTTCCGCCGTAATTTGCCTCGTACACCCATATACCGTCGGTATCAACAGAGTATATCGTGACATAGTGCGGATAGCCGTACTTTATGTTGTCATATGCGAGATAGTCGCCCGGACGGAACGTATCGGTCATCCACTTCTTCAGCGCCGCCTCTGTCCAGTTTCCGTCGGAACGATTCCTTATCGTGAGGGTATTTTCGCCTGTTCCGTTTGTTTCACCGAAAAGATACTCGAACACCTCGATAGTAAATCCTGCACACTGTATGCCGGAATTATTCAGAACGTGACTTCTTCCTATAAGACAGGTACAGCCTGCCTCGTTGCCAGTTTCACAGTAGGAGTGGCAGGTACAAGGAGAGGTAAGGAGCGTGTTGTAATACTTGCCAAGCTGATAGCTGTGCCAGAAGTCATATATCTTCCTGTCCCACTTGCCTTCCATCATCTCATCAAGCCGCTTCTTGACAAGCGTTTCCATGTTGTTCTGCTTGACGATTCTGAAAGCGCCTTTTGCAGTGCCTGTGAAATTGCCTTTGCCCTTTACAGTAACTGTAGCCGTTCCGACATTCACTATGTTTGAATATCCCGATATATAGTAGTCAATACCGAGAGCAAGCGTTTTTCCGTTGAATGTAACAACGGGCTGTGCGGTGATGCCCTGTCCGGTATATATCTGATCCTCACAGCTTATGCTTGCAGATGATATAGCGGCAGGCGCTATCGTGAACTGCGTTTTCTTTTCCGCACCGGCATATTTTCCCTTGCCTGTGATAACTGCCGTAGCTGTTCCTGCATTAGTGTTATCATAAGCGCTCAGAATATAGTCCGTTCCGCTTTTCAGCGTGACAGAACCTATCTTCACTGTCACCGAGGGAAGCTGTGCCGTGCCGTTGTATATGACTTTACCTATTGTGACAACAGCATTTTCAAACGCTTCAAGCTCGTTGCTTATGCCGCTGAGAGTCGCTGTTCCGCCGTAATTGCCGATGCCGGTAATAACTGCACTGACGCCTGTGCCTGATTCTGTTACAGCTACCTTATAATCTTTGTTCTGCGTTAAAAGCACACCGTCATAAATTACCGTTACGGTATAGCCCTTGCCGTCGGTTGACAGCGATAAAGACGATTTGGCATTTGCTATATCCGCTTTTGCCACATTGCATTTTACAGTGGCCTTGCCGCTGAAGTTGCCGTTTCCGCTTATTGTGAGCGTCTGCTCTCCCGCAGCGGTCGGAGCGGTAAAACTATAGTCACTGCTTTTAAGCGTGTAATTGCCGAATTTAGCGTTTATGCCGATCTTTACATCGTCCGGAGCATACGTTCCGCTTGCAGAAATCGAGGCTTTCGAAATATCCGCCTTTGCAATAGTGAAATCCTTTGTTACAGCACCCTCAAGGCTTCCCTTGCCGCTGACCGTCACCTGAGCCGTACCCGCATTGACGTTGTTTTTATAGGAAAGCGTGTAGTGAGTGCCTTCCTTAAGCGTCACATTACCGAGCCTTACATCAACGTCGGATTTTACCGCACTTCCCGTAAACGTTGCGTTCTTCACGGCTATCTCCGCACTTGAAATATCCGCCTTTTCTATAGGGAATGTTACCGTCCTGCTTCCGCTGAGATGTTTTTTGCCTGTGACCACCACGCTTGCCGTACCGATATTGACGTTGTCCTTGAATGACAGGGTATAGTCGCTGTTATTTATAAATTGATAGTTGCCGTAGCTTACAACAACATCGGGTCTTACCTGTTCACCGGTAAATACCGTATCGGGTACGGTTACCTCAACGTCATTTATCGCTCTTGCGGTGATTTTGAAGGTCTTTGATACACTGCCCGAATAGTTTCCCTTGCCTGTTACTTTGAGAGTTGCCGTTCCCGGCTCGGTGTTGTTTTTATAGCTTACGGTAAAGTCAGTTTCGTTTTTCAGTGTCCTGCCGCCGACTTTAACTGCAGGTACAGGCTTTATCGCACTTCCCGTATAGACCTTGTTTCCTGTTCCCGATACGGCTGTGGCCGATATTCCGAGCTTCTTTATTGTAAAGGTCTTTTTTACACTTCCGCCGTATATGCCTTTTCCTGTTATCGTTATTGTTCCCGTGCCGGCATTTACGTTATTCGAGTAGGCAACGGTATAGTCGGTATTCTTTTTAAGCGTTGTGTTTCCGTATTTTACCGTAACCGCAGGGCTTAGTGCCGAGCCGTTGTATGTGAGCGAGTTGTTATATGTAATAACTGCGTTTTTTATCGGCTTTGCGTTTATCTTGAATGTAACGCTTCTTGTTCCGCTGAGCTTTCCCTTGCCCTTAACCGTAACGGTTGCTGTACCGATTTTCGTGTTATTTCTATAACTCAGCGTATAATCAGTGCCGTTTTTAAACTTATAGTTATTATACTTTACCGTAACGGCAGGCTTTTGTGCCTTTCCGTTATAAGTCACTGACGGCACGGTGATTTTCAGCGTAGAAACAGGCCTTGCCGTTATGCTGAATGTCAGCGAACAGCTTCCGATGTAGTTGCCCTTACCTTTTATATATACCTTCGCAGTACCCTTGTTTACGTTATTCTGATATGTAAGCGTGAAGTCCGTTCCGTTTTTCAGTGTCGTTGTTCCGTTCTTGATTTTCGGAACAGGCTTTATCTGTGAGCCGGTATAATACTGCGAGGCGATTTTATAAAAAGTACACTGCTTGTATATCAACGCAGGGTTTATCTTGAACGAACGCTTTACTGTCCCGCTGTAACTGCCCTTGCCTTTAATAATAACATAAGCCGTTCCTGCGTTTATATTATTCTGATAGCTTACCGTGTAATCCTTACCGTTTTTCAGCGTTTTATTCCCGTATTTTACCGTGATCGACTGCGTCTGTGCCTTACCCGTATAGGTCTTTGTCGTCAGCCCCGAAACCTTGCAGTTTGTTACCGCCGCAGCGTCTGCACTGCTTCCCGTAAAACAGCAGACGGCAGCCGCACAAAGCAGAGCGCATACAAATGCCGTAAACCATTTTACCGCCGTCATATATCTGCTTTTTGCCGTTGCCGCCATGATATTTGCCTTTCTCAGTGTCTGTTATCTGAATTCGATGTCATTCGGACCGCAGACTATGTTGCATTTGCCGTACTCCGTCGATGTTGTGGTGGTAAAGCTGTTGAGATTTATCCTTACGTTAGGATAAACGCACTTTGTCACCTTTACCGACAGCGTTTCCTTGGCATTGATTATTTTCTGTATTTCGTCTATCCTCGTTCTCAGAGGCTTCTTATCCATTCCCTTTTGCACCTTGAGCCTTATCGCGGATGAAATATACGCTTCCTTCTCTGCGTCAAGATGTTCGCCGTTTCTCTTCTTTTCCTGCAGAAATTCGATAGACGTGTTTATTTTTTCTATGTACTCATCGATTGCCGTACACTGCTTTTCGAGCGAATCCATCTCAAGCAGGAGGTTTGTGGTGCTTCCTACCGATATTATAGTAGGCGTATAGCTCTTGTTACCGAGCTGTGCCACCGCAAATCTTCCCATTACACTGCAATCTCCGCCCACAAGCGCACCGGGGTTCTTGGTGCAGTCAAGGTCGCCCTCTATCTTTATCCGACAGCCGACAAGCGACGTGCTGGTAAGGTTTCCTCTTGTGGTTATGGTATCGTTTTCTCCGAAAGCAATATTGATATTGCCGTACTGCGACTGTATGGTGCTTGCAAAAACTCCGTTCTTGACGGTTATATCGCCCTGTGCGGTAAGTGTAGCACCGGTCACCATTCCCAATACAGTTATGTTTTTTCCTGCCGTTACCGAAAATCCCTCCTGCACACTGCCCTTGATGAGAACATCGCCAAGGAAGTTTATATTGCCCGTCTTTACATCTATGTCGGATGAAATCTGGAACGTGGTTTCAACATTGAACCTTCCGCCCTTATATACAAGGTTTCCGCTGTCTGCGGCGAACAGCTTGGTGCCGTCTGCCGAAAGCACCGTGTTCGAACCCTGCGGTACAAGCGGAGGTCTGCCCGGACGTGGAGCAATCACCTGACCGTATACGTTCATGCCCTCCTCGCCCTGCGTTTCGGGTACTATTTCGCATATAAGGTCATTTACTCTTACGTTTACTATAAGCCCGAGGTCACGATAGTCAACACTGCCGTCCTCCAGCTTTCTCGGCACCAGCTTCTTGTCTGTATCAAAAAGATTGTTTACCCTGCCGTTTTCGCCGTCAACCGCCGCATATCCGCTCGCTACCGTGAAAATCTTGTCGTATAACTTATTTGCCGCTATTTCCTCAAGAAGTTCCTCGTCTATTCCGTATACAACGTGTGCGTCCTTGAGTGCCTGCCGCATAGCTTCCACTGTTATATCCTTGCCGGAAAACTGCGGTGAAAATACGCACATATTCGCTTCCAGCTTGTTGTCGCTTACAACCACCTTTGCCGATGCGTCTACATTCAGCATAGGATTGTTTCCCTGCGGGCGTTGCATAGTCTTATTGTTAAGCTCGATGCCGTCAAGTGACGCAGTAGCTTCTTTTTCAAGTTCTATAAGCTCCGACATGGATATATCCGCCATTTTTTGTCTTTCCGTCTTTTCCATCGGTGTGCCTCCCTGCCGTAAATCTATCGTATCAATCGTGTCTGTCGTGTCATATAGTCTTGTTTCCTTTAAGACTTGACATTATCTCAAGCGAGCCGTCTGACGCATTGAACGATACCGTTCTGCCGTAGTTAAGTCCCGTGTCGGATGCGATTATCGGCACTCCAAGCTTTGCCAGCATTTTTTTGGTGGCATCAACGTTACGGTCGCCTATAGACATAGCAGGTGTTGTGGTAGCAAACATATTCGCTCCGCCTGCTATTTTTGCGGTTATTCTCGATGCCGCCGCACCGTTTTTTATCATGCTTTCATATAGAAGCTGTATGCCAGTATCGGCAAACTTGAATTTGTTCTTGTCATTCGGTATAGCGTTGCTGTCAGGCAGCATTATATGCGCCAGTCCCGCTATGCCGAGCGTCTTGTCTATCATACATATCCCGACGCAGCTGCCAAGAGCATAAGTCACCAGTACATCCGGCGACTTGCACAGCTTCTGGTCGGAGATCCCCACGATTATCTTGTTCACTGGTCTTCAACCCCCAGTTTCCCAAGCAGAGTCCTCAGCGACTCTACCGTAGGTATAAGAAGCATATCGGATTGTATCTCAACTGAATCAATCAGAAATTGTTCGCTTATCATGAGTACCCTTTCATACGCCTCGGAAAGCTCCGTTGCAGGAACCGTCATTATAGCTCCGAGCATATCCGTTGTAAGTGCAGGTACCGACATATCAATGGTCATACCGCTGAGATTTGCGATAGCATTGACATAACTTCCACCCATTATATTTCCTATTTCGCTCAGCACCGATATATCATCGGCGTTAAGCTCATACAGCGAAAACGAGCGTTCGCCCGTAAGACCCGTTACGATAGTTTTCGCAAACGCTTCTTCAAGCAGGAACATTATCATTCCGTCTGCGTCCCCTTTAAGCCGTATCAGTATTCCCACCACCAGCTTGTCGGGAGAGCCGAGCGACTCTATTGCGTCAGCTACGTCCATAAGCCTTACCTGCGGCACCTGCATATCTATGCTCCTGCCAAGAAGCTGTGACAGTGCCGTTGCGGCATTACCCGAGCCGATATTCCCTATTTCCTTAAGCACATCAAGCTGTACCGGGCTTAAATCATCGTAACTGTTTATCATAATAGACCTCTGAAATTATTAATCTTATAGCTGTATATAACCGCACAGCCTGCCGGTATATCTACCGACAGACCCACGGTTAAAATTCAGGATTGAAGCATCGTGCTTTATCCCCTTAAGTTATTGGTTATACGCTCCAGTTCATCGGCTGTCTGTACGACCCTTGCGCTCATCTGGTATGAACGCTGTGTTTCGATAATGCGTACCATATCGCCTGCAATATCCGTATTGCTGCGTTCGAGTGCCATTCTTATCTTGTCGATACTCCTGTCGGCAACCGCCTCTCCCGACCTCTCTGTAGCAGTCATCTTGTTACTGCCGAGAAGTTCGAGTCCAAAGTTGTTGTCGAATGTGTACACACCTATCATTTTCGTAAGCGCCTCATAGTCCGGCTTGCTCGTACCTTCTATAAAGGGAACTGTAATGTGGTTTCCCTCATAGTCAAGCACAAATTCTCCGTTTGCGCTTACAAGCTCCCAGTGGTCGCCTATCTGCGACATCTGGAAATCGCCCGCTCTTGTGTAGTTTACATCGCCGTACTTATCCATTACCGCAAAGAAGCCTTCTTCTGTCGGTATGGCAAAGTCAAGGTCGTTATCGGTATATGTAAATACACCCTCGCTGTACATTAGCTGAGTGCTGTGCACATATTCGCCGTGACCCGTCTGCCAGTCAGGCTCCGTATTTCTCTGTACCGTGTAGATACAGTCCGCAAAGCTCGGACGGGAAGCCTTGAAGCCCACCGTATTCACGTTTGCAATGTTGTTTGAGTAAACGTTAAGTCCTTCCTGCTGTGCAATAAGACCCGTCTTACCCGTGTAGAATGCAATGTTCATGACATATCCTCACATCCGGTCATTTTACAGCTTGATTATCTCGCTTGCCGCTCTGCCGTTGATAGTATCCATATACTTCAGCACAGCACTGCTTGCTTCAAATAATCTCTGCGTTTCCATAAGAGAAGTGATCTCCTTGTTTGCGTCAACGTTTGACTTTTCAAAACAGCCCTGGATAATATCATACTTCTCGCCTTCGGGTATCGTCATATCCCCGTCATAAGAAAATAGGTTGTTTCCTACCTTTGTAACGTCTGCGTTTTCGGGTATGTAGCTGAGCCTCAGCCTTTCTATTACCTCGCCGTTTTCGTTCAGGATATTACCCTCGTTGTCAACAATGAAATCATCGTTTCCGATATATATCTCACCGTTCTGACCGAGTACACGTCCGCTGTCGTTAAGGCATAAATAGCCTTCTCCGTCAAGCTCAAACTGACCGCACCTTGTCTGATATACATTTCCGTTAGTACCCTGTATATTGAAATACACGTTTCCCTGAATACCTATATCAAACGGGCTTTCGGTAAACTCAAAACTGCTCTGTTCAAGGTTGCTCTTGCTTGTATCAACATACGTCTGCACGAATTTACCGCTTGTCTTTCTGCGGTTGCTGACAAGTATAAGCTCCTCCTGAAAGGTGTTCATTCTTATCTCGTCCTTCTTGTAGCCCGCCGTGTTGATATTCGTAAGATTGTTCGAGATAGCGTCAAGCGACCTCTGGTGGTTAAGCATGGATTGCGTCAGATTGTAAAATGCTCTCTGCAAGTTTTTTCACCTCCTTTCGTAAAGCGTGATTTTCCGTATTATAAGCGAGCCGGTAAACCTCCGACCCCTTGATTATATCATATCAGTTTTCACATAAATATGCAAGCCCTTCAGCCTTTTATATAGCTTTCCAGCTTGTTTTTGAGCGTCAGCATAGCCTTTGAATGTATCTGGCATACTCTTGACTGCGTAATGCTCATAACCTTGGCAATCTCCGAGTATTTCAGCCTTTCGTAGTAATACATTGTCACTACCTGCTTTTCCTTTTCGGGAAGCGTAGCGACAGCGTCGGCTATCACCTGCTTTTTTTCACGCTCATACATTTTTGCGTCAGCCGTTTCGCTTGATGCCGAAATATTTTCGTCAAGATTATCCTCGTATAAAAGCTCCTCAAACGACAGCGTTATCATTCCTGCCGTATTCGCCATCAGCTTTGAAAGCTGTGCGGTGGTCATATTCATACTCTCCGCAAGCTCCTCGTCTGTCGGAGTACGGCACAGCTCTGAATTAAGCCTTGCAAAATTATCGTCAAGCTGTTTCGACAGCTTTCTGAGCGTTCTCGGAACTCTGTCCAGCTTTCGCAGATAATCAATAACAGCGCCCTTTATCCTGATACCTGCGTATGTTTCGAATTTTACATTCTTCTCGGGATCGAAGCCGTCTATAGCCGCCATAAGCGCAATAACGCCTTCGTTTATAATATCGTCGCTTTCCGCATATCCGGTGTAGATATTACGCATTGATACCGCTATCATTTTGACAAGATCCATATACATCAGTACGATTTCGTTCCTGACGTTCATATCGCCTGTCAGCCTGTATTTTTCAAGAAGCTCGTTCAGCCGCTCCTTGCTCTGCACTGCCATAGAACACTCCTTTCCCGGATATTTCCGACCGTGCGGCGTTTACATCGCTATATTGCCTATAGCCTGTATCTGCGCCGTATTGTCGATTTCGCTGTAGGACAGCACCGTTATATTCGGTATGAACTGGTCTATCAGTTTCTTGAAATATATTCTTACTATCGGAGAGGTCAGTATGATTATATTCGGTATAACATCCTTTACCTTGTCTATTTCTCCGCTTGTTATGTTGACGATTTTCTGTATAAGGTCGGGGTCCATCGCAAGATAGCTTCCTGCTTCGGATTTCTTTACGCTTGCCACTATCGTATCCTCGACCTTCGGGTCAACGGTAATTACTCTCAGCGAGTTTGCCTCCGCAAAGCGTCTTGTTATGGTACGCTTGAGCGCCTGTCTTACATATTCCGTTACAATATCAATGTCCTTAAGCGCACCTGCGTGGTCGCCAAGCGTTTCGAGGATAGTTTCCATATCCCTTATCGGAACGCCCTCACGCAGAAGCAGGCAAAGCACCTTTTCGAGATAACCGAGAGAGATAGTGCCGGGTATAAGGTCGTCGATAAGAGTTGGGTTGGTCTGCTTTATGTTGTCCACCATCGTCTTTACGTCCTGACGTGACAAAAGCTCACTGCAGTGCTGCTTGATGACTTCTGACAGATGAGTTATCATTACGGACACAGGGTCGATAAGCGTATATCCCGCAACGTCAGCCATTACCTTCTTGTCTGCGCTTATCCACTTTGCAGGGATACCGAACGCAGGCTCAACGGTGTCTATGCCGTCAACAGGGTTTACCACATCTCCGTTGTCAAGCGCTAAATAGTGGTCGGAAAGAATTTCTCCTCTTGCGACCTCCTCGCCCTTTATCTTTATAACATACTGGTTCGGATTTATTTCGGGGTTGTCCGTCATTCGTACCGACGGTATTACCATACCCATATCCATCGCAAACTGCTTACGGAACATTACCACACGGTCGATAAAATGACCGCCGCTCTTTTCGTCTACAAGATGCAGAAGGCTGTAGCCGAACTCCATCTCTATCTGTTCAACATTCAACAGCTTGAATACATTGTCAATATCCCTGTAATAGTCATTGTCTGAGGTCGGCTGATCCTGCATCTTTGCAAGCGTTTCACGTTCAGCCTGAGCGGCAAGAGCCGCCTCTTTCTTCGCCTTCGATTTTGATAATCTCCAGCCGAATATAAACAGTGCCGCACCGACACCGAGAAGTATCAGCTTCGGGAAGCCGGGGATAACCATAAGAGCGGCAATAACAATGCCGGCTATCATCATTACGTTAGGCTGAGAGGTGAACTGCCTTTTAATATCGGCATTGAAGCTGTCTGTGCTTGCCGCACGGGTAACTACCATACCTGTAGCAACAGAGATCATAAGTGCAGGAATCTGCGAGCAAAGACCGTCACCGACCGTTGCCAGCGAGTAGGTGGAAAGCACAGAGTTTATATCCTGCCCGTGCATCATACCCAGTACCGCACCGCCGATAAGGTTTATGAGCGCCGTGATTATAGAAATTATAGCATCGCCCTTTACAAACTTCGTAGCACCGTCCATTGCACCGAAGAAGTCGCTTTCACGCTGTACTTCCGCACGGCGTATCTTTGCCTCTTCATCAGTTATTGCGCCTGTATTAAGGTCAGCATCAATAGCCATCTGCTTACCGGGCATAGCGTCAAGGGTAAATCTTGCGGCAACTTCAGATACACGCTCAGAACCCTTGGTGATAACAAGGAAGTTTACTATTACTATGATTATGAATATGATAAATCCGACAATAGCGTCACCGCCCATTACGAATTCACCGAACGTCTTTACGACCTCGCCCGCATAGCCGTTTGAAAGTATTCCTCGTGTAGTCGATACGTTCAGCGACAGTCGGAAAACCGTCGTCAGAAGAAGTATAGTCGGGAATATCGAAAATTCAAGCGCTTTTTTTATGTACATCGTCATAAGGAGTATGACGAGAGAAAGTCCTATATTTATTATCAGAAGAAAGTCCAGTATCGGAGTCGGCAGAGGAATGATAATCGCAAGCACGATAAAAATAACGAATACCGCAAAAACATTCGTCATCATCTTTTTAACCATTCGCACCGCTCCTTTCTTGTTCTTTCTCTTTCTCTGTCCGGACTTCGCTTGTCCGTTTTTATAATTATTTATAATCGATCCATGCAAAATTTGCACTAACACTAACCTTGGCTCCCTTGCTAAAGGGAGCTGGCTTGCGGCAAGGCACAAATCCATGAAAATTACCGCTTAATGAGATAAGTCAAACCTTCAAATAGCACTTACTTTTTCTGCCGTCAAGACTGAGGGATCGCTTGAACTGTCCCAGCTGTCTGCAATATCGTTGCAAAGCTCGCACTGTCTCTCGCCAAGAACATCAGCACAATCGTTAAACCCCGCCGAGAACGGAGGTTACATAAACCGCCGACTGTCAGAACGGCGAATTTGCAACGGCTCACAGCCGCTTATGCTGTTCCTCATATACCATCGCCAGCACCTCTGCTACCGCAGTGTAAAACTCTCTCGGTATCTCCTGACCTATGTCTACCGCCTCGTAAAGCCCTCTTGCGAGCGGACGGTTTTCAGTGATATATACATTATGCTCCTCAGCCACTGCAACTATCCTCAGTGCCAGTGCATCTGTACCCTTTGCCACGACAACAGGCGCTCTGTAGGCTGTCTTGCGGTCATATTTAAGAGCAACCGCATAGTGAGTAGGGTTACGGACAACCACATCTGCGGACGGCACTTCCTGCATCATACGCTGTTGTGCCATTTCCTGCTGTTTACGCTTTATCTTGCCCTTTATCTGTGGGTCACCTTCGAGCTGTTTGTACTCGTCCTTGACCTCCTGCTTTGACATCTTGAGCTTTTTCTCAAATGACCACCACTGGAAAACATAGTCTGCCGCCGCCACAAATACAAGCATAACGAATATCGTTACAATAAGGCTCATCGCCGTTTCGCTTATATATGCAACTATCTTTATCACATCTGTATCTATCAGTTTTTTGAACTCGTTTATTCTGTCCATTACCTGAAAGTACAGTATAGCAACTACCACGATTATCTCGATAAGTCCCTTTACAAGTCCCACAAGCGCCTGCATCGAAAACAACCGCTTGATACCCGTAAACGGATTCAATCTGCTGAATTTCGGCTTCATCGCCTCCATACTGAAAAGTCCCTTTGTCTGAACGATTACGGGCAGTACGCTCAGTACAACCCCCACCGCCAGTATCGGACCTACGGTACAGACACAGATTATAGCCACCTTCCAGAATACGCTCATCGCAAACTCTACGGTATTGCCCGTCTTGTCAATAGATGACATCGACTGCTCCATAAAGTTTAAAAGCATCTGGAACATATAGTTTCCGAATATCGCAAGAAATGCGAATATTCCCACCACGAAAACCGCAACCGCAACTTCCTTGCTCTGCAGTACCTCGCCCTTTTTTCTGGTATCCTTACGCTTTTTCGGGGTGGCTTTTTCGGTTTTTTCTTCGCCTGCCATTTACCCTCCTAAGAACCCATCATGCCGAGCAGACCGTAAAGGTTCTGCCACATAATGCCCATCAGCTTTTCGATGAAGTCCGACATAGGCTGAGCCATTATCAGCACCGCCGCAAGACCGATAAGCACCTTAAGCTGAATGTTCAGCGCAAAGATATGAATTGACGGTACAGCCTTCATCAGCACGCCAAGACATATTTCGGTGATAAACTCGATAGCGATAATCGGTGCGGCAAGCTTTACCGCCAGCGTAAGCACGGTTGAAAAGTACGTCACCAATGCCCACGGCACGTCCGCAGTGAATCCCGAAAATCCTATCGGAAGCGTTTCATACGATATATGAAACAGCTTTATATATGACAAGTGTCCATTCGTCAGAAAGAAATACAGAATGAACATATAGTAATAAACGTTTGCAAAAAGGGGCATCGACACACCGGTCGCAGGATCCATCGCTCTTGCCATAGACAGACCCGTCTGATAGTCGATAAGCTCACCTGCGGAAATAGTCACCGCCAGTATGAGATTCACCATAAAGCCGAGTATAAGCCCCAGTCCCAGCTCCTTCATCATATCGAACAGCATCATGAATATGCCGGTCGGCTCATATTTTATATTCCCCATGGACGAGGCAAACAGTACAGCAAGTGCTATCGTTGTGCCTGCTCTCAGTCTTACGGGAAAATTTGAACGGCTGAATATAGGGTTAAAGCTGAATATTCCCGACACCCTGCACATTATCAGCAGAAAGCCGAGAAAATTATTCAGAATCATATCCCACACATCGCTTAGCGTCATGTTGCACCAACCGTTGCCATAAGACCGAATATGTAGTTGAAGAACTCTATACAGCTGTTCATCATCCACGGGCCGAACAACAGCAGTACGATTGCAACCACTATGGCTTTGGGAGCAAACGAGAGCGTCTGCTCGTGTACCTGCGTTGCCGCCTGTAATATCGCTATGATAAGACCTATCACAACTGCGGCTATTAAAACAGGGAGGCCTAATTTAAGCGCAAGAACAAGTGCGGCGGTAAAGACCTCCATTGCTATATCCTGTGTCAGATCAAGCCCTCCCTTCAAGGAATATTATGCTACAAATTATACGAGTTGACAATCGTTCCGACCATCAGCTGCCAGCCGTCTACAAGCACGAAAAGTATTATCTTGAACGGCAGCGAAATCATCGCCGGCGGCAGCATCATCATACCCATTGCCATAAGCGTCGACGATACTACAAGGTCGATAACAAGGAACGGTATGAATATCAGAAAGCCCATCTGGAACGCACGTTTCAGCTCGCTTACTATAAAAGCGGGAATCACTGTTTCAAAGCCCAGCTTCTCGCTGTAGTTTTCAAGTGTTATATTGTCTGTCGCACCGCCTGTGACATCGCTCATGCTCTGACCCTTTAGATCCAGGAAAAACTTCATATCGTCATTCGTGGTCTGCTTGAGCATAAAAGTCTTGAGCGGCTTTCCTGCGGCGTCAATAGCCTGTTCCATTGTCATCTCGCCTGCCGCATACGGCTGATATGCCGTTTCGTTTATCTCCGAGAAAACAGGCCACATTATGAATATCGTAAGGAAAAGCGACAATCCCGTAAGCACCATATTAGGCGGCGTGGACTGCGTCTGCATTGCCGTTCTCAGAAAGCTGAAGCAGATAATGATCCTCGCAAACGAGGTCATCATCACAAGCAGCGACGGCGCAAGCGAAAGCACGGTCACAAGCAGTATTACCTCAAGCGACTGTGAGCCGTCTACCCCGATAAGATCCTTCATCACCGACGAATCCGCCGACTGCGTACCGCCCGAGGTGTTTGCCGAAGCCGTATCGCCGATACTTGTTGTCGTACCTGCGTTGCCTGACGCATTGTTGTCCGCCGCAAATGCCGTTACACTGCACAGCACACCGATAAGTGCGATACATACCGTTAAAGACACGATAAAGCGGATAAAAATCCGCTTGTTGTCGATAAACATTTTTCTAATCGTAAGACCAAAAGCTCTTGTCATTTCGACTCCGTGTTCCTCTCGTCAGAATTTTTTGTCATCGGAATTTGTTCCGTCATCGGTTTTGCGAACATCGGGAAACTCATCGCCGTAATCCGATTCTTCGTCACGGCTGGCTTTCTTCCCTCTCATATTCTTTATGTTTTTAGCCATTGCGTCACTGAAGGCGGCGAAGAAGTTATCCTGCCTTCCGCTTCCCTCAGGATAAAGCTCAGACATATATTCTTCTTCCGTGATCGACAGATCCTCGATCTTGTCTATCCTGCCGGCAGTCACGCCAAGCACCATACACTTTCCTGCAACGCTCACGACAACCACCGATTTTTCACCGCCGAGCGAGGCACGGTCAAGCACCTTGAGCCGTTTTCCGCTTACGCTCAGTATCCCCTTGTTTACCTTTCTCAGTACCCAGAAGAACAGAAAAATCAGTGCAAGTACGCCGATAAGCGCACATACAAGCTGTACGTATTCCATCAGTCAAGTATTTTCTTAACGGTCTGAAGTATTCTCTCAGCCTTGAACGGCTTTACGATGAAGTCAAGTGCGCCGAGCTTGATAGCCTCGACAACCATAGCTTCCTGACCCATAGCACTGCACATTACGACCTTAGCGCCGGGATCCATAGCCTTGATTTCCTTGAGTGCCTCGATACCGGTCTTGTTGGGCATTGTTATGTCCATTATAACAAGGTCGGGCTTCTCTGCGGAATATGTCGAAACCGCTATTTCGCCGTCAGCCGCCTCAAGTATATTTGTGTAGCCGTTTGTCGTAAGTGTGTTGCGGATAAGCATACGCATGAATGCCGCATCGTCTACAAGTAATATCTTCTTATCCATAAGTGTAAGGTTTCCTTTCGTATCCCTGTTTTATTATATGTTATTCGCCTTTACCGAGGCTGTCCATAAATTTCGATTTTACTATTTCCGTTATTCTTACCGCAAAGTTATCGTCTATAACAACAACGTCGCCCCTTGCGATGAGGTTTCCGTTTACCATTACGTCAACGGGTGCGCCTGCCTGTCTTTCAAGCTCTATGATAGTACCCTGTGAGAACTCAAGTATATCCTTGATTTTCTTTTTAGTCGAGCCTATCTCGACAGAAATCTGAAGCGGTACGTCCATAAGGAGCTGTAAGTTTTCTTTCTGTTCCGAGCCGAGCGGAGCTTCAAAGTTCTCAAACTGTGCAAGCTGGGCATTACGGTAGTTTACCGCCGGCTGAGGCTGCATAACAGGCTGTACCGGCTGACCGTACATTGCAGGATTCATAGCAGGATTCGGGTATCCGTAGTATCCCTGCTGTGCATACATATCCGCCTGTGGCACAGGTGCTACCTGCGGCACAGGCGCTACCTGTGGCATGGGTGTCGCCTGAGGTACAGGAGCCGCCTGCTGAACGGGTGCTACCTGCGGCATGGGTGTTGCCTGCTGAACAGGAGCCGCTTGCTGAACGGGTGCCGCCTGCTGAACAGGTTCTGCCTGCGGAACAGGCTGAGGTGCCGGAGCAGGTGCAGGTTCTGTCGCAATCGGTTCGGGAGATGTCGCACCGCCGATCATTCTGTCGGCAAGCGTTGCCGCAAGATCTATATCAAGCACCGATATAAATTCCGATTTTATAACACCGTCAATGGTAAGGTCAAAATTGATAGCGGCAACCATATCCGTCTGCTCATAATTCTGCAGGTCGGCAATATTTATCTCGCTGAGAATGTACGGAGTAGGTGTCGATATATCAATACCCATACCCAGAAATTCCGACAGAGCCGTCGAAGAAGCTCCCATCATCTGATTCATTACTTCGCTTACCGCACTGATATTCAGCTCATCAAACTCAAAATCAGGAGATATAACGGGCGGCTTGCCCATAAGCTGATTAAGTATCAGCTGTACATCGTCCTGCTTTAAGATCATCAGATTTGAGCCGGAAAGCCCTTTTATGTACTCGATCTTTACGCATATCGCAGGTTCAAGTCTGTCGTAGTTAAGCTCTGATGCCTGAACTACGGTTACCTTCGGCGTAGTGATCCACACTTTGGCGTTGAGCAGCTCAGAAACTGCGGTAGCCGCACTTCCCATACTGATATTCATTATCTCGCCGATAGCGTCAAGCTGCATCCCCGACAGAGTGGTCAGTTTTCCCATTTGCCTTACCTCAATTCTTTAGTATATTATCAATCCTGAACGCTTTCTTTCCGTTCAGTGTACCGAGCTTTCCGTCAAACCAGCAGGTGCTTCCCACTTTAAGCTGTACGTTGTCGGTAATCGGCTTGTTCAGCGGTATTATGTCATTTACCTGCAGATTCAGAACGTCACGGAGCGTGAGCATTGTATCGTCAAGCACCGCCGTAACAGTAAGCTCCGACTGCGAAAGCGTTGACATAAGGTTTTCCTTACGCTCCGTTTCCTTAGTGGGACTTCCTGCCCTTTTGCCCGAGCTGAACTTAGCCGAGAATTTCTTCATTATCTGATCCATAGTAATTGCCGACATACAGAACGACACTATGGATTTTGAATCGTTTACCGTTACCTCCATCGCAACGATAATCATTGTTTCGTCGGCGTCTGCGGCGGATATTACCCTTGAGTTTGTTTCTATTGATTCCAGCTTCGGATTGGTATCAACATATCCGTCCCACGCCTGCGACATAAGCGAGGTAAAGCGTTCAACAATGCCACGCATTACGTTTATCTCTATTTCCGTAAAATCTCTGTCGGTATCCTGATATGTGCCTCTGCCGCCGAGCATACGGTCGATCATTGTAAAGGTGAGCGAGTTTGACAGCTGTAAAACCGCATTGCTTTCCTCAATATCATCGTCCTCTATGCCGAGATCGACAATACCCATTATCGTATAATCCGGAAGAGCATTGCTGAACTCAAAATACTTCTGTTCCTCTATGCTTGCAAGCGAAACCTTGCAGTACAGCCTTAACAGACCCGTTATGTAAGATGAAAGATGCCTTGAATAATTCTCGAATATCCTCTCAAGTATCTTTATCTGTTCCTTAGTGAACTTCTTCGGAGTACGGAAGTCATACTCCTTGATTTCTTCCTTTTCTTCGTGCGTGTCAAGCGATGCGGTATCTCCGCCCGAAAGTACGCTTGACAGCATTGCGTCTATTTGTTCTTGCGTAAGGGTATCAGCCAAAAATCCGCCCCCCTTTCTGTTTTCTCTTATTCTGATGTTTCGGTCGGTGCCGATGTCAGTATATCTGTAGGAATGCCCGTATATGACGGCTCATATTTCGGTCCTGCGGCATTTGTGCTGTTGTTGCCGTCGCCCGAGTTATTGTCATACTTGCTTTCCATATTGTCGATTATTTCGTTTACAACGTCACTGTTGACGTCCGAGCTGTTGCTGTCGTTGCGTTCATAAGGATCGGTGTTCGCACCGTTCAGCCTGTATTCGTATTTCAGAATATCATCTATGACAGCCTGAGATGTAGTGTCAAGCTGCGCTCTCACTATCATAATCTCTACACGTCTGTTCGCCGCTCTGCCCTCAGCCGTTGAGTTGTCGGCAATAGGCGTATAGCACGCTTTTCCCTCTACAGTGAACTTCTCGCTGTCAACACAGCGGTTGTAATCCATATATTTTACTACGCTTGACGCTCTTGCCGCCGACAGATCCCAGTCGTTGACATCCGATACCGCCTTTGCGGTATGACCCGAAACCGAGCAGGATTTTATATACTTGTTGACCGCCTTTATACCGGGCATGAACTTGTTGAGTACCTGCTTGCCTTCTTCCTTCAGCACTGCACTGTTGCCGTCAAACATTATCGTATTATTGAACCGGATAAAGATTCTTGTTGGGGTCTGCTCAATATACACATACCGACCTAAATCGTTTTTTTCCGTTGTTGTCTTTAAGAAGCTGTAAAGCTGATTGAAGTCAGAGGGAAGACCCTCTGTCTGTTCGCTTGTAGTACCGCCGTTCTGAGTGTTCGGAGGAGCTTCGGCATTACCGTTTGTATCGGCAGCGTTATTCTTCGGCTGTTCGTCCATTACGAATGGGTTTATATAGCTTCCGCTTGACGTAAAGGATTGATATATGTACTGCCATTTCGTTTCGTCTACCGATGATGCAGAGTACAGCAATACGAAAAAGCACAACAGAAGCGTAACCATATCGGCATAGGTATCAAGCCAGTTACCTTTTTCTTCGCCGCTTTCGGCTCTTCTTTTCGCCATTTTTCTCTACCGCCTTTCTTCTGACGCTTAACCAATATATTGTATCACATTTCAGCGATTATTTCAACACTAAATTCCTTTTGCTTCAGCCGTATTTCCCGTCCTGTCGGAAACAGGCGGATATTGTTACTTGCTGCCCTTCTTCTTTATATCAGTCTGTGCAAGCATGAATTCGAGCTTTTCCTGAATAAGTCTGGGGTTTGAGCCTGCCGCAATCGACAGCACGCCTTCTTCGATTATCTGCATACAAAGAAGCTCCTGTTCGTGACTGTTCTTCAGCGATGATGCGATCGGCGCAAACAATACGTTTGAGAACAGCGAGCCGTAGAAGGTCGTGATAAGCGCAACCGCCATACCGCTTGACAGGTTGCTTGAGTCTGCACCCATACCCTTAAGCATATTTACAAGGCCGACAAGAGTACCCAACATTCCGAATGCGGGGAATACAGACATACCTTTTTCAAAGAAAAGTCTGCCTCTTTCGTGACGCTCACACATAAAGTCTATTGCGTCGTCAAGCATACTTTTTACTTTATCAAGGTCGTTTGCGTCTACTATCAGCATAAGGCTTTCCTTGAGGAACGGATCCTCACACTTGTTCGCACTGTCTTCAAGCGAGATAAGACCTTTTGTTCTGGCGATCTTTGCAAATTCAACTATCTGTTCTATGTAGCTTTGCGGATTGAATTTTTTAGGGAACAATGCCAGCTTCAGATACTTCGGCAGATTTTTGAGGTATGAGAGCGGGAACGAGGCGAAAAGACAGCCTATAGTACCTCCGACTGTGATAGCAAGCGAAGGTACATCTATGAACCAGTCAAGCTGACCGCCGTTAAATATACCGAATGTAACCAGACTGAATGATACCACCCAGCCTATGATGATCGTAATATTCAAAACAATTTCCTCCTGTAAGGGTTTATATAGCACAGCCAACGGCTGTAATGATCGAAATTGATGGTATTATATATTTCTCTCGGGACGCTGACGTCTTACAGACAGCCTGTACTCCTTGATGAGAGAAAGTATCTCGTTCATCGACTGCTCAACTATGTATGAATGTCCCGTACTCGTGGTAATTACCGTGTCGGGATTTTCCGTTACTATTTCGATAAGATCGGGATTAAGCATAAACTTTTCCCCGTTGAGCTTTGTAAGTATTATCATATATTTCCTTCCTTTGCGGTATTGTCCGCACTGTAATTGATTCCGTCTGTATGAATATGCAGATACAGCCGTTTATCATAACCGTTCAGGCATAATATAACGGGCATTCCGGCGGAGCGTCCGCTCCGCCTGCCCTTATAAGCTTGAATTTATATCGCAGAAACCTGCAATTTCCGCCAAACTTTTGCTTTTTGATGAACGCTCTGTTAGCTTTGCAATGAAACCAAAGTCGTAATTTACATCAACAACTGAACCCCACCGTTTCGCTATCCGTCGCCGGACCGCAACATTTTCAAAGGCAAAATTACCACGTCACATTGTCGTCCCGCCGGTAACGAAAGTTACGCCGCTGTCAAACCTTTAGAACGGCGGAATTTGCTATGCCCCACGGGCATTAGCGCTTGAGGTTTACTATTTCTTCGAGCATCGTGTCCGAAGTGGTGATGATTCTTGAGTTTGCCTGGAAGCCTCTCTGTGTGATGATCATATCGGAGAATTCCTGCGACAAGTCAACGTTAGACATTTCGAGCGCACCCGATACTACAGAAGCAGAACCGTTTTCGCCTGCAATGTTTACCTGGGGCTGACCCGATGAAAGAGTTTCTCTCCAGTAGGAGCTTCCCACCTGCTCAAGACCGTTGGGGTTATCAAATGTAACAATATCAATTCTGCCGAGCATTATGATACCGTGTACGCTGTGTACACCGTAAATAGTGCCGTCCTCGTTGATATATACGCTGTCAAGATCCTTTACCGTCTGCGTAGCCGCAACACGTCCGTCTGTCATCTTGATATTGCCCAGAAGCTGGACCATATCAGAGAAGAAGTTGTTCGAGCCGCCTGCAAGACCTACCTTGCCGTCTGTGGCAAGAAGCGTTTCAAGTGCGCCGTTTGCAGCGTCCCAGTCCGTACTTGTAACCTTAAGCTGATACTTTTCGTTACTGCCTGCCGCCTTGTCTACAGCCGCCTGTATGTCGGCTACCGTAGCACCGGGGCAAACGCTTATCGTAAGACCGTTGTCCGACCACTTTGCCGTTGTGTCTGCGGCATTCTTTGAATATCTTAAGTTTATCGTGTAGTTATTTGCATATTCTCCTGCGTTTACTGTCGTAAATGTAAGAGAAGCCTTTGTTGTTCCGTCGTCCAGCTTCATTGTGTTGGTAGCTGTCGTTGCAGGAATATCTGCCGCAGGAGGCACCGTATCAAGCTCAAAGTGGAGCGGAAGTACGCCCTCAATGCTTACACCGCCGTTTTCACACGCACGGGTCACAGCGTCCTCAAGATCGTTGAGGTTTGTATAATCATTCTTTTCGTTCAGCTGTACAACGAGCTTGTTTCCGCTCATATAAGCGTAATCGCTTTCACCTACGGTAAATCCTACAGATATGTTGCCGTCAGGTGTCGCTGTATCTGCCGATACTGTAAGCGGATATGTACCGCCCTTGTATGTAATTGTCTTTGAGTAGCTGGCTTCGTTGTCGAGAACTTCGGGAACTACGAATGTAATTCTGTTTGAAGATGCGTCAACGCCTGTTGCGTCACCGCTTACGCCGAGTACCATATTACCGTTTGAGTCTACGAGATTTCCTGCGTTATCAACGTTGAAAACGCCTGCTCTTGAATAGAAGATGTTGCCGGCTTCGTCCATTACCTGAAAAAATCCGTCGCCAGATAAAGCACAGTCATAAACGCTGTCAGAATATGTGAAGCCCGACTGTCCCATTACCTGTCCGATAGCGCCCAGCTTAGTACCGTAACCTACCTGAGAGGGATTTACACCACCCTGGAGGTTAGAACCTGCCGAGCCGTTCTTCTTAGTCTGGTAATATACCTCCTGGAAGGTAGTTACGCTTGTCTTGAAGCCTGTAGTGTTGACGTTTGCGATGTTGTTACCTATAACGTCCATCTTCTGCTGATGTGTCTTTAATCCTGACACGCCCGAGAATAAAGATCTAACCATGATCTGTTCCTTTCTCCATCGTGCCGACCGTTCTTACCCGTCTGTCATTCGGGGTAAGGAATACTTCCTTTCGGTCCGGTATTACATAATTACGGTCGAGTCGATGTTCGTAAAAATATTTCCTTTTAAATCTTCCTGTGACATAGTTGTGATTACCGTGCGGTTTTTCACACTTACCACAAAAGCAGTCCTGTCTACGAGTACCAGTGTTTCGTTACTGCCCTTTTCTGCGGCTATCTCAATGCCGTCATTAAGTCTTTGCAGCATATCCGAGTCAAGTATCTCGATATTTCTGCTTTCTATACGCTTCATTGCGTGTTTCGAAAAGCCTACCGCCGAGTTTCTTGCATCAAGCTCGCTTTGCAGAGCCTGCGCAAATGTTCCTCCCGACTGTTGTGCGGCCTTTTCAGCATTCCCTGCTTTTGCGGTGTTAACGTTGCCTGTCGAAATCTGCAGATTCCGCAGCTTCAGTTCATTTATCAACATAACACTGCCGCCTTTTTATTTACTTGTTGCCCCCGGCACTGCCTGCCGGAGCTTCCGTGTTCTTGTCAGCCGTACTTCCCGTACCCTCGCTGACGTGTACTATCTCGTCAATAGAGTAGAGATAATTGTCTATCACTATCTTTGCGTCGCCGTCCTGCATTTCTGCCGACTCGACCTTGCCCTTTGCATAGTAGAATTTGCCGTCGTCGCCGAGTACCTTTACCGTTACTTCCTTGCCCACATATCCCAGTGCCTCGGTCATCGTATGTAACGTACCCTTGCTTACCGTATCGCTTATCGCCTTTACTGCCGATAAATCATACTGCTTGCCGTCAACTACTACCTTAACATCGCTTCCGCTGATGTTTACTCCGGTGCATACGCCCGATAAAAGCGTTCCGTCGTCGCTCTGCGCATTCATTGTAAGTGTCTTGCCTACAAGACCTGCCGCATAGTTTGACATACTGTACTTCAGATTGTCCTGCTGTGCCTGTAATGCCGTGAACTGTGCCATCTGCGACACGAACTCGGTATTTGACGTAGGCTCAAGCGGATCCTGATTGCTCATTTCCGCCATAAGCAGACTGAAGAACGTATCTGTGCTTATCGTATCGTTCTTGCCCGAATTCTTGAAAAGGTCCTTATACTTTTCGTGATTTGACTGTACACTCTGAAGACTTGAAATGTCTGCCATCTGTTATCCTTTCATGTCAGTCCGACCGATAAAAAATCAGTCCATCGTCTGAATCTCCCCCAACAGATTTTCAAAGTCGTCCGTGTCATTCTTCTGCTGACTGTGCGACTGCTGTCTGTAAGGGTTCTTACTGCTGCCGTCAAAATCTCTCTGGAAAAGTTCCGCCTGCGAGGTTTCCACCTTGTACGAGGTAAGTTCCACATCGTCATTCTTCAGCGCATACGCAAGCTGCTGTGACCTTGCCTGTAAAAGCTCCTTCGCCGCCTGAGTTTCCGTCAGTATCTCAACCGTGAGTTTTCCGCCCTCATTTGCCATACGAACCGTGATTTTGCCCAGTGTTTCGGGTGTAAGCACAACTGTAAGCGTGCTTTTGCCGTTCGCCTTAGGTGCGTGTTCGCTCACAAACTCAGCCATATCGCTTATCGGTACTCTGAGAGTGCGGATTTCCTGCCCGTTTTCGTCATAACGGCTTTCTGTTCTTGCAAATACATCACTGCCCTTTGCAAGCATATCGCTCACCGCATTCTTGTCGGTAACCTTCTGCTCGGTTTCAAGGTTGCTGTCCGATTTAGTGACCTCGTTTCCCTTGGTTATTGCTCTAAGTTCATCGCTCTTGCTTTCGATGCTTCGCTTGGTAAATGCAATTCTCGGAGCATTGTCCTCTTGCGTCTGTATATCCTGCTTTACGCTGTTGTCACCGTATTTTTCGTATGACATTACCGTAAATTCAGTCTTAACAGCCTCAGGACTATCTGCTTTTACACCGTCCGCTTTTATAACGGCTGTTTCCCGACTTCCGATATTGTCGGTTTTATCGGTAGAAATCATATCCACCTCAGATCGTATATTATCCGCATCTGAAGACTTTTCGGCATTTCCGACAGCCACGCTTGCAAAAGTGTCTGACTTGTCAGCCGTTGCAGCCACAGCATTTTCATCGGCAATGCTGTCTGAAGCGATTTTAGCATTGACGTTCGTCTGTTTTACAGTATCCGCAGAGTCACTGTTATTCATCTGAATTTCACTCGCAAAATCATTTACGGCGGAAATCTCTCCGTTTTGTAAACCGAGAGCCGTATCAATGTCATTTCCGTCTGCAATTTTGCTGAAAGCACCTTCTTCGGATAACACATCGCCTATCGGATTGCTTACCTCAAGACCGTTCATGATCTGCATAAGTTCGCTGTTGTCCGTCTGCATTGCGTCAGCGTAAAACTGCATCGTACCGCCTTGCAGATATCCTGCAAGCTCGGCTGTTTTAAGCAGCTCCTTCAGCTCCTGCGCATTCTGTTCAAGCTCGTTCAGTCCGCTTAATATCTCGCCGTTCATAACAGCCTTATTATCGGCGTTCATTCGCACGGCCGAGTTCATATTGCATTGCTGACCGCTTGTTACCATAGCACCGAGCGTATCGGAGAAACCTCCGGCAGTACCGCTTGCTGAGCCGTTTTGTACGCTACCTGCCGAGATTGTGGCGGTATTGCCTGCAAACGTTGTAACAACGGCAGGCAATACTGCTGTCCCATTCATCATATCTCACCCCCTTTCAGTGCTATTCATTGTCAAAAATAATATATGCTTTTTAACAACTTTTATATATTTAACGGGTTTAAGCCGTTAAAATTTATGAAAATTGCACAGCTTTCCACCATGTATTGTAACACATTTCGAACTATATGTCAACAATTTACGGTGTATTACCTCCGTTTGAAGAGCCGTTTGTCACAAATTCCTCTATGATCTGCTCCTGCTCCTTCTGCGAGGCGTATCTGTACTCCTCAAGCTGTTTTTCCTCCAGCTTTTCAAGCTTAGAAACCTCTTTTGTAGCGTCAATTACTTTCTGAAGCTGATTTTCGATTTCCTCACGCTTGTGTGCCATAAGCCCCTTTATGCGATATATGTCCTGTTGCAAAGAGGAAACATATTTCTTGTGTAGCGACAATCTCATAGCGGTAGTGCCGCCCCGCACAAGCTCGTTCAGCTTGTCTATGCTCTGTTCGTACTCAGCCACCTTTGCGTCAAGTTCGCTTTGCATTTCCGCAAGCTCCGCCCTTAGTCTGCCGAGTATTGATTTCTCGCTGTCAAGCACCTGATCGTTGTACTTTTTCAGCGACTGCAATGTAAAATTAAACTTCTTCATATCGCATTAATATCAGGAAACCGCCGCCTTTAACAGCTTTATGGTATCCTCCATCGAGAACGATTCATACATTCCCTGCATCAGAAAATCGTTTATCTTGTCTATCTTCTTTATCGCCTCGTCAAGAGCCGGGTTTGTACCCTTCTTGTACGCTCCTATCGAGATAAGGTCTGCGTTGTTGTTGTAAAGTGCAAGCAGATTTCTCAGCTTTCCTGCCGCTTTATTATGCTCCGGGTCTGCAATTGCCGACATAAGACGTGAGATGCTCGGCAGTATGTCAATTGCAGGATAATGGTTCTGCGCCGCTATCTTACGGCTCAGCACTATATGTCCGTCAATTATACCTCTTACGGTATCCGATATAGGCTCGTTTGTATCGTCACCCTCAACAAGCACAGCATAAATTCCCGTTATACTGCCCTTTTCGAAGTTTCCCGCCCTTTCGAGCAGCTTCGGCATTGCGGCGTATATTGACGGGGTATAGCCTCTTGCAACGGGAGGCTCGCCTGTCGAAAGACCTATCTCACGCTGTGCCATAGCAAAACGTGTAAGATTATCCATCATCAGCAGAACGTCCTTGCCCTGAGAGCAGAAATATTCCGCTATAGCCGTAGCCGTCATAGGACATTTATTTCTCATCATCGCAGGCTGATCCGATGTTGCGACAACAACGACCGACCTTGCCATACCTTCTTCTCCGAGGTCGTTTTCTATAAATTCTCTTACCTCTCTGCCACGCTCGCCTACAAGCGCTATAACGTTGAGATCGGCCTTTACCTTTCGTGCGATCATACCCATAAGCGTTGACTTGCCTACGCCCGAGCCTGCAAAGATACCCATTCTCTGCCCCTTGCCCATTGTGAGAAGTCCGTCGATCGCCTTTACGCCAAGCTCTATAGGCTCGTGTATTTTCGGTCTGGTGAGCGGATTTACAGGAATGCCTGCTATAGGCACGGTGTCTGTATATTCGATCGGCTCTCCGTCGTCAAGCGGATTTCCCAGTGCGTCGATTATTCTTCCTATCAGCTTGTCGCCGGCTCTTACGTTCAGCTTGTCGCCGGTGTTGTCAACTATACTGCCGGGACCAATGCCCTCAAGGTCGGTATACGGCATAAGCAGTACCTTATGCTCGTTGAATCCCACCACTTCGGCAGGGATATGCGACTTCATATCCTTTGTGTAGATACGGCACACATCGCCTATACTGCACAGCGGTCCGCTCGCCTCGATCGTCATTCCGACTATCTTTTCAATTTTACCCAGATACTTATATGTATCGGTAGTTCTGAGTTCTGTCAGAAATCCGCCGAGATCCATGTTAAAGTCCTTTCAAATAAGGGAGTTATTCGCTTTGTTCTTCTCCGCCGTTATTGTCGGGTTCTGCCTGTGCCGCAGTTTCTTCCTGCTTCTCGGCTTTTTTCCTTGACGACGCTCTGCGGTACTTTCCTCTGCCTAGCTCCTCTATCATCTTGAGCTGTGTCTGTATTCCGGCGTCGGTAATTTCACTGCCGTTGTCAATTATAACAGTACCGCTCGGTGCGTCCTTAAGCACCTCGACCTCCACGTTCTTTACATTTGTGAACAGTTTTTTGAAATAGTCGGTATCCGCCGCCATCTCCTCGCTGACATCGGTCTTTGATAAGGTCAGCTTTACATATTCACTGCCACGGAAACTCTTTCCCGCTTCCTTTATCGTTTTCTTGACGACCGCCTTGTCCTTCTGACCGAGAGAATTCAGCGTTATTCGGTTTACAATTTCCATTACCGTGTCGAATATCTCAACCTCGTAGCTGTCAAAAAGTTCCGCCCTGTCGCTTACCATCTGCTCGCTGAGCCTTTTGATCTCCGAGAGCATATCACGGCATTTGTCAAGCCCTGCGGCATATCCGTCCTCGTGACCCTTCGCAAAGCCGTCCGACCTGCTTTTTTCAAAGATTGCCTCAGCCTGTGCCTTTGCTTGTGCGGCTTAATCCTGCGCCTGCTGTTCGGTTTCGCTGAGTATTCTCTGTGCTTTTTCACGGGCATCGGCAAGTGCCTTTTCACCCTGCTCACGATAATAGCTTGTTATCTTCTCTTTTTCCTGCTCAAGTTCCTGCCTGTGCTTTGCCGATGCTTCATCGGTGACCGCCGTATTTTCTGAGGTGTCGGCCGTCACTGTTTCCTGCAAGGGAGCTTGCGGTGCGACAGGCTTTACCTTTATTGAGTTGTCGATAACAACTGTATCTGTTGTAGGCTGTACGGGATAATAACCGCCCCGACCCGCCTTGAATACGCCTGCCAAAATATATTCCTCGCTTTCGTATTATGCGATGATTTCGTCTTCCTTGCCGCCCTTTGAGATAACGAGAGTACCCTCGTCCTCAAGTCTGCGTATGATGGATACGATTCTCTGCTGAGCCTCCTCAACATCACGCATACGGACATTGTGAAGATACTCAACGTCTGTCTGTACACTTTCACGCATACGGGTAGACATATTTGCATAGATGCACTCTGCGACCTCGGGGGTAGAGCCCTTGATAGCAACCGCAAGATCCTTTGAATCGACCTCCGGTATAAACGCCTGTATAGCCATATTGTCGAGAGTTACTATATCCTCGAATACGAACATCTTTGAGCGTATATCGTCTGCCAGCTTCGGATCTCTCAGCGTCAGTTCGTCGAATATGTATTTTTCTGTTGCACGGTCTACGTTGTTCATGACCTCCGCAACATAGTCTATACCTCCGACCTCTGTGGTGTCGGCGGTAACAAGATTGTCAAACTTCTTTTCAAGCGTGCGCTCTATAGACTTTACGACATCTGGCGATGCCCTGTCCATCTTAGCCATACGCTCTACTACATCTATCCTTGTTTTCTTGGGCAGTTCGCTTAAAATTGCCGATGCCTGATCGCTCCTTGCGTAAGAAAGTATCAGTGCGATTGTCTGCGGATGCTCGTTTTGTACCATTGCAAGCAGGTTTTTATAGTCTGCCTTGCGGACAAATGCAAACGCTTTTGTCTGGAACTGCTTTGTTATCTTTTCAAACAGCGCCTGTGCCGTCTGCGGACCGAATGCCTTTTCAAGTATGTCACGGGCATACTCCACACCACCCTCGGATATTACCTTCTGGGTAAGGCAAAGCTCATAGAACTCGTTAAGAACGCTGTCCACCACTTCCATAGGGTAGTAGTTCATTCTTGCTATTTCAAGCGTAATCTGCTCTACCTCCTCGTCGGAGAAGTGCTTGAATACCTCGGACGCATTTTCCGTACCGATAGAGCTTATGATTATCGCCGCCTTTTGTGCGCTGGTGAGTGCCTCCATATATATCCTTCCTTTATGCTGTCAATATCATTCGCCGTTTTTCATCATAGAACGTATGAGCTGGGCAACGACATCGGGATTTGTGCGTGAGAAATCCTTGATTTCCTTCTTGAGAACCGCACTCTTTGACTCGTCGTCATAGTCGTCAAGGTGCTGTATGTTGAATTCTTCGTCCGGCTGAGGCTGAGGCTCAAAGCTGAGAGCGGCTGATTCCTGCGCCGCCTGTGCCGCCGCTGCCTGTGCGGCTGCCGCCTTGGCTCTTGCTTTTGCACGTTTCTTCTTCTTTGCGTTGCTTGTAAGGATAGCTACGATAAGCAGTGCAAGCACAAGAAGTCCGAGCAGGAGTATGATATAAACCGTCCAGTCAACGCTTCCGCCTCTGTTTATCGTATTGCCGTTGCCGTTAGTGTCGTTGTTGCCGTTTATAACAAACGGGTAGTTTGCAACCGTAACATTTGCAACGTCTGCGCCGATAGCAAACGCAATTACTTCACGGAGCTGTTCCTTGTCCGCTTCAAGCATATTGATCTGATCTACCGTTACAGCCGCCGTTATTTTATCTACCGAATAGCCGTTCTTTTCAAGCTGTCTTATCTCGGTGTTTACAAGACGCTTTACGGTAATGCTGTTCTGATAGTAATATTGGTTATCGTCATCGCCCGTGATAGTCGGATAGTTCGGTGAAATGTCGCTGTTGCTTGTTGTGCCTACAACGCCCGACAGCGAGCCTATACCGCCCCAGCCCTCGTTCTTTGTTGAGCTTTCTATCATACCGCCCGATGTACCGTCCTCTGCTACAGACGGTGTGTAGATGGTATATTCCGACTTTGAGTTATCGTAATTGAGCTTTACGTTTACGTTTATCGTGTAGTCCTTGTACAGCTTTTTCAGCGTGTCGTTGAGCTGGCTCTTGAGCAGGCTCTGCATCTGCTCCTGGAAGTTCAGTCTTGACTGGTACAGCACGTCCTCCTCAACGGTCGTGTTCTCACCGCTGAGCAGCTTGCCGTCCGAGTCGAGTATTGATATGTTTTCACGCTCAAGACCCGGCAAAGAGTTCAGCACCAGTGCATAGATACCTTCAACCTGATCGCTCGTAAGCTGTGCGCCGTTTTTCAGATCAAGCTTTACGCTGACTCTCGGTTCTTCGCTGTCCGTGGAGATAACATAATTGCTGTTCTCCGGCATAGTGATTATAACATAAGAGTTCTTGACCGCACTTATGGTGTTGATGGCTTTCATAAGATGCGTCTGTAACTGCTGTATCTGAAGTACCTTCTTTTCGGTGTCGGTCGACCATATGCCTATGCCGCTGTTCCATACGTCAAAGTTGAACGTTGACTTGGGGTATCCTTGTATGCTCAGCTGCATTCTTACATTGTCCGCCTGGTCGCTCGGTACAGAGATACTTGTATAGTGTGATAACATAGTTTACAGAATGTGCAAGGACATAGTTTACATATTT
>ERZ780157.1117-NODE-1117-length-30313-cov-4.136658_pt1 | contig 30313 bp, 28 predicted proteins | sample MGYA00511169_ERZ780157 | MGnify/ENA primary metagenome ERZ780157 (study PRJEB29588, sample SAMEA1965149) | human gut metagenome | biome: human gut; feature: human-associated habitat; material: faeces | place: Denmark | collected 2008/2010 ...
GGCTTGAATGAAATCAACCTGCCGCCGATGCAGAACGGTTCCTCGATCATGCCTGGAAAGATCAATCCGGTTATCCCGGAGGTTGTGACACAGGTTGCGTTCCATGTCATCGGAAATGATACGGCCATCACGATGGCTGCTGAGGCAGGACAGATGGAGCTGAACGCGTTCGAGCCGGTTGTCTTCTATTCCCTGTTCTCCTCCATCACCTCGATGACAGGAGCCGTTACGACACTCGTGAAGAACTGTATTCTCGGCATTACGGCAAATGAGAAACGGTGTGAAGATCTCGTTTCGAAGAGCGTCGGCATCACGACAGCTCTCTGCCCGTATATCGGATATCAGAAAGCAGCTTCGATTGCAAAAAAATCGCTGAAGACAGGCGAGAGCGTTACCTCTCTCGTTCTGAAGGATGAGCTGCTGACGCAGAAGCAGCTCGACGACATTCTCGACCCGTACGCGCTGACCGGACCGGAACTGCCGGACGAGGATGATCTGGTGGACTGAATCCGCTCTATATCATATGAAAACACCAGAAAAAGACTTCCCGGATGTTATGTTTGTCCGGAAAGTCTTTTTCTCGTTCTGCTCTATCTGAAATTCTTCTTAGATTCTCGCTACACCGCTTTTTCTTGCAGCCTCTGCAACAGCCGATGCCACAGCATCTTTTACACGCGGATCAAACGCTGCCGGCAGGATATAGTCTGCATTCAGTTCCTCGTCGCTTACCAGTCCTGCAATTGCGTAAGCTGCTGCGACCTTCATCTCGTCATTAATATCAGATGCTCTCACATCGAGCGCTCCGCGGAAGATGCCCGGAAAGCAGAGTACATTGTTGACCTGGTTCGGGTAATCGCTTCTTCCTGTGCTGACAACGGCTGCTCCTGCTGCTTTCGCCTCGTCCGGGAAAATCTCCGGCGTCGGATTTGCGCAGGCAAAGATGATCGGATCTTTTGCCATCGTACGTACCATATCGGGAGTGAGCGTACCCGGCGCAGAAACGCCAATAAAAATATCGGCTCCTTTGATTACCTCTGCAAGCGTGCCCTTCTCATGGTTGTAGTTTGTGATCTTCGCCATCTCCTCTTTGATCGGGTTGAGGCCGTCGCGTCCCTCGTAAATCGCACCTTTGCGGTCTGTCATGATGACGTTTTTGAGACCCATCGAAATCAGCAGGCGGATAATGGCGATTCCGGCTGCACCGGCTCCTGAGGTAACAATTTTGACTTCATCCAGTTTCTTTCCAACCAGTTTCAGCGCATTGATGACACCGGCCAGTGTGATCACGGCTGTTCCATGCTGATCATCGTGGAAAATCGGAATATCACAGCATTCCTTTAATTTCTTCTCGATCTCAAAACATCTCGGTGCGGAGATGTCCTCCAGGTTGACACCGCCGAAGCTTCCTGCGAGAAGACGCACGGTATTGACAATATCATCCACATCCTTGCTGCGCACGCAGAGCGGGATTGCATCGACACCACCGAATTCTTTAAACAGCACGCATTTTCCTTCCATGACCGGCATGCCGGCCTCCGGGCCGATATCTCCAAGTCCGAGAACTGCGGTTCCATCTGTAACAACAGCTACCGTGTTCCATCTTCTGGTCAGCTCGTAGCTCTTGTTGACATCTTTCTGAATTTCCAGGCACGGCGCCGCCACACCCGGTGTATAGGCAAGACTCAAGGCATCTTTTGTATCTACGGCCGCCCGGGAAGTGACCTCAAGCTTTCCGCGTAATTCATAGTGCATCTTTAATGATTCTTTTGCGTAATCCATCGCTTTTTTCCTCCATTTCATGTGTGACTGCGTCTCATTAATAATAGGAAGAGAGATTCACGCGTCACACGGGATGTCTGTTCGCTGCACCCCTATTATAACAAGCGTTCTCTAAATTTCAACCGGTGTTTTGATTAATGAAAAAATTTCCACTTTTCCACCAAAAACAGCTGCTTCATTTGCGAAATTTTATCAAAAATACTCTTTTTCTTTCTCTCAGCCGCAGTCCGATCCTGCCCGGAGGGCTTTTTTTGCTTTACAGTAAAATTCAACAAAGTTTTTTATAAAGCAAAAAATCTGCCCGCCTCCCATCCTTTTCAGACTGGAAAACAGACAGATTTTTTTCTTTACTCCGCCACAATATTCTGCAGCCAGACTCCTTTCTTGACAAGGACAAATCCAATCACGCACTTGATCAGGTCAACCGACATAACCATAAAGTAGATTGCGTAGATCGAAAGTCCGGTAAAACGGCTCAGGCAGAAAGCCACCGGCACACTGACAACCCAGATGAAGACGCTGTCGAACAGGAACGTGATGATCGTTTTTCCACCGGAGCGCAGGGTAAAGTAGCTTGCATGCAGGAATGCATTGACCGGCATGAACATAGCCACTTCCACGATGAAGATTGCCGCCATGTGGCGTACTTCGTCCGTCGTGTTGTAGAGGCGTGGGAAGAGTGGAGCCACGAGCGCCATCAGCGCGCCGATCACAATGCAGAGTAATACGGAAAACGTGATCAGCTTCGTATCGGTATCCTTTGCCTCTTCCATCCTTCCGGCTCCGAGGAGCTGTCCGACGATGATGGCAACGGAATCGCCGAGTGCGATGAAAACGACGTTGAACAGGTTTGAGATCGTGTTGGAGATGTTCATCGCTGCTACAACGTTCAGGCCACGCACGGAGTAACACTGCATCAGGATCGCAACACCGCCGGCCCAGAACGTTTCGTTCAGCATCAGAGGCGTTCCTTTTATGAGAATCTGTTTCGTCAAAGCCGCTGGAACACGGATCGTGCGGTACAGATGCTTCGTAAAACGATATTTTTCTTTGTTTCCGTGCGTACGGATCAGCACGATCGCCATCTCCACGTAACGGGACAGCACCGTTGCGACTGCCGCACCGACAACGCCGAGCTGCGGTGCGCCGAATTTTCCGTAGATTAAAATGTAATTAAAAATCAGATTGACAAATACGGCTGTGATACCGGCCTTCATCGGAAGCATCGTCTCGCCGCATTCGCGCAGCGTGCTGGCATAAAGCTGCACAAACAGGAACGGCGGGAGTCCTACCAGCATGACCTTCATATAAGAAATGCCATAGGCTAATGTCGCATTCATGTCCTGACTTCCCTGATCGCCTGTCAGATAGAGGCGAATCAGAGGCTCGTGCGCACCAAGGAAAATAGTGATTGCCGCTGCCGTCAGGATCACGCCGATCCAGAGCTTGAAGCGGAAGGTGTTTCGCACACCCTCATCGTTGCCCTGTCCGAAATACTGCGCAGTGAAAATTCCTGCACCGGATACCCCTCCGAAAATGCAAAGGTTATAGATAAAAAGAAGCTGGTTGACAATTGCAACGCCGGACATCTGCTCGGTACCGACCTGTCCTACCATGATGTTGTCGAGAAGACTGACAAAGTTGGTGATACCGTTCTGAATCATAATCGGCATCGCAACGCCAAGTACCATCAGGTAAAACCGTTTGTCCCCAATAAATTTTCTGTGTTTCTGCATGGTTTCCCCCTTTTCTTGCTTTGTAAAATAAATGACATAAATCGGAGCCTTTCTGGATTTCTCCAGGCAGGCCCCGAACATTAATGTTTATTATACACGATTCATGTTTAGAAAGAAAGATCCTTTTTATCTTTTTTCTGGCTTTTTTTGACATCTTAATTTCAGAGCATTAAACAGCCTCAACAATAAGATAAACATAACTCCCCATATTACCCATGCCGCAAAGCACCCAATTCCCTGATGGCGGATATCTACCATTATTCCAATAATAAAAGGAAGTGACATAAACATAATTACTGCCATTATAAAATCAAAAATAATGTATAACACTATGTTTACCTTCCCTATTAAGAATCTGCTGTTTGATATTCATCCTGTATTTTCTGATTTGCCGCCTGACCAATATTAAGCTTTTCAAACATTTCTTCTGTATCCAGACTTCTGCTGTAGTACGCAGTCATCATATCCGCTGTGATCGATTTTCCAAATCTTCTGGGGCGGCTGTTGCAGATAAACTTCGATGTTGTGTCAATCACACTGTTGGTGTATTCCAGCAATCCTGTTTTATTGATATATATTTTTGAGTTTAATACGTCCTGAAAAGCATTCACCTTTGAATTAAAAAAATCGTCCCACAGCATGCCGCCCCTGTCTGTTTTTCGTTCTCGCTGTCTATCGCCATTTTATCATTCACTTCTGAAAATAGCAAGGCAGACAAAAACGAGGAACATCGTTCCATGCTCCCCGTTTGTCCGTTTCTTTTTCAGTTTTCTTTTAACGCATATAATTAATTTTTTACGTCTGCTCTTATGCCGCAAATTTTTCCACCAGCGCCACCGCCACCTTCATCACCCCGGCCAGTACCATCACAAAGATTGGGTTCTTTTTGCCTTTCTGCAGCAGGATGAGGCTGATGATAAAGATCACGACAAGACTCCAATTCGTCTGCGCCAGCCGGATCACGGTATCTCCTTCACTGCTCCAAAACGCCGTGACCAGAATTGAAATCCCTGCGGAACCGATCATCGCCACAACCGCCGGGCGGAGGGAGTGGAGGATTCCCTGGAGCATTGCCATTTCGCGGTATTTTAAATATAGCTTCGCAAGCAGTGTGACGAGAATACACGACGGCAGAATACATCCAAACGTTGCCGCGAGCGCTCCTGGGATGCCGGCGATTTTAATTCCGACGAAGGTAGCCGAATTGACTGCAATCGGCCCCGGCGTCATCTGTGAGATAGTAATCAGATCCGTAAACTCCGACATCGACAACCAGCCGTGTCCCTGCACCACTTGCCCCTGAATCAGCGGCATGGCGGCATAGCCTCCGCCGAAGCTGAACAGGCCAATCTTGAAAAAGCTTAAAAATAGCTGAAGATAAATCATTTCGCACCCCTCCGTTTCGCCAGAACCGTCCGCAACGCACCGATGGCACCGCAGACCAGAACAATATAGATTACATTTATGCCAAAGAAGCACGCCGCCGCAAACGCTCCCACAAGAATGGCCAGCGACAGTTTGTCTTTTTCCTTCACAACGCCTGCTCCCATTTCATACGTTACCGACGCAATCACGGCTCCGACGCCTGCCTGCATTCCTTCGAGCATCTGGCTCACGAAAAAATTATCCCGGAACGCCTGATAGCAGACCGAAATCACAGAGATAATCAGAAACGGCGGAATAATCGTTCCAATAATCGAAACCAGCACACCAATCATCCCCGCCAGCTTATACCCGACAACAATCGCCCCATTCACCGCAATCGGCCCCGGCGATGACTGCGCAATCGCCACCAGATCGAGCATCTCATTCTCCTCAATCCAGTGGTACTCATCCACAAATTTCTTCTTCATCAGCGTCACAATCACATAACCGCCGCCGAACGTAAATGCGCTCAGATACAGCGTGGAAAGGAACAGTTTTTGCAGTACCTTACGTTTTGACTCCATTGTTTTCTTCACCTCATTTTTTCTGTTGTACCTATTCTACCATCTTTAGCACCAAAAAGCGACCCACTTGTTTTCACAAATGAGTCGCTCTTCTCGTTTTCCTATCTTATTTCTCTGCACACAGCTCCACAAACGCCTGCACTGCCTCGTTTGCATTGCCGTACACGCCTGCTCCGAAGTCATTGCAGACCTGCTCCAATGCCGCGCGGATGGAATCCGGCACGCTGCCGTCGTTGATGAAACTTGCCTCAATACTTTTTGCATCCCGAAGCCCCGCATACCGCTCGTCGGTTCCATTTTCTGCCACCGACGGCAGGCCTTTAATACTGGCCATCTCGTCGATCTCTTTTTCCTGCATCATAAAGCGCAGAAACTCAACCGCGATCTCTTTCTCTTCGCTGTCTTTGTTGACCGAAAATCCATACCACGGCTGCTGGTACGCGTAAGCGCCCTTGTCCCCGAGCGGTGCGTATAAGAATTCGTATTCAAACGGATTTGCGCTGAATGTCTCCGATTTGGATTCTCTCTTTTTCATGCCGCTGACACACTCGGCATTGCAGACATAGAACGGCATATCCAGATCGGTTCCGGCAATGTTCGAATAATAGAAATAACAGTCCTGTCCTTTGGAATCCTTATATTCGAGCTTTCTTTCCCCCAAGCGAATGACGCATCTTCTTTTTCCCTCACAATCATAACTGTACCTTTTGTAATAGTGTCTTTTTCTTCCTGCCCATCTCCTGCTGTTTTTTATATAACGAAAAGATCCCGGTTTCCCGGGATCTTTCTTAGTAAGCTGATGACGGGAATCGAACCCGTGACCTCCGCCTTACCAAGGCGACGCTCTACCGACTGAGCCACATCAGCACTCGCAAGTTGTTTTGTTTTTTTTGTTAGCTCCTTGCTACATTTGGTATTCTATCAAAACTATAGTGAATTGTCAACAGTTTTTTCTACAAATTTGAAAATTTTTATTTTTCCACAGATTTTCCTGTGTTTTTGACAATTCGCCGTAATTTTTTCGGTCGTTTTCCCATCTCACGAACAGACCTCCCGCACTTTACTGCGGATTCTCTGCAGTGCATTGTCGATTGCCTTCGGCTGCTTTCCAAGTTTTTCTGCAATCTGCGTATAATCGTACCCTTTCAGATACAATTCCAGCACCTGGTACTCAAATTTGCTGAGCCGTTCTTTGATCCGCTCATGCATGCCGATTACGTTTTCCCGGCTGATCATGATCTCCTCCGGTGTCTCCTCGTCCACCAGGCGCAGCTCCTGCTCGGAAACCGGTTCGCTTAACGAGACGAAGCTGTTCAGCGGCTGATGCTTCTGGCGCTGGGACGATGCCACTGCAGAATACATCTGACGGTCGATGCACAGGCCGGCGAAGGTGGCAAACGATGCCTCCTTCCCCGGTTTGTAGTCACGCACTGCCTTAAAAAGTCCGAGCATGCCCTCCTGGATCAGATCCTCGTGATCTCCGCCCACCAGGTACAGCGCCCTCGCCCTGGTCCGCACCAGCGATTTGTATTTGTCGATCAGATAATCGGTAATCTCGCGTTCTCCTGCCCGCAGACGCGCAATCAGCTCCTCATCCGTACAGGTATCGTAATCTTTCACCATCATATCTCTTGTATCCTTCATCTTTCTTCCGCCGGAGCGTAATGTGATTTTCCGCAATTTCTAGCAGCTTCTCTGTCTTACAATCTCATAAGCGAGCACGCCGGCTGCCACGGAAGCATTCAGAGAGTCGATATCGCCTTTCATCGGAATTGTGGCTGTGAAGTCGCAGTTTTCTCTCACCAGGCGGCTGACGCCCTCTCCCTCATTTCCGATTACAAGGCCGATCGGTCCTTTGAGGTCGAGATCATACATTCTCTGTCCGTTCATATCCGCGCAGACAAACCAGATGCCCTTTTCCTTCAGCATTTCCATGGTCTGCACCAGATTCGTTACCTTTGCCACCGGTGTGTAATTTAATGCACCTGCCGACGTTTTGGCAACGGTTGCTGTCAGGCCGACTGCGCGGTGCTTCGGCACGATGACACCATGTGCGCCTGCCAGGTTTGCGGTACGGATGATCGCACCGAGGTTATGCGGATCCTCAATGCCGTCCAGCAGAAGGATAAATGGCGGCTCCCCTTTCTCCTCTGCGCGTGCGAGGATATCCTCAACGGCTGCATAACTGTAGGAAGCAACCTGTGCAATGACACCCTGATGCTTTCCTGTAGTGGACAGCTCATCCAGACGCTCTTTTTCTACGTAATTGATGATGGTATCGTGTTTTTTCGCCTCACGGATGATCGTACGGATCGGGCCGTCCTGGCTGCTCGCAAGGACGAACAGCTTGTCCACGGTCTTGCCGGAGCGGAACGCCTCGATGACAGCGTTTCTTCCCTCTACCATGCCGCCTGTAAACTCCTCATCCGCCTGCTGTACTTCCTGTTTTCTGTCTCTGTCACGGTAATCTCGTTTCCCCTTAAAGTCACGTTTTTTTCCGTCTCTTCTCTCAAAGTTTTTCTTGTCGTTTCTGTTGTTTTCTCTCATATCATTCCTGTTCCGCGGCCCCAAAAGCAGTGGGAACTTTTGCTTTTTCAAAAGCCCCACTGCCCTGCCGCTTTTTTTTATTTTCTGAATCTTATCTGCTCTCACACTTCGCCAAGTCCTGCCCGGATCAGGTCGATCATCCGCTTGTAATCCCCTTTCAGGTACAGATACCCCATCACGGCCTCAAACCCGGTTGCCCGGCGGTAGTCGATCGTGGACGCATTTTTTGCCTTGGTATAGGATTTCGCATTTCTGCCTCTTTTATAAATCTGTTTTTCCTCTTCGGTAAACAGCGGCTCCAGAATTTCAATCATCGTCGACTGTTTCTCCGCCTTTACAAGCCCTGCCGCATGGCGGTGCAGCTTGTTGACCTGCATATTTGCTTTCCGCACCAGAATTGTGCGGATGACGATCTCATACGCAGCATCCCCGATGTAGGCCAGCGTAAGCGGCGAATACGTGCGGATATCATGCGGTTCCAGTCCAAACAGTTCCGAAAGATAATCCTTCTCCCCGAAAATCGCCTCCGGGAAAAGTTCTCTTTTTTCTGTTTCTATTTTTTCTATTTCTGTATTGCTTTGTTCCGTCACCTGTCTTTATGTCCTTTCCTTTTTCCTCATCTGACGCAGCTCGCCCTCCAGCTCGAGCACACGGTTCGTAAGTTCCGTATTCTCCTGCTGGAGTACCTTGATATCCTCGAAAATCGGGTCCGGCAGATGGATGTGATCCATGCTGTTTCTCGGAATCCGCACATCATTCTGCTTCACAATGTGCCCCGGCACGCCGACAACCGTACAGTTCGGCGGAACCTCCTCAATCACAACCGATCCGGCTCCGATTTTGGAATTTTCCCCGATCGTAAACGATCCGATGATCTTCGCACCGGCGCTGACCATAACATTGTCCTTCAGCGTCGGGTGACGTTTTCCGGTCTCCTTGCCATTACCGCCGAGCGTTACGCCCTGATACAGCGTTACATTGTCTCCGATGACCGTCGTCTCTCCAATGATAACGCCTGCTCCATGGTCGATAAACAGTCCCTTTCCGATCGTCGCACCCGGATGGATTTCGATACCGGTTTTTCTCGCTGCCCGCTGTGAAATCCATCTGGCCAGAAAGTAATGGCCTTTCAGATATAGCTTGTGCGCCCGTCTGTACTTCAGCATAACACGAAATGAAGGATACAGCAAGACTTCCATGGGAGAATGTATCGCCGGATCCCGCTCCTGAATCACCTGAAATTCCTCTTTAAAATACGCGAAAAAACTCATCTTTCCTCTCCTTGCCTCCTGCCGGGACTTTTCCGGATTTTTTATTTCTTACCACCTTTTTTGCCCGAAGGGCAATATTCAAAAACGGAGCTGTTTCATCTCCGATAAAGACGAAATAGCTCCGTGGTTCCACTTTACTTTAAGGGCATGCATACCCTCTTCTTTTCTTCTGCATAACGTGCAGGACCCGTGCCGGACTACCCACTTTTTCCGCTTCACCCGGTCAGCTTCCGGACGCACTTCAAAAACCCTCATTTCAGGCAGCTTCCAGCCCCATTTGTCTGCCATTCTCTGTGAAACAATTCTGATTTTCTACTTTTTCCGTTCCAAGCCTTTTTCTGTTTCCGTTTGTTCTAGTTTATGCAAATTTTTCTCGTTTGTCAAGCAAATTTCCGCCGGATCCACTTGCTGATTTCGACCGCCGGAATGACAAGCAGTCCAAGGCCGATCGCCACATCATATTCCAACGCGCTGATCCGCTCAAAACCGAACGCACCCGACAGTGCCGGGATGTAAATGACGGCGGATGTGAGGACAAATGAGAGTGCCATCGCACCCCACAGATACTTGTTCTGATGCTTCATATGGAAAATAGAACCTTTCCGTGATCTCATATTGAAGGAATGGAAAATTTCCACCATAGAGAGTGTCAGAAACGCCATCGACATGCCGTCCGGGCTGTTGACGATTTCCCAGCGGCCGGCTTCCAGATAGTGGCCGATGAAGTAGGACGCCAGCGTCAGCACCGTAATCACGATGCCCTGAAACGCAACATCAAAGCCGAGACCGTCCGCGAAAATACCGTCATCCGCATTTCTCGGCGGGCGTTTCATGATGTCTGCCTCACCGTCCTCCATACCGAGCGCCAGCGCCGGGAAGCAGTCCGTAATCAGGTTGATCCAGAGCAGATGCACCGGATTTAAAATCGTAAAGCCCATCAGCGTCGCGCAGAAAATCGACAGCACCTCAGCAAGGTTCGATGCCAGAAGGAACTGAATTGCCTTGCGGATATTATCGTAGATTCGTCTTCCTTCCTCAACCGCTGCGATGATCGTCGCAAAGTTGTCGTCCGCGAGCACCATATCTGCCACGTTTTTCGTCACATCCGTTCCCGTGATGCCCATTCCGATGCCGATATCCGCACGCTTGATCGACGGCGCATCGTTGACTCCGTCTCCTGTCATCGCGGTGATTCTGCCTTTCCGCTTCCACGCATCGACGATCCGCACTTTATGCTCCGGCTGGACGCGTGCGTAAACAGCATATTCCTCGATTCTCCGGTCAAGCTCCTCATCGCTTAACTGGTCAATCTCGGCTCCCGTTACCGCTTTCCGGCCCGCCTCCAGAATACCAAGCTCTTTTGCAATAGCAACCGCTGTGTCTTTGTGGTCACCCGTAATCATCACCGGACGGATGCCTGCCCCGCGGCATTCCCGGATCGCATCGACTACTTCCGGCCGCACCGGATCAATCATACCGCAAAGTCCTAAAAAGCAGAGATCCTGCTCCAGAAAGTCCGGCTCCTGGGAGGACGGCATCTGGTTCCACGCTCTTCCTGCTGCCGCCAGCACGCGGAGTGCCTGGTCTGCCATCTCCTTGTTCTGCGACAGGATTTCCTGCCGGAATGCTTCTGTCATCGGCTGTTTTCTGCCGTCACGCCAAACGGAGGTACACCGCTTCAGAATCTCATCCGGTGCGCCTTTTGTGCAGGAAAAATACATTCCGTCGGCTGCGCGGTGGATCGTTGTCATGCGTTTCCGCATCGAATCAAACGGCGCTTCCCCGACACGCGGATACTGAACGGACAGGCTCTTCTTCGGGCATCCCTCTTTCTGCGCATCGTTGACCAGCGCACATTCCGTCGGTTCTCCGACTGCCTCGCCGTTTTCGTCCGGCTCCGCATCGGAGCAGAGTGCCATAACGGATACGAGACGTTTTACATCGCTTCCCTCATGTTTTACCACGGTCATCTTATTCTGGGTCAGCGTTCCTGTCTTATCCGAGCAGATCACCTGCGTACAGCCAAGCGTCTCGACAGCCGTCAGTTTCCGGATCACCGCATTCCGCTTTGACATTTTGGTCACACCGATGGAAAGCACGATTGTGACAACTGCTGCAAGTCCTTCCGGAATCGCCGCCACGGCAAGACTGACGGCTACCATAAAGGTATTTAAGATGTTCTGCGGCGTCACGCCCTCTTTTAATATGCCGACAATAAAAATCACCGCACAGATGGCGAGCACCATCACGCTTAAGATTTTGCTGAGCTGGTTCAGCCGCCTCTGCAGCGGTGTGCTCTCATCCGCCGACTGCGTCAGAACATGGGCGATTTTTCCCATCTCGGTTTTCATACCTGTTCCGGTGATAACAGCGCGGCCACGGCCATAGACAACGGTGCTTCCCATATAGACCATGTTTTTCCGGTCCCCGAGCGGAACCTCGCTGGCTGCGCCGGCGTTCAGAACATCCGCTGTTTTATTGACCGGGACAGATTCTCCGGTCAGCGCTGCTTCTTCGATTTTCATGCTGGCGCTCTCAAGAATCCTTCCGTCCGCCGGAACAGCATCGCCCGCTTCGAGAATTACAATATCACCGGGTACGAGCTCCTCGCTCTTTTTCACTTCCATTTTCCCGCCGCGCATCACCTTCGACGTGGCTGCCGCGATCTCCTGCAGAGCTTCAATCGCTTTCTCTGCCTTGCTCTCCTGCAGAACACCGAGCACCGCATTAATGATGACAACGGTGAGAATAATGATCACATCCGCGTACGATTCGCCTTCATACGCCGATGTGATGCCGGAAATCAGCGCTGCGGCGAGCAGGATCAGGATCATCGGATCTTTCAGCTCCTCGAAAACCCGCTGCAGATTGCTCTTCTTTTTTCCCGCCGCCAGCCGGTTCGGTCCGTGTTCGGAAAGCCGCCGCGCAGCTTCCGCCTCGGAAAGTCCCTGCTCCGTTGTCTGTAACTCATCAAGAATCTTCGAACTTTTTTCCAGATACTCTTTCATTTCCATCCGTCCTTTCTTCCGAAAACGCTTTTTGCGTTCCTGTGATAAGTTCCCACTGGTACACCGGTCTCTTTCTATATAGAAAAAGACCTATCCGCACCATATTTGTTGATACAGATAAGTCTTGTCATTTCATACAAAGCCAGAAGAAATGCTTTTTCTTCGGTTGTTGGCCTTATAGCGTCACGTATGCCGCCGACTACTCCCTTATTCTTCTTCCAGTCTACCACATCTTCCGGCCTTGTGCAATCGCATTTCTCTTTTATTCTTCTGCGTTCTTTGCGCATCCCGGGCAGCCGCTGCATCCGCCTGCGATCCGGTCGTCCGGCATCAGGTCGAGTGCCTTGGAAATGCAGCAGATCGCCTGTGCGGAAATTCCCTCTTTCTTTCCGGTAAAGCCAAGTCCTTCCTCGGTCGTTGCCTTGATATTGACCTGATCCTCTTCGAGATGAAGCGCCTCCGCCACATTTTTCACCATCGTGTCGATGTATGGCAGGAGCTTCGGCTTCTGTGCAATAACGGTTGCATCGATATTTTCAATCAGATACATCCGCTCCTCGAGCATCTCACCCACTTTTTTCAGCAGTTCGATGCTGTCTGCGCCCTCATACGCCGGATCGTTGTCCGGAAAATGGCGTCCGATGTCCCGCAGTGCTGCAGCGCCGAGAAGCGCATCCATAATGGCATGGACCAGCACATCCGCATCGGAATGTCCCAGAAGGCCATATTCATACGGGATTTCCACACCGCCCAGAATCAGTTTCCGGTTTTCCACCAGTTTATGCACATCGTAACCCATTCCTACTCGCATTGTTCGTTCCTCCGCTTCGTTACTTTCTAGTTAAATCCATACAGCTTCTGCGCTACCTTGTAGGCATAGACTGCAATTTTCTGTCCCGGTTTTGATTTGCTGCTCATAACAGTTCCGAAAATGCCGTGGCGGATGCGGAAGTAATCGGCTGCATCCTCCTGTTTCAGGTATCTCCACAGATCGTTCTTTTTCTCGAGATTTTCTTCCGTTCCGGAGCGCATCATCATCACGGAAGAAACCGTCATAATAATGGTCAGATAGCTGATCATATATTTCCGCAGGTGCTTCGACAGCCCTTTCTTGTCACCAAGGTAATCGATCATCAGCTTGTTGACACGGATCTGCTGGTCAATTCTGCCAATCATGACCTTCTCGTTAACCGACTGGTCGGCTCTTCCGATAAAGTAGCGGTAGAAATTGACATCGAGATAATACATCGTTTTGACGTACGGAAGCGGAATAAACGCAACCAGATTATCCACATAGAAGGTGTGCTCCGGAAGCTTCATGCCGCACTCTCTTAAAAGAGAAGTCCGGTAAATCAGCGAATGCATCAGCAGATAATGTGTTTTGCCGAGAGATTTCGCCTCGTCCCATCCGAAAAATCGGCCTTCCGGCAGCGATTTCGCATAGCGCATCACACGTTTTCTCTTGGCGCCCTCTTTTTCATACACATAGTTGCTGATCAGAAGGTCGAGTGTTTTCGGTCCGCGTACGACTTCTGCCAGAACATTTAAAATCTTCTGGTATGCCTCCGGATTTACCCAGTCATCACTGTCCACAACCTTAAAGTACAGACCCGTCGCATTTTCCACACCTGTGTTGACTGCTCCGCCGTGGCCCTTGTTTTCCTGATGAATCGCTTTTACAATCGTCGGATATTTTTCCTGATAGCGGTCTGCAATCTCTGCGGTTCCGTCCTTGGAACCATCGTCCACGATCAGAATTTCTACTTCTTCTCCGCCGGCCAGCAGCGAATCGATACATTTCTCCATATATGCTTCTGAATTATAGCATGGTACTGCAATTGATAAAATCTTCATCTTTTTTCTCCCTGCTCTTTTTTGCTCTTATGCCGTTTCAGGCACGTTCCAGATCTGTGTATTTTGCATATTCCACAAACGCAGACGGAATGGCATATCTTTCTGCAGCGGTTTTCGCATCCGCAAAAATCAGGCCGGCTTTCTGTTCCCCTTCCTGCTCCACATCGTTTCCTGCAATTTTAATGGCATATCCTGTGATATGCCACTCGACATGGGAAAAAATGTGCTTGTACGGCGGCAATGCCTGAATATGAAGCGGCGTCACGCCGAATTTTTCTGCCTCTTCAAGTGCTTCCTGTTCGGAGAGCACGCCATCGAAGTTCGGGAACTCGTAAAGTCCCGCCAGAAGTCCTTTTTTCGGCCGTTTCCGCACTGCTGTGTGCACACCGTCCAGAAATAACAGAACGGTTCTGTCTTCGATTCTGCGCGGCTTTGCGCTCTTTTTAAACGGATATTCCGTCCAGGTCTGATGCTGTCCTGCCAGACACTGGTCAAAAAGCGGACAGACCTCACATTTTGGTGCGCCGTTCGGCAGACAGACCATTGCGCCGAGATCCATCATCGCCTGATTGAAGGCTCCCGGATCTTCTGCCGGCATAATTTCGGTCAGCTCTGCTTCCACGCGGTTTTTCACGGACTGTTTTAAAATGTCCTCACCGTCCTCCCGAAGGCGTGCCATCACACGAAGCACATTTCCGTCCACCGCCGGCACCGGAATGCCAAACGCGATCGATGCAACGGCTCCCGCTGTGTAATTTCCGATTCCCGGAAGTCCTTTTAAGGCTTCGTAATCTGCCGGAAATACACCGTCATACACTTCCATAATTTTCTGTGCGGCCTTCTGCATATTCCGCACACGGTTATAGTAACCAAGGCCTTCCCAGAGCTTCAAAAGCTTTTCCTCGGGACAGACCGCAAGTGCTGCGACATTGGGCAGTTCACGCATAAACCTCTCATAAAACGGCTTGACCGCCTCCACCCTCGTCTGCTGGAGCATAATCTCGGAAACCCAGATTTCATACGGGTTCTTTTTTTCTCTCCACGGCAGCACTCTTTTATTTTCGCCATACCATTTCAGTAATGGCTTCGTAATTGTATCCTGCATAGTAATCTCCTGTTAATAGACCATTCTTATTTTGCCACATTTTCCTCCAAAATGCAAAATAAACATTGCGCTCTCACGTGTTTTTGATTAAAATTAATAAATACTTTAAAAGAATAACCAAAACCCTTAAGATATGGAGGAAAAACTCTTGATCGACAGTATTATTTTTGATGTGGACGGCACCCTGTGGGACTCCACAGACGTTGTTGCCGACGCATGGAATCAGATTATGGAAAAAGAAACCGATATGACACCAAACCTCACCGGAACCGTGTTAAAAGGCCTGTTCGGCCGCCTGCTCCCGGATATCGCCGCCGTCATTTTCCACGAATATCCAAAGGAGCGCCAGTTAGAACTGATCGAGGCATGCTGTGCCAAAGAGCATGAGGCACTTCTTGCGACACCGGCTCCTGTTTATCCGGGACTTACCGATGCACTTTCTATTCTTTCCAGACATTACCCGCTTTATATCGTAAGCAACTGCCAGGCGGGCTATATCGAAGTTTTTCTGGAAGCCACAGGCCTCGGTCACTATTTCAAAGGCCATCTCTGCCCTGGCGATACCGGAAAGGCAAAGGCAGACAACATCCGTACAATCATCGAACAGAACCATCTGCAGCACGCGGTCTATGTCGGCGATACCGACGGCGACTACAAGGCGACACGCGAGGCCGGAATCCCGTTTGTCCATGCCGCATACGGTTTTGGTCAGACCGAAAACCCGGACTACACCATCACTTCCCCGATGGATCTTGTCACACTGTTCGTACCGGAAAATTAATTTTTAACAGTTTCTTTCTCATAAAAAATACGCATTCCTGTTTTGATAACGGAATGCGTATTTTTTATGTTCTATTTCTTCTTTTCTCAGTTCTCGCCCTTACCTGGGTAATCATCGTCACCCGTATGGTCTCCCTGATCTGGTGCGCTCGGCTCCTGGGTCGGTTCCGGTGTGGACGGGGTCTCCGTCGGTGCTACGGTCGGCTCCGGCGTAGACGGGGTCTCCGTCGGTGCTGCGGTCGGTTCCGGTGTGGACGGGGTCGATGGAGTTGACGGAGTTGATGGAGTTGACGGAGTTGATGGAGTTGACGGCGTGTAATCATCGTCGTCATCATCGTACGTGTAGGATGGCGTTCTCGTCGGCGTTACTGTCGTGGTATTCGTCGTATGATCGACATTTTCGTCATCTGCTTCCGGTGCCTGTGTCACAGTAAGCGTATCCTCACTTACCTCATAAGCTTCGGAATAATAAATGATAACCGGTGTTCCGTCATCAACATTGTCATATAATGCCTGTGCCACTGCGGTCGGAAGTGCAACAGATCCTGTTGTTGATCCTGCAGTCAGATACAGGTTTCCGCCGAAACTGCTTCTCCAGGAAGCATCGTAGAAACCGATCTCTCCGTTGAACGGAATCCAGGAATCCACATCTCTTTCCCAGGAATAGCTGCCGTCTGCCTGAAGCTCTCCGTGCAGTTTTTTCTGGCTTTCTTTTGCTGCGGTTGTGTAGATACCCGGCTTCGTGTAGCTGCTCTGCTCCATCAGACCGGTTACACAGTCACCGTCGACAACCAGATTTCCATCTTTGTAGAGCCAGATATGCTGACGGCTGGCATCAACCTCAACATATGTCTTGCCGAATCCGTTGTTCTCTGTGGAAGCAGCGAACTCTCTCTGCGCATACTGCGGCTCTCTTGTATCTGCTGCGTGAGCATCTACTTCTTCTGCGATCTTTGCAATCTCCTGCTCCTGATCCACTTTCCATCCGTAGCCTTCCTGGCTGATGGTCACGCCGCCTTCGATACCGGTTGCCGGGAATGTGTGATCCTTGCCATCGGTATCGATCGCTGCCGCAAGATTTGCCACATATTCTTTTACTCTTTCATTCCACTGGTTTTCATCTTTGGAATAATTTCCATCCGCATCGACTGCCAGCCAGCCTTTCATGGTATTTCCGTCAAGAACCTGTGTTGTTCCATCCGGCATACTGTATGTGATGCTTGCGCGTACCAGTTCATTTAACTGATCCTTCTGTGCATTCAGTGTTTCGTCATCTGCTGTTACCAAGGTTCCGTCGTAAACGCCTGCTTTTTCAAGATCCACTTCGGTATCCGCATTGATCAGCGCGTTTTCGATGCACTGTTTTGCAAGGGTAAGATCCATTCCCTCACCCATAACAGCATCCACAATCTCAAACTCATTGTTCTGGAAGGTGATGTAGGCGCTGGCCGGTGCATTCTCACCGTCTGCGGACTGGAATTCGTCAAATCCATCAATCACCGCATCCAGTTTTTCCTGACTGTACTGCATGGTGACCTGGGAATCTTTCTCTTTTCCGCCATTTCCCAGGAACCAGAGGAAACTGTTCTGTTTCTTTAACACGTTCTCCACGCTGCCGTCTCCGGCGTAGGTGTAGTCGATGTCTTTTCCGCTGACACTCTTCGTATCATTGTCTTTGAATTTTACATTTAAGGTGTAGTTTGCAGCCTGCTCTTTGATTTTCGTTTCTGCCTCTTTGGCCGTCATATCCGAGCAGTCTACTCCGTTGATGGTTGTTCCGTTGAAGAAATAATTCTGGTAATGAAACATTTTGCTTCCATAGAAGAAACCTCCTACAGCAATAACAGCAACGGCTGCAACTGCGATAACCGCACCGCCTTTTCCCTTTTTCTTCTGCGGTTTTGCGCCATGTGGAATGTACTCTTCGTCGTCATCCTCATAATCGTCGTAGTCATCATCCTCATCGTCTATTTCCGGCATTGGGATATGGCCTACCGTGTCGCTGACGAGGCGCTCCATTGCGGCTTCCACCTGATCACCAAGCACTTCTTTCTCAGAACCCTTGGTCTCTGTCTTCTCTTCTCCCAGCAGATCATCCTCATCTGCGAATGGATCGTTGATGATCAGATCATCATCCACCATCACTTCTTCCGGTTCCGATTCTGTTTTTGTCTCCGCCGGATCGTCATCAAAATCAACGAGACCTTCCAGTTTTTCGGTTGTCTGGCTTACACGTGAGACTTTCTTCGGTGTCTCAGCCGGCGTCTCTTCGATTTCTTCTTCCTCTTCTGTAAATTCCGAAATCTCGATGTCCTGCGTCACAGGCTCCACTTTGGTCTGCTTCATTTTCTGCTTCGCTTCTTCGTCTTTTGCACGCTCAGTTGCCTCAAGGACACTTCGCAGATTACTTAAATTTGCAGTCTCATCCGGGATCCGATCTTCGCTTTTTGTTTCTTTGCTTTCAAATTCAATGGAGTCTTCGATGTCTGCCAGTTCTTCCTGGAATGTTTCACCGCTCTCCTTTTCCGCCAGGTCACGGTCAATCTCTTTTTGCAGGGCAGCCCAAAGTTTACCGTCCTTTAAATCATCATCTTCAAACTTCATATTTTTTGCTCCTCATAGTTCTGTGTCTGCACTTTACTTACTTCTCTTCTTTTTTCCTTGTTTCAACTCACAGTCGGTATTTTCACGGAGTCTGACATGTCGAAAATAGTTCGACTGTGACTTACCTCATGTCAGTGGAGGATACCGATTTCTCTCCGCCCGCCACTACCGTTATGTTTCTTTTAACAATTCATCCCACCGCTTTAGAAGCGGGGGACTTCTTGTCTACTGATGTTAAAAATGCCCCTATAGATTTCTTCTTTTGTCCAAGGGCACATACACTGTTAAGTATATCATAAAATTCGACAAAAAAAAGCAAAAAATTTGGTTTTGGCAAATTTCTCACTTTTTTCGTAAATCACCTATGGAATTCGTAAAAAAATACCTTCTGCAGCGCTTCTCCGAGGAAAATTCCAAGGGCAATTGCGCCTGCCGCGGTCGCTGTCTCTAAAAGATACGTTCCAACCATGTTTTCCGGCCCCATAACAATCGAGTAGACGATGCGGTACATACCGGCTCCCGGCACCATCGGGAGAATGCCCGGGATCACGAAAAGGATCACCGGCGCTTTGAAATGACGCGCCATTGCCTGGGAAACCAGGGCGACGGCAACGGCGGCAAGAAAGTTCTTCATCAGAATGCCGTCGTTGAATACTTCCACGATCAGATAGACCGCCCAGCCGATCATACCGACACCGGCCGTGTAGCATTCCAGCTTTTTTGGTGCGTTCAACAGTCTTGAAAATCCCCAGATTGCAACCCAGGCTCCAAGGGATTTCAGGATGATTTCACCTGCTATTCTCATATTTTTGCTTTAACCTCATCTTTTTTCTGTATCGGTTTTCTCTACCGCACCAGCGGACGGAGCAGCAGCATGCCAAGTCCCACGCCGATTGCGATGGCAGCAGCGGTTACAAACGCCTCAAGCATCCGTGCCGCACCGGAAATGTAGTCGCCGTGCAGGGTATCATACACCGCATTCGTGATCGCCACACCCGGTACGAGGGGCATGATCGATGCAATGATAATGACGTTCAGATCCATGGTCCCCGGCAGGTAATGAACACAGAGAATAGATGTAACCGCCAGCAAAAATGACCCGATACAGTTCACAAGAAACGACTGCATCCCGGCTTTTTTTCCTCCGTAAACACCGATTCCTGATATAAAACCTGCAAGTGCAGATGCCAGCACTTCGTAGAACCCGGCTCCGAACATGATTGCAAAGCCTGCGGTCGTCGCCATCATCGCGATCAGATTTTTTTTAATTTCCGACTTGGCACGATAGATATCCCGCACCCGGTGGAACAGCGCATCCAGGTCGATATTTCCTTCGCAGAAATCGCGGGAAAGCTGATTGACCGCATGGATCCGGTTCAGATCCGTTGCACGGCTCTCTACGCTGCGCATAACAGTCATGGAATCCATCGACGGGTCGTCGAGCGTTACCACAAAGCCGGTCGTCAGCGCCAGTACATCCGCTGTTTTCAGGCCGGACATGCGCAGCATCCGCAGCATGGTATCCTCCACCCGCCACGTCTCCGCCCCGCTTTCCAGCAGGATTTCTCCCGCCATGACCGCGGTGTCCAGCAGCAGTTTATAGTCCATAGTTTTTGTCCTCTCAAATGTAACTCATATTTCACACATGCCAAACGATTGTACCATGAAGCAGTGTTCACTTTCAAGTTAATTCTATGCAAATTCGGCGATATCCGGGCGTTGGGATGTTCCGATGTTCACCCGCGCCATTCACAAATCTTTTCAAAGTTTCTTCAAACTCCATTCACACTTTCCTCACATATGACAACTATACTAAACGTATCAAAACAAAGGGACAACAAATCATCTTCCTCTATCTTTCAACCGTTGTCCCAACCTAATATTCTTTCCAATTTATATAGATTTTTCTTTTTCATAATGCCGGTGTTTCTGCCAGAAGAAATACCGGCCCTCCTTTTTTTATCCCCAAAAAGAAGTGTCGGCATCCCGTCTATGTACTATTCTTCAAATTTTACAACCAATGTCTTGTCCCCGACCATCTCGGACAGCATTCCGGTAATCAGTGTTTTCGCCTGTTCCTGTGCCATCGTTTCCAGGTCATCCATTTCTTTCGTCTGCTGCTCTACATCCTCCTTCGCACTCGCGATTGCATCCAGCACATCTTCCTTCCGCTCCCAGTTCAGAAGCGCTGCCTTCTCATCGTAATACTGGATGGAATCATTGTCGATGGAAATATCAAAAATCTCCACTGCCGGAAGTGTAACTGTTACTTCCGAATCCGTCACCTCCGTATTCGCCTTCGAGAGATCCACGCCCGCACGTACCTCTGCACGGTATGTCATATTAAACGCCTTCTGCGTCAGAAACGGAATCGACCCGTCCGAGTAATGAATCAGCCCGTTATAAATCATCTTCGCCGACGTCAGCTCCCCCGCCGCCTCCAGCTTGCTGTCAATAAACGTCCCCGTAATCTCCGGCTCCCGGTCCCGCCGCAGCGACTGCGTCAGATAAACAACCATTCCAGCAAGGATTACTACTATCAGAAGATAAATGACAGCTTTTACCGTGCCGCGGCTTCCATTTTTTTCTCTGCTCATCACATATCTGCTCCCTTCTCATTTTTTGTTTCGTTTTTCATTAGTTTTTATAAGATTGCTGTTTCCATTGTAACGTATTTAGGCAATAAAAAACAGCCCTGATTTACAAAAAACTCTTAAAATTCTGTAAACCAGAGCTGTTATTCTCTCTTAAATGTTTCTATTCTTCGATTCTCTAGTAGATATGGGGATTACTCCCCATATCCCTACACAAAACCGTACGTGCGCTATTAACGCATACGGCTTTTCACTTTATATTCATACTACCTGTAGAACAGGCTTACCTTGATACTTGCTTCTAGTAGCGGAAATGTCCTAAGTAACCCATAATTGAATGTATCCCATGTGTAACTGCGTCTCTGACTTCTGCGGTTTAACCATTTAAACAGCAGCTTCTTTGTTGTACATAAAAATGATTTGACTTCTCTTGTATTATCCGTTACACCATAGTATTGATAATGTCCTCGCAGTTTTGCATTGATGGTCTTGAATATCCATTCCAACGGCAATGTCCTGTGATTCATTATCCATTCTTTCATTGCTTTTATTTTACTGCGTAGCTTCTTCTTACTCGTTTTCACCCTGCAACGGAAAAACTGCTTCTTTCCGTCCATTCCGCAATAAAACGTGAAGCCAAGAAAGTCAAAGGTGTCTGGTTTTCCCTGTCCTCTTTTTTCCCTGTTCCGCCTGGCAAACCTCCCGAATTCCAGCACTTTGGTCTTTTCTTCCGCAAGTTCAAGTCCATACTTTGCAAAGCGTTCTTCTAGTTTCTCTCGAAATACTTTTGCTTCGTATTCATTTTGAAAACCGCATACAAAATCATCTGCATAGCGTATTAGGTAACATTCTCCACTACACTGCCGTTTTACAATCACATCAAACCAGTTATCCAATACATAGTGCAGGTAAATATTTGCAAGTATCGGACTGGCTCCGTTTCCCTGTGGTGTTCCACGTTCACTGTCAAGATACTTTCCGTTTTCCATGATACCCGCTTTCAGGAATTTCTCTATAAGTTCAAGAAATCTCTTATCTGCTATATCATGTCTTAACATCTTCATCAGCCACTCATGGTCTACGTTATCAAAGAATCCTCTGATATCCGCTTCCACCACATAATTCGTTTTGCGATACTGAACCATTTCTATGATTTCCCTTACTGCCTGATGACAGTTTCTGTTTGGTCTGAACCCAAAGCTCTCATTGTAAAACTTTGGTTCATAAATCTGCTCCAGTATCTGTGCGATTGCGCTCTCCACCAGTTTATCCTCGTAGCTGGATATGCCAAGTGGTCTCATTTTGCCTTTTGTTTCCTTGGGAATATAAACTCTTCTTGTAGGATTGGGGCGATAACTGCCAGTTTTCATTCTTTTCACAAGATTCTCAAGGTTTTCCTCCAGACTCTGTTCATATTTCTCTTTTGTCACTTTATCAATTCCACTTGCTTTATTCTTATCCATAGTTTTATGAATTGCCCTAAGGCTGTCTACATTGATGTAGGACGCGAGATTCTGAACTTTCCTGTCGGTTACATTTGCTTTCGCAATGTTGTACTGTATTCCAAGCAATTCATTTACCATGATATCAGCTCTCCTTGTCTGCATGATTCCGATTTACTTGAAGCTATAAAGTGTACGCCCCTTTCCTCCGCTGTGATTAGCAGCTTCTTCGGTACTATGAGCGTATCGGACTTCCTGTTATCCATTTGAATTTCTATCGCATTTCTTTGGTTTGATTTTCATACCTCTTTTGAGGAGATAACAGAATCTCAGCTGTTCTGTATTGTATACTTATCATCAACCTCGCCAAGCTCTCAGACTGGGGGATGTTTCTGTTTCCTTGCCATAGCGGTCACAGAAATGTTGTCTGCTGTGAGCATAAACACATCGACCATTTCCAACCTCATACTAATTTCCCAGCTCAATCACTTCACTTTCGTTTCGGCTCTGTTGCTCCCTGTCCTACGCTTAAATCTAACGTTACCGTTTTGACTCCAAGGACTCGGTACAGGCAGTTGGCTAAACCTTACCCGGCAGGATTTTCCTGCTATATACAATCAGCTTACAAAAGCAAACAGGGTTTCCTCTGCTCGCTAGAGGAAATCAGCTATGCTGATTTCTCAGCTCGCACCATGCATATAGTATACCATGATATCAAAAATTTCGCAATAAAACATCGAACATATTTTCTTTTTTATGATGCTGGATACAGCTTTTTATAGGGAAAAATTGAATGAAAACCGTTTTGTTATTTTTATTTATTATAAGTGCAGATATGCACAGTTTGCGCTTTCATCTCGGTAATTGAATTGCCGAGGATTCCCGCTTATTATCCTAAACCAAATTTTACAGTAAAAAAATATTCATTGTTATTTCGACTAGCCCAAAATTCTCAGGAAACACGTTTCAATCTATAAATTTTATTTTTGGTCCTACCTTCACTTTCAAACAGATCGTTCTTTTCTGCTTTTGCCAGAAGCCGTGAAGCTGTCTTCTGCTGGATATCAAGGATGTTCGCTGCTTTTGCACTGCTTATACTCTGAAACTTTATCATGTACTGGATAAGCCGATTCAGACGGTTTTTCTCCAGGTCAGTAAATATTGTAGACTCCATGAGAAATGTTGTTTTTTCTCCTATTAAATCTATATGAGCACCGTCTCGACTCACTACTCTATCCGGTATTATTTCGGACACTTTTTTGGACACTTTTTCGGACATTGAGGGCTGATTGAATCCATCTCTTATAAAAATAGTAGTTTCGAGATAGCTTCTGTCTTCGTCCATGTCAAAAAACGGTTCCGGTGAACCATTCTTTTTCAGCTCTCTGAGTATCTTTGTGATTCCAGTCCCCTGCTTTTCAGACAGATCAATTTCCTTAAAAAGCTCTCCGATCCTCCTATTGCGGTATTTACGTGCTCGACCCTTTCCGGTTTTAAATTTCTCCAGACTGATGTGCTTTTCCACGCCTGGAAAATTGATGATTCTGATACAGTCCACATAAATCCGGATTTCTACAGGTTCCGGTTCACGGTAGGATTTATGAAATACTGCATTCACGATGGCTTCTTCCAGTGCATTATAGGGATAATTAACGTATCGCTCTGATTCTGCCTGTCCCTGTATTTTGACGACTTTTTCTTCGATGATATTTGTATTGATATAATCAAGGACATCCCGAACCTGCTTCCAGATCGGACCGTAAAAGGTTTTTTCAAAAAAATCATCTGATCCTTCTGCTTCTTCTGTATTGAATTTGACCAGGTCTATCTGTGCTCCCGGAATGAATTTATCCGGCCGCTCTGTAAACATAAGCACGCCGATATTTCTTATGCTCAGTTCTGTATCTGTTTCATTTGCTACTTCTAAGGAAACCAGAAGATCTTCCAGGGAGCTTTCATTAATTTCATCTACAAGTGAACTTTTACTGTCTCTTAAAAAGTCTTCCAAATAACCTCGACGTATGTCCTGAATCGTTGCTTTTCGATTGATACGGTCATCAAACGGAACTGAATTAAATTTATCAAATAATTCTGCAATCTCATCTCTGTCAGCAGCAACAGTAAGTGAGGCTGGTCTGATCCAGTAATACATGCGTTTATCTTTTTTCGTTCCTTTTTGTGCATATACATCTACCGATGCCTGATATGGTCCGCTGTCACCGGCACTACACCACAGATAGATCAAAAAAGTGCCTGTATTCTTGTAATCAACGACTTCAATCCTTGGAATATATCTGGGTGTTATCATGTTGCAATACTGAAAAATTTCCTGCTGTACAGAATCCAGCGTATTTCGTGAAAGACCTTTAGGGGGAAGTATAGGAAGCCCTTCTTCAGCCTGAATTCCTATGACAAGATAGCCACCATTTACATTTGAAAAGTCATTCGCAAATGCACAGATCGTATGGATAATATCGTTGGGGTTCCATCCTTCTTTATATTCTACCCGGTTCTGTTCAACAGTCCGGCCTTTAAGTAATTTCTCTAGTTTCAGTGGAATCATCCTCTACCCCCGTATCTTCTCCTCCCACTCCTTCTCGCGGAAACCGGTCAGGACGAAGTCTTCGCCAATTACGAGGGGGCGTTTGACCAGCATGCCGTCGGTAGCGAGGAGTCTGAGCTGTTCGTCTTCGGTCATCTCTGGAAGCTTATCCTTAAGGTTCATCTGCTTATAGAGCATGCCGCTGGTGTTGAAGAATTTCTTAAGCGGCAGTCCGCTTCTTCCGTACCATTCCTTTAATTCTTCGTAAGTAGGGTTCTCATCCACGATCGCGCGTTCCTCAAAAAAGATTTTGTGCTCCTCCAGCCATTTGAGGGCTTTCTGACAGGTACTGCATTTTCGATATACCAAAACTAACATAATGATTTCCTCCTCTTTATAGCGATATTAAGTCTCTTTTGTTCTATGATACCTTACCACCACTGTACTGTCAACGAGCAGTTTTTGTAAGGTTTTGTCGAAAAACAGCTACTGTTCACTAGCATTTCAGGTAGGAAGACCTTCATATAAACAAGCGTCTTCTAGACCATTCTTCTGGAGACAATTTATTGACTTACTTCCTGTCAAGTTATTCAAACTTCTAAATTCCGTGGACTTTAAATGATTTACTTCCCGTAGAGTCATCCTTCCTCTCGATTTCCATAGCCTTTCAACTCACTTGCCTCCTACCTGATCATTCTCTCTCTTTTTCTTTGTGCGTCCAGATGGGAAACACGCCACTCTATTGCCTCTGAGCAGTAACGAAAAACAGGTGATGTGAAATGGTTGTTTTTTGTAACTATTTTCTTCTGCCGGTCTGGTAATCTCGGTGAGAATCTGGTACAATATGTTGCAGTGAATTAACTTGTTTAGGAGGTCCCATCATGGGTTATGATAAACTTGAAAGAAATTTAATCGACATCATCAAAGAAGAGCAGGCTAAGCTTGGATTTTTTAGGGAGGATATCCGGCTGTATTATCCGCTTTCCTCTCTGAATCATTTCTTTGATGCCAATGATACTGCCGGAGAAATGCAAAATCGTCTTGATACGCTTCCGGCTTCTCTCACAAGCAAGCTCGGAGATATCCGAGTTTCCCACAAGGGTGACCGCTTCTGCTTCCACATTCCACAGCAGGGCACTGTCTATGTGCATGATAACACTGCCGGAAATGAATTTATCAAAGAGCTTGTCAGTCTGGTCGGCAGACATGGATGCACTATGGATGAGATTCTTGATCTGTTCCATGCTCATTCTGATGATATCATTACGGAAGAAATGGACAACGGTGAGTTTGACCGCCTGATCCGCTTTGCAGACGATCCGGATGATACTTATTATTACTGTTTTAAAGACGAAGGATGCCACATCATCTACCACCGCTTCCTTCCAGAAGACTACGCTGATTTCGATTTCTGATAAGGAGGATTTTTTATGTGTACTGCTGCAACTTACAAAACCAGAGATTTTTATTTCGGAAGAACTCTCGATTATGAGTTTTCCTATGGTGATCAGATTACGATCACGCCGCGAAATTACCCTTTCCATTTCCGTCATGCAGGAGTGATCGATACGCACTTTGCGATCATCGGTATGGCACATGTAGCTGAGAATTATCCTCTGTATTACGATGCTATCAACGAGAAAGGCCTCGGCATGGCCGGGCTGAATTTCGTTGGAAATGCTGCCTATGCAGATGTAAGGTCTGGACTTGACAACGTTGCACAGTTTGAATTCATCCCGTGGATCCTCAGCCAGTGCAGTTCTGTCGCAGAAGTCCGCACGCTTCTGTCCAGAATAAATCTGGTAAACACACCATTCAGCAAGCAGTTTCCACTGGCACAGCTCCACTGGATCATTTCCGACAAGGAGGAATCCATCACCGTGGAATCCATGTCCGACGGGCTTCATATTTACGACAATCCGGTGGGTGTCCTCACCAACAATCCACCGTTTCCACAGCAGATGTTCCAGTTAAACAACTACATGCATCTGTCCCCGAAACAGCCTGACAATACTTTTGCTGATGATCTGGCACTTTCTGCCTACAGCCGCGGCATGGGGGCACTCGGACTTCCCGGCGACCTTTCTTCTGCTTCCCGCTTTGTCCGCGTCGCCTTTACCAGAATGAACGCAAGCTCCGGCGATTCCGAACTGGAAAGCGTCAGCCAGTTTTTCCATATCCTTGGCTCCGTTGACCAACAGCGAGGCTGCTGTGAAGTTGCAGACGGCAAATATGAGATTACACTCTACACATCCTGCTGCAATGCCACCAAGGGCATTTACTACTACACCACTTACGAAAATCATCAGATCACCGCCGTTGACATGAAACGGGAAAATCTGGACAGCCGGACACTTATCTGTTATCCTGTCATCCAGGGCGAAAAGATCCATTTTCAGAATTAATCAAACAGGAGGAACATCATGAATTTCGGAGGCTTATTTCAGTTAAAAAATTCCTGGGCTGCTTTTACCAGAAATCATCCCAAATTTCCTAAATTTCTTCAGGCCGCAGGTGCTGCGATCACACCAGATACCATCATCGAGATCAAAGTAACCACACCACAGGGCAAAAAGATCGAAACCAATCTCAAAGTCAAACAGTCTGACATTGAACTTGTCAAAAACCTCGCAGACAGTGCGAAATAATATCTGTATCAGAAAGAAAGAGAAGATGCGGCTCTCATCACAGCCGTATCTTCTCTTTTTTCTGATTCGCCACGCGAAACGCCCGTGGTGTCATATTATAACGTTCTTTAAATACCCGGTGAAAATAACTTCCATTCTCGTAGCCGACCGCCGCGATCACATCACTGATCGGCAGATCCGTCTCACACATCAGCTCTGCCGCCTTGCTCAGACGCTTGCGCTGGAGCAGTTCCTTGAAGTTAAATCCCGTGTTCTTCTTGATCATCTTGCTCAGGACATGCATCGGAAGATGAAGCTGATCACAGAGTTCTGTCAGAGTCGCCGTCCTGTACTGCTGCTCAATATAGTCCAGGGTTGTCATTGCGATCATGTTCTCATACTGGTTCGGAAGACGCATCTCCGCATATTGTACAGATTCCAGAAGATACAGAAAGATAAGTCCCATTGTCGTCTGATTGATCCGGTTCTGGTCGCCCTTTCCTGTCACCAGCGAGTAGATCATATTTTCCAGAAGATTCTGGATCTGCAGCACTTCTGCCACCTTGAAATGAAGGTACTCGCCGCGCTCATCATCCTGCCGGAGCACATTTACCAGAAAATCAGCCAGCACATTATTATTCCCCGCCATCGTATAAGCCACATCAAAAAACTCCGGAAGGATCATGAAATTGATCGCAATATCCTCTTCCCCCGCCGGCAGGATCTCATGCCTTGTAAACTGGTTCAGAAAAAGCAGTTCGCCCTGGCGGAGCACCACTTCCTTGCCGCCAATGATATTGGTAAGCTGTCCCTGACAGACATAAAGCACCTCGATAAAGTTATGGCGGTGCGACGGAAAATGCACGAACCGCGTATGTGTCCTGACCGCGATCAGCTTGCCCTCGCTGAGCATCTTGGCACTGTCCACGGTAAAATCCTTACCAGAGGTGTACAGATCCTTATCTACCTCCGCGACTCCGTCCAGGATCCGCTGTTCTTCCTCTGTGATTTTTCTTAAATGCTCCAATAAAGCCTGCTGCATATGATATCTTCCTGCTTTCTGATCGTTACTTTTGCTGTTCCCTGCTTTTTTATATTCTAACACGTAACTTATGACGATTGCAATATCTCCCGGCTCCCGTACAACGCAGACAGGGCGAAGCCTTACGGTCCCGCCCTGTCCTTTAAGGATTTATCATATTCAGAAAAACTTTAGCTTCTCCAAACGCGCTGATTAGTACAGTTTAGCGTAGTCAGCTACGTTATCTGGTGTAAACTGAAGTGGCTCACCAAGAACGATTTCTGTTCCTTCGTCATCAGCTGTTGTGATTGTGTATTCACCCATATCGCCAGCTGTGAATGTTTCGTCAACTGCACCAGTGATGTCACCTTTTACAAGTGCCATTGTTGCATATGCGGAAAGTTTTCCAAGCCCTTCCATATCCCACAGATAGAAGTATGGGCAGGAATGTGCATCGTCATCACCTGTGTACTCAACCATTTCGGACGGAAGTCCAAGACCTGTCAGTTTGCAGGAAGATTCGTTGTCCTGAAGGTATTTAGCTGCTGCAGCGATACCAACTGTTGTAGGTGCGCAGATAACTTTCAGATCTGGGTAGTTCTGAAGAAGAGCTGCTGTCTGGTCTGTAGATTTCTGTGGCTCGTCATCGCCATATGCAACTTCTACAAGCTCAAGCTTGGAATATTTGTCATCCTCTTCCATAATCTTCTTCATAGCGTCGATCCATGCGTTCTGGTTTGCAGCCTGAGAAGTAGCGGAAAGAATTGCGAACTGTCCCTCTCCACCTGCGATATCAAGGCAAGCATCAAGAAGAGCCTGTCCTACAGCAACAGTACCAGCCTGGTTGATGAAGATCTGACGGCTGTCTGGGTTTGTAGCAGAGTCGAAGCAGGAGATCTTGATTCCTTCATCCATAGCTTCCTGTAATTTTGCCTGAAGTGCGTTAACATCGTTTGCAGAGATGCAGATTGCATCGTAGTCCTGAGAGATCAGGTTGTCAAGAACTTTGATCTGAGCATCTGCTGTAGCTGCCTCTGGGTAAACAGTATCAACTGTAGCTCCCTCTGCTTCAGCTGTCTCTACGAAGGATTTTGCAGCGATTTCGAAGAATGCGTTACCAGCGGATTTACCAACCAGTGCGATTTTCTTTCCATCAGCGGAACCTGCCATAGCCGGAACTGCGGATCCAAGGATCATTGCACCACAAAGAAGTGCGCTTACGATTTTTTTGTTCATGTTTTTTTCCTCCCATGGAATAATATAGTTTTTGTATTTGTAACTGCCCTGCCTTCTGCAAGGCAGTTTACAAGCTTTATAAGGTTACATATGAGTTAGTTAAGGATTTTTTATTTCGCTGTTTTTGCTTTTTTCTGAACTTCTTTAATAATGTTTGGAAGTGCAACTGCACCGATCAGAAGCACACCGATGATCAGCAAGATAACCTGCGGATGAAT
>ERZ780157.1125-NODE-1125-length-30194-cov-42.361425_pt1 | contig 30194 bp, 29 predicted proteins | sample MGYA00511169_ERZ780157 | MGnify/ENA primary metagenome ERZ780157 (study PRJEB29588, sample SAMEA1965149) | human gut metagenome | biome: human gut; feature: human-associated habitat; material: faeces | place: Denmark | collected 2008/2010 ...
AGGGTACTATGTCGATACCGCAGGGAAGAATACTCAAAAAATCACGGAGTATATATCAAGAATCACAAAATATAATACAATTTATGGAGCAAGCATATAAGTATTGTTTGGATAACGAACAAGCTATCAAGGCACAAATGTTGTAGTCGCCTAACTATATGGTTCCATTCCTCTAGTTAAGTGCTTAAAATCCTCATATTCACTAGTCCGATAACTGCACAGTATCATGCGCCATTTTATCCATTTTGATGTTTCGTTACTATTTGAAAAGCACAGATTGTTATAAGTTATTGGACTTTTATAAAATATTTGATTTTAAAAACGTTTCATGTTTTACTTATTATAACCGATTAAATATTGGTTTTAGTTTGTATTGAAAGAACCATGATGAAAAAAGAATTAGAGATTCGCCAGAAGCTCAAAGATAAAAAAGCAAAAACAGATATGCATAACAAACTTATTCGGAATGGTTTTGCTTTCAGAGGAAATTTAACTCAATACAGTTACTTTTTTGATACGCCACGTCAAAACTTGGCACAGAACAAAATCAAATTTCGTATCAGAAATAGTCTGGATGATAATAATCGGGAAAATCTTTTGCTAACCTTGAAGCTGAAAAATATGCGGCTAATTGATGGTATAAGAGAAGCAAAAGAATATGAAACATGGCTCAATAGAAAATCGGCTGATGAATTGAACGACATTAACCGAGTTTTATCGTCTTTTCACACACCGGAATTATCAGCAGAGATTTTTGAATTTCCTTTAGGTCATAATTTAATCCATTATATGGAAAAATGCGGATACAATCTGGTGGAGGTTATAGAAAATAATCGCAGTTTCTACAGATGTGAGAATGTGGAGGCGACTATTGATGAATTTTATTATGATGAAAAAGGGAATAAATTAATTAATCCGCAAATCAATATTGAAATTGAATGTGACCGGCCGGAAAAACTGCATAAAATTTGTAATCTGTTAGCATTAAATAAAGAAGAAAATGAACAAAATACCTGGTGGGATGCCTGTCAAAACCGTACACGCTGAAAATTTTATTCCTCTTCCTCTAAACATGTAAATCTGGGAACAGAGTTTCCGTCAACAATAACATGTTCCGAAAACATTTTTTCGGGGCGAACCCAAATTGTGTCAGGCGAAGCTTTTTCACAGGAATTTTCTGCATTTATTGCTTGATAAATAACCATATTTTCCAAAGTTTCGGTATGTTTCCCGATAAGCATAACCCTGTAGATATGTCCTTTGTAATGTTTGTAAATTCCTGTTTTCATTGACGGCCTCTTTGATAAATCAAAACTGCCTGCAATAATAATCTAACAAAAATATATTTCAATGTAAAAAATATACAAATTTTGATTGCAATATATGCAGGTTAAGTTATACTCAAAAAAAACTTTAAGGAGGTGCTCTATGGAAGAAAAATCAGTTGCCGCAGTTGAAAGTACAAGAGGTATGTTTCAGTGCTATTGGGATGTCTTGAAAAATTATTTCAAATTTGGAGGACGTGCCAGTCGTTATGAATACTGGGCGTTTGCTATAATAGATTGGTTTATTGCGCTTATTATTGTAGGAGTAATTGGCCTGATAAACCAAAATATTTCAAATATTTTATATGCAGCTTATGCTTTATTGACATTTATACCGACATTGGCGGTTTCGTTCCGAAGATTGCATGATGTAAATAAAAGCGGCTGGTTTATTACCGCGCCTGTACTGGTGTTGGTTATATTTGCCGTGGTTGATTCTGCTTTAGAATATAGCGGTATCGGTCTTGGCAAAATAGGAACGATAGTGATGGGTGCGTGCGCTTCGGGGGCATTGATTTTTGCCATTCTTGTTTTTTACTGGAAATGTAAGAAAGGTTCTCTTGAAGCCAATAAATACGGTGATCCCGTTCTTGAAGTGGCTCCGCGAAAACAGGCTAAAATAATGACCGTTCTTATAACTTTATATTGCCTGTTGATCATTGTCGGGATATTGCTTATGGGAGCCATAAGTGGGTACAGTAAATCTATGCAAAGATATAAAATGAACCAGACGCTTGAGCAAATAAACATGCTTGTCAGAAATGTCAAACTGGTGTACGAAAATGAAGACAGCTACTCTTCTTTGAATAATGCTTTGGTTAATTATCTGGGGTTGGCTGCGCCCGATATGTACAATGAAAATAACCAATTATCTAATGTTTATGGCGGCGGAGTTGCTGTTGTGGGAGAGAATGATGTATTCTTAATTGTCTATGGAAATGTTCCTGATAAAGGATGCGCTGCTTTAGTCGATGCGGCTAAAAGTATTCCGGAGTGGAATGTCGTGTCGGCATCTTGCGAAGATTGCGCCGGTAATGTATGCAACTTTAATATGATTGTCCGCTAAGCAAAAGAAAATAAAACGGCAGTTATACATTTAACTGTCGTTTTTTTTATGCTTCAACTTGCTATTTGGTTAAAAGAGGATTACCTTTACAAGGTAAAATTTATTTAAGGAGATGTATTCATGAAAAAACTTCTGTCTTTGTTTGCTGCGTTGTTTATGGTTTCCGGCTGCTTTAATTCGTCGGATACTTTTAAGGGAAAAATGTATAAAATGGTTTCCGCACCGGAAAATATGGAAATCACAATCGGTTTTGAAGCTGATGGAGATCGTTTCTTTGGTAAAGCTTTAAATAACTATTTCGGAACTTATAAATCGGAAGGCAATGAAATTATTTTCAGTGCGGTTGGAACAACCATGATGGCCGGGCCGGAAGCAATGATGAACGCTGAAAGAGAATATTTTGGAGTATTGCCGGAAATTAATGCCTACAAATTAAGCGGTAAAGAGCTTATTTTAAAGACTTCTGACGGAAAAGAACTGGTTTTTGAAGAAACCGGTCCTGTTTCTGCCGAATAATTATTCATTACAAAAATTCAACCCTGAAATTCCAAAAGAATTTTCGGGGTTGAATTATTTTTTTAGATAAATTCTGGCGTTACTTATCTCCCGAAGACAGCGTCTTTCAAACGCTTTAAGGTTGCCTGAGCAACAGGACGCGCTTTGGCCGCTCCTTCCGACAATAAAGCGTCAACTTCATCAAAATGCGCCATATAATAATTATATTTTTCTCTGGCATCTTTAATTTCATTGACAACAGCTTCAAGCAGCATATTTTTAATATGCCCGTAACCGAGCTTGCCTTGCCGCAAACCGTCCCCCATTTCCTGCAGTTGTTTGGGAGTTGCGATGGATTTATAGATTTCGTAAACCAAAATTTCTTCAGGATTTTTAGGCTCTTCCATTGGGCGGGAATCTGTTTTTATGGAAAAAATTGCTTTTTTGATAGCTTTATCATCTTCAAACAAGGGGATGACATTGCCGTAAGATTTACTCATTTTTCGTCCGTCAATCCCGGGAACAACGGCAACATGCTCGTCAATATAATATTCCGGTAGATGAAGCAGTGGCTTGTTGTAATGGGCGTTGATTGCGCCGGCAATATCTCTTGCAATTTCCACGTGTTGAACCTGGTCTTTTCCGACCGGAACAATATCTGTGTCATAAGTCAGAATATCCGCGGCCATTAATGTTGGATAAGTATATAACCCCATGTTTATACCGTCATCATCAGGTTTTCCTGCTTCACGATTCTTATCGACTTGTGCTTTATAGGCATGAGCTTTGTTCATAAAGCCTTTGGGCGTATAGGCATATAAAATGGTTGTGATTTCGGGAATCTCAGGAATATCGGATTGACGGTAAAAAATGGATTTTTTCGGGTCAAGCCCCCCGGCCAAATAGATGCAGGCGATTTCTTTCATTTTCTGATTTAAGACTGCCGGATTTTTTTCCGCGTTAATAGCGTGATAATCGGCAATGAACATATAATGCTTTCCGCCGCTGTTGACCGCAGTATTTCCAAGTTTGATTGCCGGTTTTATGGCGCCTAAATAATTTCCCAAATGCGGCGTTCCCGTGGGCTTGACGCCGGTTAAAATTGTTTTCCCTTCAAACATTTTGTTATCTTCCCTAATTTTTATATTGAATTTATTTATAAAATTGATACTCTTAACGCCGATTAAAATCAATCAAAAATTAATAATATAGGACAATAAAACCATGTTGGATATTAAATTTATCATCGAGAATAAGGATCAGGTTCAAGACGGCCTTAATAAAAAAGGTTATGCAAAAATTATAAACTTGGATGAATTAATCTCCCTGCATGGTTCAATCAATAAGTTAAAAACATCTTCTCAGGCACTGGCGGAAGAAAAAAACAAGCTCAGCAATTCTATCAAATCAGCTTTGGCGGAAGAACGCCCGGCAATTATTGCCAAAAGTAAAGCTTTGGGCGAGGAATTGAAAAAAGAGCTGGAAGAATTGGACGCGGAACAGGCTAAATTTAATGATATTATGTTGCGTATGCCCAATATGCCCAGTCCGGAATGTCCGGTCGGCCCGGATGAAAGTGGCAATGTTGTTATTCGTAAAGTCGGAGAAATTCCTCATTTTGATTTCAAGCCGCGTGATCATGTGGAATTAATGGAATTAAACGACTGGTCAGAAATGGAACGTATTGCAAAAGTCAGCGGTTCCCGTACCTATGCAATTAAAAATGATTTGGCAAAACTGGAACTGGCGATGCATATGTTGGTTCTTGACAAGTTGCGTGAACATGGTTTTACTGTCATTACCGTTCCGTCAATTTCTAAGGAAAAGCCGTTGTACGGTCAGGGATATTTGCCGTTTTCCCGTGATGAGATTTATTACATGCCGGCAGATGATGTTTATCTTTCCGGAACGGCAGAGCTGATATTGAATTCCCTGCGTGCGGATGAAATTTTGAATGAAGCCGAACTGCCGATTCTCTATGCCGGTTTTTCTCCGTGTTTCCGTCGTGAAGCCGGTGCCGCCGGAAAAGATACCCGCGGTTTGGTTCGTGTGCATCAGTTTATGAAAACGGAACAGTTTATCATTTGCAAAAATGACGTTAAGGAGAGTGATAAATGGCATAAAACGCTTCTTTCCATATCTGAGGAAGTTTTGCAGGATTTGGAACTGCCGTATCAGGTTTTGGACATTTGTACCGGCGATATGGGTGCGCCGAAGTATCGCCAGTATGACTTGGAAGCGTGGGTGCCGTCACAGAACTGTTACCGGGAAACGCATTCCTGCTCCAATATTACCGAATGGCAAGCCCGCCGGACAAATCTGCGTTATCGCGACAATGCCGATAATCGCGTTAAATATGTTCATACGCTTAATAATACCGGTATTGCAACGCCGCGCGCTTTGGTGCCGTTTATTGAATGTCATCAAAATGAAGATGGCAGCGTCAATATTCCGGCAAAGCTTCAGCTTTATATGGGCGGCAAGACCAAAATTGGCAAAAATTTGTAATATAGCCTTGTGGCTGCAATAAGGTTTATTCACAACTAAAACAGACCGAATTTTTGTTGTTGCAATTCTGATATTAGTGATATAAAATACCTCATGCCGCTGGTGTGTGGCAAACTGGCTGGCGCTTTCGTGTCGGCAAACGGCACGAAACTTAAATTTGCCCCTGATAATTTTCTTGTTAAAGAAAAATTTAACATCAGGTATTATCATTAAAATAAATGAACCTGAAAGCGGTTCAGGGAAACCCAAGAATTCCCCATATATCTGATAAAGCGGCAGTGTAATTTTTTTATACTGTCATGACAGAGGTATTAACGCATTTTGTTGTGCGTTTGTTTGTACGGTATCCACTTACTTTGTATGGTGGCCGGTGCAAGTTGTTTTGCTATAGGCAAAACAGCGGTCATAGCTTTAGATGACTTTCTTGGGATAGCCCGGCCACCGCCTTAAAGTTCTGATATATTATCCTAATAATTTAAGGAATTTAAGTAATGGAAACTAAAATTCGGACCAAACGTCGCAGCCGTACTAGTGATGGAAAGCCCAATCCGCTTGATGTCCAGATTGGCAGGAGAATTCGTTTACGGCGGCAAAACTTAGCTTACAGCCAGGATAAATTAGGGCAGCTTGCCGGCTTGACTTTTCAGCAGATTCAAAAATATGAATGTGGCAAAAATCGTATCAGCGCCAGCCGTTTGTGGGATTTTAGCCGGATATTGAATGTTCCGATTACATATTTCTTTATGGATATGGAGAACGAGGCAGCCGCAGATGCGTCTCGCAGCCAAAGCAGCCGCCCGCTGTTGTCAACAGCTGAAACAGAAATGAAAAATCCGTTTTTTGAAGAAAAGTCAATGCTTTTGATGAATGCGTATAATTCCATTTCCAATAAAGATTTGGCGGACAAATTTTTAAAACTGCTTTTGTCAGTTTCATCACGCTACATCAATAAAGAATAAAGGGAATATTGTTCTGTCCTTGCAATTTTAGTGAAACGATTTATTATCTGACTGAAAGGATTAAAAATGCAGTTGGATATTTCTGAGTTAAAATACGTTTTGTTTGATTGGGACAATACTTTGGCGGAAAGCCGGTCATCTTTGGTATGCGCCGTTGATAAAATACTTGCGGATTACAACCTTCCCTGCTGGAAAATCAGCATGGAAAAGCGTGACCGCAATTTATCTTTTAAAGACAATTTTCCGCGCATTTTTGGAAAAGATGCGGCAGCGGCCTATGAAAAATATCGGGAAGTATATAAGGCAATCGTAACGGAAAAAATCACAACTTTTGAAAAAGTGAGAGAAGTTTTGAGCTTTCTGGCGGAGCGCCATATAAAAATAATGATTGTCACCAATAAAGAGCGGATTCTGCTGGAATATGAACTGCCCCTTTTATTTGATAAAAAGATGTTTTGTAACATTGTCTGCGGGCATGAAGCGTCCGCGGATAAACCAAGTGGCCGACATGCGCTCTATGCGTTGCAAAATTTTATAAAACCCGAAGATATAAACAGGAAAAACGTCTGGGTTGTCGGCGACAGCCCGCAAGACAGTGCCATGGCTCTGGCAATCGGGGCTTTACCGATACGCATTAATAAATCTATCTGGGGGGATACGGCGCGGGGCGAAGACAAAGAAGACATTGTCTGGTTTGATTCGTTTTCGGATTTTTATGTCGCGTTAAAATTAGCGAAAAATTAAATACTCGCTCTCTATAATATTCAGATATATTTACAGGCAGAAGGGACAGAAAATGGACTTCAAAAATACGGTTAGCTGCAGCCGGATAATACGCTGGATTTTTCTGGCCGTATTGATAGTTTTTATTGTTGTTTTGAACTATTGCAGTTTGAGCGAACATATGGCCTCTAACAATAGTTACATAACGGATTATGCTTTGCCGGAAGATTATGAAGAGCGTAACCGTGAACCTGCCGTAGCCGGTCTGTTTTATCCGCAGGATGAAAAGATTCTTTCCCATGATTTGGACACATACCTGACAGCTAATGAGGATAAGCTTCCTGATGTCAGCCCAAAACTGTTAATTGTTCCCCATGCCGGTTATCAATATTCAGCACAGGTCGCGGCCAAAGCTTATCTCAGCCTTCGTCCTTTTGCCGCAAAAATAAAAAATGTCATTTTGGTCGGTCCTTCCCATTATGTGCCTGTTCCGGGAGCAGCCTTGTCCGGGGCGGATAATTTTTCAACGCCGTTGGGCAAAATAAAAATAAACCGCAATATCAACGATGAACTCTTGAAAAACAAGAATTTTAAAATCCGTGACAATGCCCACGCCAAAGAGCATTCATTAGAAGTTCAACTGCCGTTTTTGCAGAAAATTCTTCCTGATTTTGAAATCGTACCGATAGTTTATGGCACTATTTCGCCGGAGGCCATGGCTGCAGCTTTGGAACCGTATCTTTCCCGGCCGGATACAATCATCATTTTTTCAGCGGACTTGTCGCATTATTATGAATATGACATTGCCAAACAGCTTGACGGCGAAACCGCGGAACTGATTAAAAACAGAAACGCGTCCGTTTCTGAACATTTATCCTGCGGCGCAACGGCGATAAACACGGCTTTAATTTTAGCCGAACGCCATAATTTTACGCCGGATATGCTTGATTTGACTAATTCCGGGGATGTTGCCAAACAGTTTGACAGGGTGGTTGGCTATGGTGCCTGGCAGTTTTTGCCTGATGAAAACAAGAAGCAAAGCAACATTTTATCGGAAGATATGGATTCCTTGAATAATTTCAAGAAGGTTTATGGGGAAGACCTGATGAATGTTGCTGTAGAAACGCTTAACCGGGCTGTTTTTGATAAAAGTAAATATGTTCCTTCCCGTAAAGATTATGCGGATCCGTTGTTTAATAAAGGCGCAGCCTTTGTAACCTTAAATAAAGACGGAAAATTACGCGGCTGTATGGGGTCGGTTGTTCCGATACAGGGAATAGCTCGCAACATTGCCGAAAATGCTTATGCCGCAGCAATGGAAGATTCCCGTTTTACGCCGCTGCAGCCGGATGAATTGGCCGAAACTTCCGTCACAATATCCTTGCTAACCGGATTTGAACCGATTATATATAAGAATGAAGCGGATTTGTTGACTAAACTCGTTCCCGGAACGGACGGCGTTGTTATTCGTTCAGGCAGCCGTCAGGCTGTTTTCCTGCCATCAGTCTGGAAAGAAATCCCGGATAAACAGGAGTTTTTGAATAATCTGAAATTCAAGGCCGGCATGAATCCGAGTTATTGGTCGAATAAGATAAAAGTTTATCGTTTTTACACTGTGGAGATAAATCAAAATGCAGATTAACGGATATGAAATAGCCCTGTCGGAAGAAGAACTGGATAAAATAATCAATGAACAGACAGTCCCGGTTGAACTGATTGATAAAAATTTTAAGGGGTATCAAGCTCTGAGCGACGGGGATAAAAAGGCTCTGCAGCATTTGGTCAATGCCGGAAAAATAATGAATGACGTTTCGCTGGAGCAGGATCATAGCCTGAACCGTGTGTTGAAAAAGGGGCTGGAGGATGCCGCCGGAAAAAGCAGACATGCGGCAAAGGCGCTGATGTTGTTCAATTCTTTGAACGGTGTGGAAGGCAGTAACGGTATTGATGAAAAGCATATTGAAATATTTAAGGGTATCAGTGCCAAACCCGGCCGCAATTTCTATCCCGAAGATTTGAGCGTTGAGGAATTTCACCGTATCATCAAAAGAATGCTGGAGCAGGGCAGGGATGATGAAGTCCGCAAAATTCTAAGTGTCCGCACCATGGTCAGACGTGAAGGGGATGAACTAAAAGCCATAGATTATACGGAATATTTTGCCAGGGAGTTTTCAGAAATAGCCAACCAGCTGGAACTGGCCGCGCATTATACGACTGACGAATTGCTGAAGGATTATCTGGGATGGCAGGCTCAGGCATTGCTGCAAAATAATGAAGATATGGACATGCTGGCAGATAAGCATTGGGCCATGATGCAGAATACGGATTTGGAATTTACGCTCAGCCGTGAGAACTATGACGATGCCATGAGCGGAACAATCTGTGAGAACAAAGAATTGTCAGAAATGCTGGCAGAACGTGGTATTGAAGTCAATTCCAAAGATATGCTTGGCGTTCGCGTCGGTATTGTCAATAAAGAAGGAACCGCACTGCTGCTGAAATTTAAAGATCATATGAAAAAACTGGCGAAATTAATGCCATATGCCGATCAGTATGAGCAAAATGTTGCGTCCGGCGGCGAATTGAAGCAAACAATGGTTGATGTTGATTTGGCCGCTTTATGCGGGGATTATGCCCAATGCCGCGGCGCAATTACAACCGCCCAGAATTTGCCCAACAACGACAAATTGTCCGTGAAATGCGGCGGCGGACGACGTAATGTCTATCATCGCCAGGTTAGGATGAGCCGGGATAAAAAACGCGATGTTGAATTGCTAAAAGCATTGGTTCGACCTGATTTTCATAAATATTTCAATCCCGAAGCCGAACATATTTTTGTAATCGGTCATGAAAACGGCCATTCTCTCGGACCGGACAGCAGCTATCAAAATGCCTTGGGGCTGTATAAACATACCATAGAAGAAAATAAGGCTGACGTTGTTTCCATAACCTTCATGCCGGAATATGTTAAAGCCGGAATTATCAGCGAACAAACGCTGAAAGAAGTCTATACGACGTGGATTATCCGTCTGCTGCTGAAAGCAAAATCACCGGAGCCGCATCGTCTGGGGGATTTAATTCACTTTAATTTCCTGCTTGAACATGGGGCAATAGAATTTGATGCCGACCGCAAATTGGTGATTCATTTTGCCAAGATGCCGGAAGTTATGCATAAAATTCTGGAGGAAACGATTCGCATCCAGTTGTCCAAATCCCCGGAAGAAGCCAGGAAATTTATTGACCGCTACACGACTTGGGGAAGCCTGCACGAATATATTGCTTCCGTTCACAAACAATTAGGGCTTAAACCATATAAACAAATCAGGATGTATTTTTAATGTATTATAGTTATTTTGAAATTTTTTCGGTGGGAATAGGTCCTTCCAGTTCCCATACCGTCGGGCCGATGCGCGCCGCTAAAAGATATGTCGAAAACCTTCATCAACAAGGTCTTTTTGATAAGGTTGAACGTTTGGAAGTAACTTTGTATGGGTCGTTGGCGCTGACCGGAATCGGTCACGGAACGGTCAAAGCCGTGGTGTACGGTTTAATGGGGCTTGAAGCTGAAGCGATTGACCCGCAGGTGCCTTACGTTAATGCCGTCGAGCGAGATAAAATTCTTCACCTCAATCAGGAGAAGCCGATTCCGTTTGACCTTGACAAAGATGTCGTTTTTAAAAAGGATGTCTTTCTTCCCGAACATTCCAACGGTTTGGAATTTAAGGCTTTTGACCAAAACGGCAAAGAATTGCTGAATGAGGTTTATTTTTCCGTTGGCGGCGGAACGATTGCCCGCCGGGATGAAATCTCCCGCCGTATTTCCCGTCCGGCTTATAATGTTCCTTATGAATTTAATTCTTACAGGGAATTGCGTGAACTGTGCGAAAAAGAAAACAAAAGCATAGCCGAAATCGTTTATGCGAATGAATGTGCAATTCATGGTCAGGAAAAGACCGATGAAGGTATTATGAAAATTTACCGCATTATGCAAAATGCCGTTGACCGCGGTATGAAAAACGAGGGTATCTTGCCCGGTGGATTAAATGTTCGCCGCCGCGCCCCGGAAATATATCGGCAGCTGGCAGAAAGTTTTGAGGCCAACAATTACGACCCGCTGCAGATTATTGACTGGATAAACCTCTGGGCTTTTGCCGTGGCGGAAGAAAACGCGGCCGGCGGGCAGATTGTAACCGCGCCGACTATGGGCTCAGCCGGGGTCCTGCCTGCTGTAACCCGTTATTTTGAGCGTTTTGCTCATGTCAAGTCCCCTTATTCCATAGAAGAAGGACTAAAGATTTTCATGCTAACGGCTTCGGCAATTTGCTGTCTGTATCGCAGCAACGCGTCAATTTCCGGTGCGGAGGTCGGCTGTCAGGGAGAAGTCGGCGTTGCCTGCTCAATGGCTGCGGCAGGTTTGACGGCGGCGCGCGGCGGCAGTTTGTCTGAAATTGAAAATGCGGCAGAAATCGCTATGGAACACAATTTGGGATTAACCTGCGATCCTGTCGGCGGTTTGGTTCAAATCCCCTGCATTGAGCGCAATGCCATGGGGGCGATAAAAGCCGTTAACTCAACGCGTCTGGCTTTGAACGGTAAAGGGCAGCACGCCGTTACTTTGGACAGTGTCATTAAAACCATGTATGATACCGGGCGGGATATGCAGAATAAATACAAGGAAACTTCGCTTGGCGGCCTGGCCGTTAATGTTGCCTCCTGTTAATTTTATCTTGATTTTGCTTGCGTTAAGAGCATAATTGCGCCAAAATCAACATTAAATTAATAAAAAAGGACTGTTAGATGTTAAAAAAATTGATGGCAGGTGAATTCAGCCTTTCTGATACTTTCTGGAAATTTGGCGTCCTTGGGCTGGTTATTGTTGTCTTTGTTGTTCGCTTTTTTGGCAGCATGCTGGCGCAAAAACTTGCAGGAATTAGCCTGTGGCTTTATTTTACGCGCTATTTTCATCCCTTGAAGATGAATACCGGGATTTTGGTTTTGGCCGTCTGTTATCTTGGCTGTCTTGCCGCATTTGTTTTTTACAGTGTTGTACTGGTGAGCGGGACATGGAAGAGCTCTGCCGAATATGATAAAAGTATCTGGCTGCGCCACATTTCCCGCATAATGATGCTGCTAATGCTGTTTATCTGTTATAAAATGATTTTCTAAAGGAAAAAATACATGAAAAAATTGATGCTCGTAATAACTCTGCTTTTCTTGTCCGGTTGTGTTAATGTCGGCGAGTTTCCTGAAAATCGCGAACGGATGCATAATTATGGCAATGACAACGACTATTGTCAGCAGCACCCGAAAAGATGCTTCCAGGGAATGCCCTGGTAGGAAAATAAAGCCGGAATGTTCCGGCTTTATTTATATGAAGAAAGTTACCAGGGACAGCCATTATACGTCCCGTCTGAGTTGCAGCTTATATTCTCATAACCGCTGCCGGTTTGGATGCGGTGGTCATTCCAAGCTTCGGGATTGGCTTTGCATTCGCTTGCCGTTGCAAAACATTTGCTTGCTTTATATCCACCTCTCTGACAGATATATTTCATTTCGCCGGTAGATTGGTTTTTGCAATACAAATCGGCATATTGTACCCAAGCATACATTCCTGATTTATTACCGCATTGCGCGGCTACGGCATCAAAACATAAATGGGTTTCAATAAACTCCCGCCAGACTTTCCAAGGATTGGCCGGAGGCGTGGAACCTCCACCGCCGGAAGAGCCATTATAAGAACATTTGTAACAGGAGCCGGATGTTGCGCCGCAAGAGCAGGATTTAGATGTTTTTCCAGTCTGTGTATAACCGCTGCCGCAACTGCTGCTTTGATAACCGCTCGGGCAGGAATAACTGTGAGTATGACATGTGCCGCAACATTGCCTTGTTCCGCCGCAGCCGTCAGAGCAGGAATAGCAGTTGCATCCGCTTTCGCTGGCAAGAGGTGTGCAGCAAGATGCGTATTTTCCGCCACAGCTGGCACCGTTGCCGACCTGTGGAGATCGACAAGTAACAAGGTCACTGCGACAGACACATTTGTCATAATAGGAACTGTCATAGGGGCAGCGTTTGTTTGGCGTTTGCACCGAAGAACAGGAACCCTTTTGCGAATATCCATCTTCTTTGCAGGCTCTGGGATTATCCGGTTTACATGACTTATATTTTCCGCCGCAGGATGCTCCTACGCCATAATAGGGCTTTCTACATTCAACTAACCCTTCATCACAAACGCATTGTTTATAATAATTCCGATCAGACGGGCAAAAATTAACAGGATGTGATAATTCCGGACATTTTCCTGTTTTATAACCGGCATCCTGGCATTGTTGTCCAGGATCTTTATAATCGGGGTTTTGTTTTCCGTCAGTTTCTTCGCTTGAACTGAATTCTCTTCCCAAACAATTCCCGGCGTCGGTGATGAAGCAGACAGAGGCAACACGAATATGACAGTTTGATTCTTCCGGCAGGCACGACGTAAGCATCGCGCTTTCAGCAGATGGGACAAACCGCGGCGAACTTTCCGCGACACCCCGTGGGTGTGCAGACGACAAGTGTGGATAAGCAAGGTAAGGTGTTGTGTGTAGTGTGTTGTGGGTACCTGACTTAGGGATACCGGAAAAAACATTAACAGAAGCACAAACATTGTCCGCTCCATACCAAATCAGGCACGAAGTTGACAGCAATATTACTCGGGAAATATTCTTCATCGTATCCTCCACACTTGTCATCACAAGGATACTATAACATAAAAAATTCTGCTGTTCAATCATTAATTTTGATAAACTGAGAAAAAAATGACAAAGAGCGGGTGTTTGTATGCCTGGCAGTTGAGCAAACTTTACTCTTGCCAAGTCAGGGATTTCAGTGCATTATTTAACGCATTAAAAATAACGTTAAATAAGAGAAATATTTTATGGCTTTAAAATTTGAAATTTTAAAAACAATAGGAAAAACTCGCCGCGGGAAACTTTACACAAAGCATGGTGTAGTTAATACACCGGCTTTTATGCCGGTCGGAACCTGCGGAACGGTCAAGGCGATGATGCCGGAGTCTGTTGCCGCGACCGGTGCGGAAATTCTTCTTGGCAATACCTACCACCTGATGCTTCGCCCAGGGGCTGATTTGGTTGAAAAAATGGGCGGCCTGCATAAATTTATGAATTGGGATAAGCCGATTTTAACCGATTCCGGCGGCTTTCAGGTAATGAGCCTGACTGGTCTGCGTAAACTGACTGAAGACGGCGTGACCTTTAGTTCTCATGTCGATGGCAAAAAGTTTTTTCTCAGCCCCGAAGAGTCTATGAAAATCCAGCATAAACTGGATTCTAACATTACGATGTGTTTGGATGAATGTACGCCGTTTCCGGCAACTTATGAACAGGCGCAAAAGTCCATGCAGATGTCCATGCGCTGGGCTCGGCGTAGCCGGGATGCTTTTGTTGATCGTGACGGTTACGGCATTTTTGGGATTCAGCAGGGCAGTGTCTTTAAGGATCTTCGCGAAGAATCTGCCGAAAAGTTAAAAGCTATCGGTTTTGACGGTTATGCTATCGGCGGTCTGGCTGTTGGCGAAGGACAGGAAAAAATGTTTGAAGTTCTGGATTATGCGCCGGGATGCTTGCCCGAGGACAAACCTCGTTACCTGATGGGGGTCGGACGCCCGGATGATATCGTCGGTGGTGTTTTGCGCGGCGTCGATATGTTTGACTGCGTTATGCCGACGCGTTCGGGGCGGACAGCTCAGGCTTTTACGGCATACGGTCCCGTTAATATTCGTAATGCCCGCCACCGGGAAGATCCTCGGCCGCTTGAAGCCGGATGTGATTGTCCTTTGTGCAGCCATTACAGCCGTGCTTATATTCACCACTTGCAAAAGTGTAATGAGATTTTAGCCGTCATGCTTCTGACATGGCACAATGTCCGTTATTATGAACGCCTGATGCAGGGATTGAGAAAAGCGATTGAAGACGACAGGCTTCAGGAGTTTGCCGATGAGTTTTATCAAAAACAGGCGATGGGCGATATTAAGGAGTTATGAAATGGCCGGAGAATGTAATTTAGATCAGAAAGTTGTCGATTCGTTTATTGCTCAAAACCGTAAGGAAGGGTTGCGGGTTTTTGTTGCCGGCGGACATCGCGGAGGGAATGATCCTGTTTACGAGAATGAAGCTTATAATCTGGGACGTCAGATTATCAAAATGGACTTTCGCCTGGACTTTGGCTTATCCAATTCCGGAATTATGGGAGCTGTTGCCCGCGGCGTTCTTGACGGTTGGAATAAAAAACAATGTAAAATAGAAGGACTGCCTATTCAGGCTGTAACGACGCAGGCTTACTATGATCTTTATCCGCAGGATGATGAATTGGTTAAGCAGATTGAAAATGTTATTTTGGCCAAAACGCTGGAAGAACGGAAACAAAAGCTTTTGGAGGCTGATTTTGTCGTCTTTGCGCCGGGCGGTGTCGGTACGCTTGACGAATTGGCTTACGACTGCGTTGCCATGCAGGATGGCCTGCTTCCGGTCAAGCCTTTTATTATGTATAATGTAAACGGTTTCTTTCATCATATCCTTGAATTTCTGAAAGAAATTGCCAACAAGGGGTTTTCGGACCCAATACCGTTTATCGTCGTAGATAACAGCAACGATCTGGCAATCGTGTTCCGTTTGCTCAAGTTTCGCTATGATAAGAATCATACGACAGCAGAGGCTTATGCCAATGCCCGTCAGCTCGCTTATGAACTGCCTTATTTCATCAAACATAAAACCGATAGTTCGGTTCATGTCGAAGATATTATCGCGAACATGAATTATATTAATCAAAACGGTACGGAAGAAGAAAAGCGCAATCTGGCGGGAGAAATTGATCAGGCTTATCTTGAGCGGGAGATTGAACGCATGTATGAGCGCCTGGCCAAGACCGGACGCGATACCGCAAACGTAAGTGATAAGCTGACAGCCTTGAAACAACGCCGTCAGAAAAAATAATTTCAGGAGAGTTAAACATGTGCCGCCATCCCGGTTTTTCCTTTATTATGCCGACGTATAACCGCGCTTTCTGTATTGCCGGTGCTGTCGATTCGGTCTTAGCGCAGAATTATGATAATCTGGAACTGATAATTGTTGATGACGGTTCAACGGATGGAACTGAAGATTTTATTCGTTCGCGTTATGCCCGGGAACTGGCCTGTGGCAGGATAAAATATCTGCATGGTGAACACCGGGGAGTTTGCCCGGCGCGCAATATCGGTTTGAAACAGGCGTCAAAAGAGTGGATTGCTTACATTGACAGTGATAACGCCATTGTTCCCGATTTTATTGCCACCTATTTGAAAGCAATGCGCTGGCACCCCTGGACAAAGATATTTTACGCCCAGTATCGCGGAAATTCCTCAGGTGTTGTCAGTGGTAAAAAATTTAGCCGCAAATCTTTGATTAAGGGAAATTATATTGACATGGGCGCATTGGTGCATGCCCGTGAGGTATATCAAAAACTGGGCGGCTTTGATGAAAATTTAACCCGCCTTGTCGACTATGATTTGGTCTTGACTTATACTGAACATTATAAGCCGCATTTTATAAAGAAGGTTGTTTTGAATTACGACGATTCCAATAACCATAAGCGAATTTCCAACAGCGGCTATGAGATTGCCGTTGAAAATGCCAAAAAAATTATCGCCAAACATTTTACCAAACGCGAAATTGATAAATATTTGGGCGATAACTTTTTTGAACAGTTCCGCGGTGAAAATTAGAGGAACGTCAGCGCCTCTTTGTTTGCCTTGTCCATGATTTCCGCGCTTTCTTTCAGCTTACTTTTTTCTTCATCGGAAAGGCTCGGAACAAAAGCGTTATGAGCGCCGTCTTTGTCAATAATGGTTGGCAGGGACAAACAAACGTCCTTAATTCCTTCAACATCTTTGTGCCGGGTCGATACCGTTAAAATTTCTTTGGTATTATGGGCAATCGCCGTAATGATTTTGACCAGAGAACTGGCGATGCCGTAATAAGTGGCTTTTTTGCCGCGGTAAATTTTAAAGCCGGCATCAATAACGTCATGAGCGATTTTTTCTTTGTCTTTTGCACTGAGCTTTTTATTGAAAGATTTTTCAAAATCTTCGATTCTGGCACCGCCGACATCGGCTGTCGACCAGGAAACCAGAGAAGAATTGCCGTGCTCGCCCAAAACATAGGCATGAATGGATTTCGGCGAGATATTGCCCAGCTGTTCCGCCAGAATTTCTCTGAACCGGGCGGTGTCAAGTACAGTTCCTGAGCCGATAACTCGGTTTGTCGGAAATTTTGAAAGTTCCAGAACCACGCGGGTAATGACATCAACCGGATTTGTGGCGATGAGAATAATAGATTTGGGAGCATATTTGACGATTCCCGGCACAACCTCTTTCATAATTTTGGTGTTGCTTTCCAAAAGAGCCAAACGGTCGCCGTTTAAAGATTTTTGAGAGTCGACAGTAATGACAACGACGTCGGCATGAGCCAAATCGGCATAATCGCCGAACGTAATGTCACAGCCGCAATTCATCGCCGCCGCATGTAAAATATCCAGTGCTTCTGCTTCAGCTTTTGTCTGGTTAATGTCAATCATGACAATTTGCTGAACCAAATCCTTGACCGCCAGGGTGTAAGCCGTTGTTGAACCGACAAAACCGGCACCGATAATCCCTACTTTCATCTTTTTTAGCTCCTTAAAATATTATTGATATTACATATTTAATATCAGTCTGCAAATTTGTTAAGTACTTTTGTTGTTTTTTATCTTTATTTATGCTAACGGAACAGATAAAGTAATTCAGGATAAAGTTTAAAGGAGCGGAAATGACGGATAAAGTTTTTGGATTTTTGTGGAAATACCTGTCCCGGTTAAAATTTTTGTTTTTATGCGTCCTCTTCTCGGTTGTACTGGGCGAAGCTTTTGTCCGCGTGGCCTTGTATTACGGTTCTCAGATTGTGGAAATATTGTCTTCTTCGCTGCCGCGGGAGGATATTCTGCGCCAAACACTGTTCTTAGCCGGTCTGACGGCTGTGTTCCTGTTTTTGAAAGGGATTTTGCTTAATGCCGTTTTGTTTGTCGAAGCTCGTTTTATTCCCAAATACAATACGTTGATTGCCAAGGATTTGTTCAACTACGCGCATCAGCATTCAACGGCATTTTTTGCCGAAGAAATGGCCGGCAATATTTCTGCCAAAATCAAAACCATTTTGGACAACTGCAATATGATTTATTACAATCTTTTGTGGGGGTTTATTTCTCCGGCAATCGGCATTATCGTAAGTTTTGCCTTTATCCTGGATATTAATATTGAGTTGGGAGCAATCCTGATCGTGCTTAACCTGTTTCTGATTGCTGCAATTTATTGGCTCAGCCAAAGGATTGCACCGTATTCGGAAAAACGTTCAAAGCTGATGTCAGAAGCAAACGGCGTATTGGTTGACAGCATTTCCAATGCCGCTTTAGTGAAAAATTTCAGCAATTATGTTTATGAAAAAAGATATTACTTTCGCGAAATGAAAAAGGCAGCGCTGGCTGACCGTGCTGAAACCAACCAATACGGGATTTTGTTTGTCGGCCAGGGCGTGTTGCGCGCCTTGATGGAAGCTGTTTCTTATGCGTTGCCGATATGGTATTGGTATATCGGCGAAATCAATGTCGGGCAGTTTGTTTTAATTCAGTCGTTGGTGGCAACTTTAAACAATATTTATAATATGCTGTCGTTTAACTTTATGAATTTCTTCAAACTCTACGGTGGTATCCGCGATGGTTTGAAATTACTGTCCCGCCCGCGGGAAGTTGTCGATGTGCCGGGAGCAGCGGTATTTAACGGAGATTCTGCTGCCATAGAGTTCAAAGACGTAACCTATCATTACAAGGGAACCGAACCGCTCTTCAAAAACTTTAATTTGAAAATTAAAGACGGCGAGAAGGTAGGGTTGGTTGGCCGTTCGGGCTCCGGAAAATCAACCCTGATTAAATTAATCTGCCGTTATTATGATATTCAAAGCGGGGAAATAAGCTTAGGCGAACAAAACATCGCTGCGTTAAAGCAGGATTCTCTGCGCCGCAATATTGCTCTGATTCCGCAGGAGCCCAGTCTTTTTAATCGTTCGATAATGGATAATATCCGCTATGGCAATTTAAAAGCCTCTGACGATGAAGTCTTTGCCGCCGCCAAAAAAGCCTTTTGTCATGACTTTATTATGGCCTTGCCTGAAGGCTATGCCAGCCGTGTCGGTGATCGCGGCGTTATGCTCTCCGGCGGTGAGCGGCAGCGCATTGCCATTGCCCGCGCCATTCTCAAAAATGCGCCGGTACTGATTTTGGACGAGGCGACGTCGGCTTTGGACAGCGAAAGCGAAAAATATATTCAGGATTCACTGCAAAACCTGATGAAAGGCAAAACGGTAATTGCTATTGCCCACCGTTTGTCAACGCTGAAAGAAATGGATACGATTGTCGTTATGGATAAAGGCATTATTGCCGAACAGGGTTCTCATCAAAACCTTGTTCGCAAAAAGGGTGTTTATTATAATTTTTATAATATGCAGTCGTCCGGTTTTCTTAAAGAAGCCTAAACGGCAAACGGGTCGCCTTCATTCTCAAAAAATGTCGATACCTCAGACATAAAAGCTTCCTGATATGTATAAGGATTGAAATTATACAGATAAGGGAGCTTTTGATATTTGGTCAGACGTCCGTTTTCAACATATTGAAACACAACAGTCAAAGGCATTGTCAAATTATAATTTTCGGCAAAATTGTAGTTGCCGTTTTCTTCCTGACTTTCATAGTTAATAAGATAGAAGTCATAAATCCCCTGATAGTTCTCATTATAAACCTGTTCTATCAGCTCAATGGCTTCTCCGCAGCTGGGGCAATCATCATTGTTGTAAAAGACAAAGATAATCGGTTTCCCGTCATATTCAAAGCTTTGATTGTCCGGTCCCGTTTCGCCGTAGTACCCTGAATAAGGGGAAAACTGCGCTGCTGCGGAAAATGTATATAAGAAGGCAGCCGCTGCCAATAACCATAATTTTTTCATGTGTCAGCCTTTCTGTATTAAAGTTGATATAAAAATAAGCCTTAAAAAGCAAAAATCAATATCAGCCAAAAACAATCTCACAAGTTGCAATCCCTCGTTGACTTAAAGGTGCTCTCCTGATAACACTATAATTATAAGCAAATAAAATTTTTTACAAAGGTTTGAGTGATGTTTCAAAGGATAGATGCCTGGCTTGCCAATATTGCCGTCTTTATTGCGCCCTTGTTTAAGTTGTTTGAGCCGTTGTACATAAAATTGAAGCCTTTTCAGGATAAAATCGTTGCCAAATTTTATAAGTATTTAAAAAAATACCTGAAAATATCGCCTTGTGACAAAGAACGGATTAATTCCGGGAATATTGTTAAGATTTTTCGGTTCTATGCGGTTTTAGCTGTTGTCTTTCGTATTTTGTTTTCTGTGATTATTGCCGGCGGCAGTATGCTGATTGTCTGGAGTACGCTGGTTATTAATCTTCCGCTTGTTTATCTGGTTTGTAAAGGGTATCGTCTGGCTTACCTTTTGCTGATTTTAAGCAATACGGTCTATTCTGTTCTGACTTTGGTGCAGGATCCGAAAAGCATATTGTTTATCGGTATTTGGTGGTTTATTGCCTGTTCGGTTTATTTCTTTGGCTTTCGCTTTGAAAATGCCCGTGTTGAAATGGCGCGAAACGGCGAAACAAAACCCTTGTTCTACCATCTGCAAAAAGACATTGTTGCCGTTATTCTGATTATGATACTGACGTCTCTTTTGTCCCGTCTGGTATCTTATGTCAGTATGCCGGACATGCCGGCCAGTCATTCTGATTTAAGGATGAACCAGCAGCTTAATTATAAAGCCGGCATTATTTCCCGCAGCCTTTATGCCTATTCTGATTTTTGCCGGGAGCAGGGATATGAGCTGAAAGTTTATCCGAAGATTTTTGCTAAGCGTTTTGCCCGGGAAATTGAAGAAGTTGAGAACGAGTTGGAACAGCGTGATTCAAGCCTGTCTGATTATTACAACAATGCCAAACGCATTTATGGGCGCCGCCTGAGTGAAAGCATTGGCAGTGAGTTGGATATCCTGCGCCGTCAGGCAACGATTGACTGGGTTGCTCAGAATAAAAATATCCGGGCATCCCAAATTAAATGGACGCAGGATATGGACAACTACATCAGCATGGTTGAAGCCTGTACCCTTTTTGATGATATTGCCCGGAATACAGTGGAACTTGCCGGACAGAAACTGCTTTCCGTACCGCCGTCCGCTCCAAAAAATAATTAGAGGGTTGGATGCTGAATATTCTCTGGGCCGGATTTTTTCTTGTTGCTTTTTTAGCGGCATTGGGGCAAACATTTAACGGAACGCCTGAGATATGGAATGAATTGGTTGCCGTTCTTTTCTCTTCTTCCAAAACGGCATTTTCAATAGCCCTTAATTTAACCGGCATTCTTTGTCTGTGGATGGGGCTTTTAAAAATTGCCGAACTGTCTGGACTGACGCTGGTGCTGGCAAAACTGCTGCGTCCGTTGTTTCGCCGCATTTTTCCTGAAGTCCCGTCGGATTCTCCTGCTTTTGGTTCGATAATTATGAATATTGCTGCCAATTTTTTAGGCTTGGATAACGCGGCGACGCCGATGGGGTTGAAAGCAATGGAACAGCTTCAGGAACTGAATCCCCGAAAAGATACGGCAAGTAATGCGCAGATTTTGTTTATGGTCATTAATTCTTCAGCAGTAACTTTGATTCCCATAACGATTCTCATGTATCGTTCAGAGCTTGGTTCCGCCAATCCGAGCGCTGTTTTTCTACCGATTTTGTTTGCAACGTCAGTTTCGACGCTGGTTGGTTTTTTCAGTGTTGCCTTCGTGCAAAAACTTAATATTTTTAACCGTGTGGTTATGGGGTATCTGTTGGCGTTTCTGATGGTTGTCTTGTCTGCAGCTTGGTATTTCAGCGCATTGCCGGATACATTGCGCCTGCGTTATTCCTCAATATTCAGTAATGCTTTGTTGTTTGGCATTGTTACTCTGTTTATTGTTTTTGGCTTAATAAAGCGCCTTAATGTTTATGAAGCTTTCATCAGCGGTGCCAAAGAAGGATTTGAGGTTGCGGTGCGGATTATTCCCTATTTGGTTGCCATGCTGGTTGGTATAGCCGTTTTCAGGGCTTCCGGCGCCTTAACTTACATCATAGAACTTCTGGCCTCCTGTTTTGCCTGGTTGGGAATGGATACCGGGTTTGTTCCGGCTTTGCCGACGGCTCTGTTAAAACCGCTTTCCGGCAGCGGCGCGCGGGCAATGATGATTGAAACAATGACGACTTACGGTGCCGACAGTTTTCCGGCATTCGTTTCCTGCATTGTCCAGGGATCGACGGAAACGACATTCTATGTGTTGGCCGTTTATTTTGGTGCGGTCAAAGTAACAAAAACCCGATCTGCTTTGCCTTGCGCCTTATTGGCTGACGCCGCCGGGATAGGCGCGGCAATTTATTGCGCTTACCTGTTTTATTAAAACCACCTGAGCTTCTTCATCAGGTAAACCAGTAAGATTGTAATGCCAAGCATTATCAGGCAGACAAATGCAAAAGCATAATCGTTTTCAGCATAGGGAATACCTTGAACATTGACGCCGAGCAGGCCTGTTAAAACCGTGAGCGGCGTGAAGATGACTGTTACAATGGAAATAATATACATGATTTTCGTCATGCTGATTGTCATCTTGCTTTGCAGTTCTTCATGAAAAACCGCCAGATGATCTCGACTGTAGTCAAGGTCTTCAACCGCTTTGGTGATGTCATTATAAATTTCTCGTATGTCACTGCGGTCATCTTGTGTCAGCAAGTCCCACCTGTCATTTTGCAGACTGATGAATATTTCTTTCTGTGGTGCTGTATAGCGGCGGATTGAGATAATGCGCCGGCGTAAATCGCTTATCTCGTCGCGCAGGGAAAAATTGCCGAGCGAGTCCGTATCAATCACTTTTTCCTCAAGGACGGAAGTTGCTTCGGTTATGTCGATAATGGCGTCATTGATTTCATCAACCATTTTTTGAGCCAGAGTCAGAAAAAATTGCATACTTGTGTCCGGTGCTTGATTTTTTTCAAGCATTTGCCGCATCATGTTGGTAATTTTCAAACGGCGGTGGGAAAGTGTGATTATTTTGTCTTTATCTAGCCAGACACGTATGGAAACCATGTCTTCCGGATCACTTCCCTGATTATAATTTATACCGCGCATAATCAGAACAATTCCTTCACCGTATCTGAAATACCGCGGCCGGGTGCTTTCATCGCAAAGAGCTTCCGCCACTTCTTCGGAAAGATTGTATTTCTGTGTCAGAATCTCGTAAGTGTCAGCATCCTGATAATCCAGATTCAGCCATAGATAAGCCCCTTTTTTCTGCAAAGAGATTTTGCTTTTGACATCTTTGAAAGATGTACTGCCGTTTGGGCTGACTAAAGCTGCATAGGGAATAGCATAAATTTCGCAGCTGGATACTTCGTCCATTATTCTTTCTCCCGGCTATTTGTTAAGTTTGATAAAGTTGCACTTTGCTTCCAAAATCTTGTCATTTTGAAAATCAACGGTTCCTTTGGATATAATCTCAATAACGCGTTTGTCATTGTCATATTCCGTATGAGCTGCGACCGGATTGACAACGCCAACGCCGAAAGCAGAAATAATGTCGGCAATGTTAATGTCTACGTTGGTAACGGACGGACATATTCTGGAATCAATATAATTGTCCACAAAATCCTGAGTTATGCCGTAACTGAGCAAATCGTTTGGATCTGAAAAGGCAATAATTTTGACCTGTTTGAAAACGCGTGATTTGTACATTTTGCTTTTAGGCGAACAATAAGCGTCTATTTTGTTGGTAACGGAGGGTTTAGGACGGCCGATTTGCAACAAGGGAAGCTGGTTGGCCAACATAAATACCGTAATTTCTTTGTTTTTCAGTATTTCCAGGATTCGCTGAACTTCTTCCGCATTGTCAGCCTGCGGGTCAAAATAAAGGTTGGAAACCTGATCAGCCACGTCTATAACGCTGTCCAGCAGGATTCGGCTTCCCAGACTGTGTGTAATATAAACAATGTTTTCATGGCTCAGGTTTTTAATCTGATCATAAGACGATACCCGGCAGACGGCGCGTTGTTTGTATTTTAAATCTTTCCAGTTCTTGCTGAGCATCCAGCAGGTCGACTGTTTGGCCGCGTTAAGAATCAAATTGTTTTTGTCGACCAGATAAATCATCGGGTCAGGAACCGTATCGTTTAAAAAGGCTTTCATCGAATTGTTAAAAGCAGCGCGTTTATAAGAATATGTCCCGGAATTGTCATAAAGCAGAATTTGTTTTTCCTTTGAGGTAATACCCGACCAGGTAAGTTCATAAAACAACATGGTTTTGCTCAAATCTTCATTTTGCATTCTGGTAATAACCAGCGTGCCGATGTCTGTCTTTTCATCATCGGGATTAACCAGGGTAATTTGTTTGGATTTGTTTGACCAAACGGTCAGGTTCAGGGCTTTTGCCAGATTTTCCCGAATTCTGGTCGAGTATCCCGGCGTATGGGTGCCGACCCCGTGAATCATCATAACCTTGACCGTGTTGTTTTGAGTCAGATAGCCGTCAATTCCGATAATAGAGTCGCCGACAATTTCACATTTCCGATTGTCTTTGGCTTCTTCGTTTTCCAAAAATGCCTGCGCAACGCCTTTCCCAAAAGATTCACATCCGCCCAGCAAAAAAACAATCCCGGCCAACGCCCAAAACTTTTTCATATTTTTATAGTTCCTTAAATTATTTTCAGTATAATTATGTTTAAGCAACATAGTAAGTTATAACAATTTCAAATTCAACAGAATTAACAAATTTGGTTGAAAACAGGGAATGTAAATTATGAAGGCACTGGTGCAAAGAGTCAGGCAGGCGTCCGTAACTATAGAAAATAAAATCTATTCCGAAATAAAACAGGGTTTTTTGGTCTTGCTCGGCGTTGAAAAAAATGACAGCGAGGCGGAAGCCGTGTATTTGGCTAATAAAGTAGCGGCGCTTCGTGTTTTTGAAGATGAGCAGGGGAAAATGAACTTGTCTGTCAGGGATATTGGCGGAAGCCTGCTGGTTGTTTCACAGTTTACGCTTGCCGGAGATACCAGCCGCGGTAACCGTCCCGGTTTTGAAACGGCCGCCCGGCCGGAAACGGCGCTGCCTTTATATGAATTTTTTGTGCAGGAACTGAAAAACAAAGGGCTTCCCGTTGCTACCGGCGTTTTTCAGGCAGATATGCAGGTGGCTCTGGTTAATGACGGGCCTGTAACGTTTATGCTGGAGAAACATTGTGGATAATATCGGCTATCAGGAACCTGTTTCCCGTTTGGAGGATGCGCTTCTGCTCCGGCGCCTGAAAAAAATTCCGGCAGCTGATACAGCCGGGATTTTGGCTTTGGAACAGGAGATTTATGAAGGGATTAAGCAGAAACCGGATAACGTCAATTATCGGATTTTGTTGCTTTATATCCAACTTATGCAGGGTAACCGTGAACGGGCCAAAGCATTAAGCTATGCCGTTTGGGAGGAAGGCGGTGTAACGGAATATGACATCCGGTTGCTCTATGCGCGCTGTCTGACCGGATTAGGGCTGTTGGAAATGGCAAAAATGCTGTTGCTTCCTCAGTTGGCGTCAATGTCGGAAATCTCATTTGAAGAGGGATTGCCCTTTATTGAATATGCCCTGGCTGCCGGAGATGAAGTCCTGCTGGGGCAGGCCGCGGCTTTGCTGAAAGACGAAAACATTTATATGGCTCTGCATAGTTTTAATGATTTTTACAAAAGCCGCAGCTATTGGCCGCATTACTGCAAGTTTCAGGAGATAATTTTTAAGGCGTTAAAAGACACTCTGTGCCGTTATATTGCCCGGATTGAAAATGACCGCGGCTTTACGGATATTATTGCCGAATTTTATCTCACGCTTTCCGAAGAAGAATGCGCGGAACGCGAAGATGAAATTAATCAGAAAATTATAGACTATTGCGCGGCACAAAAAATAAAAAAGTACTACAACTACACAATCAGCCTTAAAAATGTCAAAAGTCTTCCAGCTCTTGCTGATTCAGTCCTGACGGTGTAATGACCGGCGGCAGCGTTGAAATATTTCCGTTTTGCCGTTCATCTTTCTGCATATAGACTTCCAATTGCTCGCAGGCATTATATAATAATTTTTTCAAAAGCTTATTTGCTGCCGTCTGCTCGTCTTCCGTATTGTCAAAAAGCACAAATCTGTTTTGGTGAATGGTCTTGCTGTCTTTTCCGTCAGCAAATGACAATTCGACGGATACAACCATTTGCAGTCTGTTTGACGTGTTGTTAATCGCGTCAATTTTCGCACGCAGAATTTTGCTGTGAATGGAATAGGTCGCTTCTGAAGGATTTTCGGTCGTTTCAAAATTGCCGGTGTGCTCAAACCATTCCGCAATAATTTTGGCATGTTCGGGAGATTGCGTGTTATTGAAAAATGCAACGGGCGCAATATAAACACGGCTGAGATGTTTCGCTGCTGGCTCTTCAGAGCCGTTCTCCGCAGAAGCCGGAGCAACAGGCGCCGCAATCTCGCTTAAAGCTGTTTCCGGCATTTCATTTTGCAAATGCTCCGTAATGTCAGCCGATAATTCTGCGGCGGTTTCGGTTGCCCGGTCATCAGAAACGGTTTCTTCCTCGGCCTGTTGCTGCAAAAAAGCCTCAACAACTCTGTTAACGTTTTGCGGCATAACGTAACCGTTGATTTGAACGCAGATTTTGTCGTCGGTTTGTTCGGTTGTCTTAACAGACAAATCTTCAATATAATCATCGACGATGCCGTAAACCATAACGTTAAAATCATGACTGTCCAGCTGCTCTTTATAAACTTTGAGTTGGGAAAGGCTGCTGACGGCATTGAACGAAGCCTTGTCTGTCACCCGGACTCTGGCTGTAGATTTGGCTTCATCATCTTTAATCGTTTCGCAGGCATAACCGCTTATTGCCATGGCGCCGCCGTCAGCCCGCGCCGGACAGGATATATTCACAAGCGCGCCAAAAGCAAATATACAGAATGTCAACAGTCTGAATTTCATTGTTTTCCAGCTCAAAAACCTTTTATAAGGCAAGTATAGAACGATAAAAATAAATCTCACTTACATTTTTGCACTTATTCACTAATTGCATTTATTTATTTATATGCTAAATTACCAAAAGCTTTGACGGAAAATGGAGCTTAATAAAAATGGTAATTGCTTTTTCTGTAATTTTAATCGGGCTTTTGCTTTTGATTAAACCGCTTCAGCGAAATACGTTTTACGTTTTGCACTGTGCAATCGTGATTCTTTCCGCTTATTATGTTGAAACGCATTATTTCCGGATTCCGCCTTTGTTGAAAAATTATTCTTTTATTTTATATTACAAAACTTTTCTGCTGTTTTTGGTTTTTCATTTTGTTTCCATAAACATTGTGACTGTTTTGGCCTATTGGAAAGATAAACGCGCGGCGGTGAACGGCAGTTGGCGCGTTCCCGAAATCCAGCTGCATACGCTTGAGCTTCTCGGCGGTTGGAGCGGCGCTTTCCTGGCTCAGAAAATGTTTCGCCATAAAACCAAAAAGAAAAGTTTTCGCGCCGTATTTTGGCTGATGCTGGTCTTCCAGCTGATTGTCTTGTATGCGATATTGACATATCTGCGCTTAATTTAAGGATTCGAATTATATGATTGAAGAAGAATTACAGTCTGCCCCGCAAATTAAATTTACGGAACACTACAAAAAGATGTGGCCGTACGTCAAACCTTATTGGTTCCGGGCGTTGTTGGCCGTTTTGATAAGTGTTCCCATCGGCGCGCTGGATGCGGTTGTCGCCCTGGCTTTGAAACCTTATATGGACATCGTCTTAATTGACAAATCGCATGAGTCTCCGGTTTATATTCCGTTGTTGATTGTGGCTTTCACGTCGCTTCAGGGGTTTTTGAATTATTTTGCTACTTATTTAAATACCTGGGTTGGCACGAAAATCGACCAGGACTTGAAACGCAATTTATATCGCAAACTGCTGTTTCTTGAACCGTCTTATTTCGACAAGCACAGTTCAGGTTATGTTTTGCAGCGCTTTGGCAACGATTCTTCCGTTGCCTGCAGTGGTCTGCTTGATAATCTGAAACTTTTTGTTTCCCGCTTTTTCTCTTCGGTATCTTTGATTTGTGTTTTGATTTATAATTCCTGGCAGCTGTCGATTATTGCGATTCTGGTGCTGTTTTTTGCACTTTTGCCGCTGGCATCCGTCCGCCGCCGGATTAAAAATCTGGTTTTAAAAAGCGTTGCGGAAAACTCCAAAATTTTTACTAATTACAATGAAGCCTATTCCGGCAATAAGACAATTGCCGCCTATAATATGCAGGAACATGAGTTTAGCCGCTTTGACACGGTCTTGACCAAGATTTTCAAAATCACCATAAAAATGGTACAGAAAGTCGGCTGGATGACGCCGATGATGCATATTATCGTTTCAATCGGTATCGGTGGCGTCATTGGCTACGGCAGCTACCTGATTGTCAACGGGGATATCACCAGCGGTAACTTTGTGTCATTTATCACGGCTTTGGTCATGCTTTATAATCCGATAAAAAGCCTTGGCAAAAACTTCCAGGCCGTGCAGGTTTCTTTCCTGGCGATTGAGCGTGTGGCCGAAATTCTGGAAGTTGAACCGACAATCGGTGACAAACCCGGAGCCAAAGAACTTCCTGCGGTCAAAAAGTCCATTGATTATAAAAATGTCGATTTTGAATATACCCCGGGAGTCCCTGTGCTTAAAAATGTCAGTTTCAGTGTTAAACCGGGCATGAGGGTTGCTTTTGTCGGCAATTCAGGCGGCGGTAAAAGTACGCTTGTGAACCTTTTGCCGCGTTTTTATGAAGTTACCGGAGGGAAAATCAGCATAGATGGTATTGATATTCGCGATTATAAACTGCATTCTCTGCGCGATAATATTGCTGTTGTCTTTCAGGATAATTTTCTTTTTGCCGGAACGATTCGTGATAACATCATGATTGGCAAAGCTGATGCAACGGACGAAGAAGTCAGGCGTGCCGTAAAAATGGCATATCTTGATGATTTCATCAATGATTTGGAAAAAGGGCTTGATACGGACATCGGCGAACGTGGCGCATTGCTCTCTGGCGGACAGCGCCAGCGTTTGGCAATAGCCCGTGCCTTTCTCAAAAATTCTCAGATTGTTGTTTTGGATGAAGCAACCTCGGCACTGGATAATAAGGCGGAAGCCGTGGTGCAGAAAGCGATTGACAACCTGATGCAGGATCGAACGGTGTTTGTGATTGCACACCGCCTGTCAACGGTGCAGAATGCCGATTTGATTATGGTGGTGAATGACGGAGAAATTGTTGAAAGCGGCCGTCATGAAGAATTACTGCAAATAGAAAACGGTGCTTATAAAGCTTTGTATAACGCCCAGTTTAAAAACAAGCACAAATAAGAAAATCCAAAAACGGCTGAGATTTCTCAGCCGTTTTATCTGTTTGACTAAATGTATGTACCTGGGCGGCATTGGAAAGAACTTTGGTAGCTCGAAAGCTCACTGTTGCAGTTGCTAAGACAACCACTCATCCAAAATCCGTCGGAAGAAGTTGTTACCCTGCCATCTTGGTACATAGTTTTTATTGTTGTACTGACCCAAACACGGTCACAATGCATATTTCCTGAATCATAAGAACATGAGCAACCGTTTGAAATGGTTACATTTTTAGAATAAATACAGCAATACCGGGTTCCGCCACAGCCATCTGAACAGGATTCTGTTCCCAGAGAACATCCGCTTTCATTTGCTTCAGGAATACACTGTCTTTGACAAATTCCGTTGTTCCATACATATCCGCTGGTACAGCTGCATGATGTATATTTCCCGTTGCAGGCGCCTGTTGAAGGTTTTGCCTGATTTGCCCCGGTACAAGTATATTTGTAGGAAGAATCACAGCTTGGTTCGATTTTAGGCGGGCAAAAATAGTAATTTCCGGTTGGGCATTTAAGACAGTTACCGGTGT
>ERZ780157.1129-NODE-1129-length-30070-cov-7.997734_pt1 | contig 30070 bp, 29 predicted proteins | sample MGYA00511169_ERZ780157 | MGnify/ENA primary metagenome ERZ780157 (study PRJEB29588, sample SAMEA1965149) | human gut metagenome | biome: human gut; feature: human-associated habitat; material: faeces | place: Denmark | collected 2008/2010 ...
GACGAAGGCGAAGAAACCTTCGGAAGCACCCCGATAGCCCGTACAATCGTCCGTTTCAGCATGGCGCTCGCCAACGGAATCTCACGAATCACTCCGAACAGCACCAAGAAATGGCTCGACACCCGCTTCCGCAAAGACGAAGCCATCATAGCCGACGGCGCAGCGTTCGACCTTGTCCGCGCCTCCGTCAACCTCGTGCTGGCAGGCCTGCTCATCGCTTTGGGAACATCACTGAAACTTCCCCTTTCCACCACCTACGTCACCTTCATGGTAGCTATGGGAACCTCACTGGCCGACCGTGCCTGGGGACGTGACTCCGCCGTTTACCGCATCACAGGCGTACTGAGCGTCATCGGCGGCTGGTTCATCACCGCCGGAGCCGCCTTCACCTTCTGCTTCTTCGTCGCCCTCGTACTTCACTACGGAGGAAACATTTCCATCATCGTCCTCATCGGCATCGCCGTGTTCATCCTGATACGCAGCCAAGTGATGTACAAGAAACGCAAAGCGAAAGAGCAAGGCAACGAGACCCTGAAACAACTGATGCAGACCACCGACAGCGAAGAAGCTCTGCAACTGATGCGCAAGCACACCCGCGAAGAGCTCGGCAAAGTGTTGGAATACGCGGAAACGAATTTCGAACTCACCGTCACCTCCTTCCTCCACGAGAACCTGCGGGGATTGCGTCGCGCGATGGGCTCCACCAAATTCGAGAAGCAGCTCGTCAAGCAGATGAAGCGTACCGGAACCGTCGCTATGTGCCGTCTTAACAACAACACCGTGCTCGAAAAAGGGCTTTACTACTACCAGGGCAACGACTTCGCCAGCGAACTGGTGTACAGCATTTCACGTCTCTGCGAACCGTGCCTGGAGCACATCGACAACAACTTCAACCCATTGGACGCTATCCAAAAAGGCGAATTCAGCGACGCGGCCGAAGACATCACTTACCTGATCCAGCAATGTCGCAGAAAACTGGAAAACAACGATTACAATAACATGGAAGAAGAAATCCGCCGCGCCAACGACCTTAACGGACAACTCTCGCTGCTGAAACGCAAGGAACTGCAGCGCATCCAAAGCCAGTCGGGAAGTATCCGCGTCAGCATGGTATACCTGACGATGGTTCAGGAAGCCCAAAACGTGGTGACTTACACCATCAATCTAATGAAAGTAAGCCGTAAGTTCCAGATCGAGACCGACTGATCTGATTTCCCCACAAAAAAATCCCCCCTTACCATTCCTTAATATCACAACGGACTAAGGTAATAGTAAGGGGGATTTTTCATCTCTTCACTTACAAATAATAAGCGAGCCAGCTTCATTTTTCCACAATTTCCACAAACAGCAATCTACTCTTTACGGCGTCTGCGGAAACGCAATATTGCCTCAAGAATGTCAAGCAATTTTTCCAACAACAATTTCATAAGCTTCTGTTTTTAATTTTTTTTTAAATCCGGTCTCTTAAAATCCAGTCTCTTAAAATCCAGTCTCTTAAAGTCCGTTTCCTCATTATTCAGACGGATCCGGAGCTTCTCCGCCACCGTTTCCGCCATCCGGATTCTTTCCGTCGTCCGGATCTTCACCTGAATCATCGGCAGCGACAAACGAGCCCGCCACATCCTTGACGTGTACAAATTCCACTCCGGAAGTCAGCGCACGGGTAGCGCTTCCGTTCGCCTCACGTGTATACTCCGGTGTAAACTGACAACGCAACGAAGTAATCTGCGCGCTGCTGACTTTACTTTCAAGCTCCACCCCTTTCCCGTTCGCCTTAGCGATCATGGTAAACGTTCCCAAGCCTTCGAGGCGTACCGTCGGCTATTAAGCAGCTGTTCCCGCATCACGGACATCAGATTACGAATCACATTATGGACATCACCCGCCGTCAGCGAGGCTTTTTCCGCAATCAATTCCGCCATTTTCTGCGTATTGACTGCCTTCCCGAATTTCACCAGACGGGGATAATACAATTTCTGTCCTTCCTTGTTGGCAAGCGTTGCCTGATAAGGTTTGTAAATTAATGGCATACTGTTTCCTTTTTTTAATGATTGATAAATTAAATTCCTCTTAATGATTGATAAATTAAATTCCTCTCTGTAACCGATTACGAAAGCAAAGGTAACCGGAAGGAAAAAAAACGTGAACCATAACGTACCGACCTGTCACAAGAGACAGCAACCCGGCACGAGTCCGCACAAACCATGCCCACAACCGCTTCTGCACAACACATCACCAATCAGCCTAAAAAGCCTTACCTTTACAAACATAGAATCTGATAAAACCCCTTAAAAGACAACCGACAATGAAAGCAGAAACATCCCCTTCCATCCGCATCCGGACTTATAGCAAAAGCCAGTTAGCGTCCTTCTACCTGCCCGATATACAAACCGCCTCAGCACGCCGCACCCTGCGGGGGTGGATAGCCAAAAATACAGAATTGCAGGCTGCACTCGCCCAAACGGGATACAGCGAGAAATCCATCCTGCTTACTCCGGCGCAAGTAGGGTTGTTTTTCCGTTTTTTAGGAGAACCTTGATTCACTTTTTCTTATTTGTTTTTTTCTTATCTGTTTTATTCCTATCTGTTTTATTCTTTTCCGCCTCTTCCTTCTTCATCTCCTCCCAATCTTCAACAGATATAATTTTATCCTCAAAGAGTTCGATATCCATTACCAGATGGTGCCGGTTTATAGCCCGGCACTTCACTTTCGCCGAATCTTTCAGTAAAAGGCATACAACCGCACACAGTAATCCGGGAAGGGCTACAACGATTTTAGCCTTTTTGAGGACACACGCGCTAATATTAAATAACGTCGTAAAATCGGGTATTGAAGTACTGCCATCCCAGACGCAACTGAACACACGTCTCACCGAAGAAGTCGAACTATTTGAATTATTTACAATATAACATTCCGGTATATCATTCTGCTTATCTATTTTCACCAAATAGTCCACAATCTCTTTTTTTGTGCTATCATCGCAATGCCGAAGTCCGGTTACCTTACAGATTGCATCACTATTACTTGTCACTTCCGACCCTCTTTTTACCAATTTCTTTGCCATTTTCCTATTGTATTAATTAAAAATTTCCACAAAGAACGGCTATTTCTCTTAACATTCATGTTCACGCTTGACACATTCTTCTTTAATTCCTCATTTATGTGTCAAGCTCGGACAATCTTTCCCCTTTCCATTCCCTACTTTTGCCTCATAATCAAAATAAACCGAAGAACAATGACCAAGATTAAAGAAGAGCATTCTTTTCAACGGGTGCGGCTCATGAAACAGGCAGCCGCCATCCGGCAAAACAATGGTATGAACCGGCACGACGCACTCGTCACCGCCCACCGGATAGGCGCCCTCATCCGGCAGATGCATCACGGAAATGTCCGCTTCCACTACACCAAACAAGACGGCAGCGTCCGCCACGCCATCGGCACACTCACCGGATACGAACACAGTTTCCACCAACCTTATATTCCACGACCGGAAAACACGTTCGTCGTCTACTACGACATCGAGGCAAAAGGATGGCGCACGTTCCATGCGGAAAACTTTCTGGACATCGACGCCGAGGACGAACCCGAAAAGACGAGAACAGAATGAACCGGCAGGAACGAGAAGAATGGGAAATCCTTTGCAGGCAGTACAATGTAGACTCCCTGCAAGAAGCCATTCAAGGCTGCCGGGAAGAATTGGAGTTTCTTATCCATTGCGCCGAAAGGCTCGAACCCCGCACGGAGGAGGAAGAAACGCCGTTTAACATATCCAGTCCACGCCGTTTCTATACACCGGGAAACGCCGTTCCTGGAATGCAGGAAACGCCGTTTCTCCACGCGGAGACAAAAGAACAGACCGTTTTTTAACAGAATATAATTTTATTAACGTTTACCAATATCAAGTATGGAAAATTGGAGATTTATCGAAGAAAATCCCGACTACATGGTCTCGGACCATGGACGGGTGTTGAGTTTTAAAGGCAAGTCGAAACTGATTCTCTGCACCACGATCGCAGGAGAAGGCTACGAGCAGACAGAGCTCATGCAAAAAGGAATCTACACCAAATACTACACGCATCGTCTGGTAGCTAAGGCGTTCATTCCCAACCCGAAACATCTGCCGCAAGTAAACCACCTCGACGGAAACACGCTGAACAACCACGTGTCGAACCTCGAATGGTGTGACGCGCATGACAACATAATGCACGCCATCCGAATGGGATTGCGGCCTCCCGGAAAAACGGGTTCAAAGTATTCGGGTGTTCCCTGCGCCGTAACGGACGCAAGTGGGAATACACTCCGCGCCTACCCGTCCATGCAGGCGATGAGCAAAGGAGAACACATGAATCCCGCATTCATAAACTGGCTCAGACTACAGTTGCGCTATCCGGAACGACTACTCCTCCACAACTTACGCGTCCGCCAGCACAGAGGAGACGCTTTTATCATGAAAGAACCCTTACCGTTGTCTCCCGCTCAGGCTGTTCCGCAGACTTCTCCCGCTCAGGCTGTTCCGCAGTCGTCCCATCATCGGCCTGTCCCGCCTGTACAATCCCCCTGCATCCCGGTCCAGCATCCGGTGAACCGGCAATATTACCGCCAACTGTCGGAAGACGAAGCCATCGCTTTCGGATTCGCCATCTACACAAGCCGCAACCAACAAGAAAGGGGGACGCTGTAATGAGAGACACGATTATCATCCACTGTTCCGCCACCCGTGCGGGGCAGGATTTCACAGCCGCCGACATCGACCGCTGGCACCGTGCGCGCGGTTTCCGTTCCATCGGCTATCATTTCGTAATCCGGCTGGACGGAACCATCGAACCGGGAAGGGATGTCTCCCTCGACGGAGCGCATTGCACGGGCTGGAACCGCCGAAGCATAGGTATCTGCTACGTGGGCGGGCTGGACAAGGAAGGCCGTCCCGCCGACACCCGGACGGAAGCCCAACGCGAAGCGCTCATCCGCCTGGTGGAAGACCTGCGGCTCGTTTACCCCGACATCAGACAAGTGATAGGCCACCGGGACACCAGCCCCGACCGCAACGGTGACGGCATTATCTCGCCCAACGAGTTTATCAAGATGTGCCCCTGCTTCGACGCACGCAACGAGTTCCGATAAACCGCACAATGTATCACTTTTTAAAACTTAATTTATCATGGCACGCATTTCCAAACCCGGATTAGATTATTTCCCCCTAGATGTCAATTTCCTGCAAGACCGGAAAGTGCGCCGCATCTCCTGCCGCCATCACGCGGCAGGAATTGCCGCGCTCACTTCCCTGCTTTGTCTTATCTACAAAGAAAAAGGCTATTATGTCCTTTGGAACAAGGACACACTGTTCGACATCGCTCAGGAAGCCTGTTGCGAGGAGGAGGAAATGCAGGCCATCATCGACGATTGTCTGTCGGTGGGATTGTTCGACACCTATATATATAAGGAGTACGGGGTGCTGACCTCGCAAGCCATCCAAGAGCAGTATCACAAAATCATCATCGACAGCCGGAGGAAATACAAATTGCCTTTGGAAAATTTCTGGATGATCAAGGAGGAGAAAGAAGCGAATGATAACGAGGAGGAGACAAAGGAAACAAAGGAGAGAAAAGAGACAAAGGAGACAAAGGGGGAAAACGGAGAACAGACGAATGAATCCGCAGCAAATCCGGGCAAATTCGCAGTAAGTTCGGGCAAATTTGCAGCAGATCCGGGCAAATCCGCAGCAACAATGCCACAAACAAAACAAGAAACGGATACAGATATTAAAAGCAAACAGGAAATGGAGAGGGAAAATGAAAGCAAATCGGAAACCCAAAAAGACAAAGAGACAGAGAGGGAAGGGAAAATGAGAAAGGAGAGCGAGAAGCCGCCCGTTCCGCCAAACGGCGTTTCTCAGGCTTCGCCTGTTGCTGTAAGGGGTTTGTCTTTAGAGGATTCGTCCGGAGGGGACTTCGAAGCTATACTACGACTAAATATGGAAGCTATCGGCATCCGGAACGAACAGACCGCCAAAGCCATTTTCGCCCTTGCCCGACGAAAAGAACTGGGAGGAATCAACGGCACGCTATGGAAAATCCTCAGTCCCGGATACCGCCCTACCCTGCTCAAAAAGAACGAACCGGGAGATTACATCCTTTGGGCACTCAATCACCCGGCCGAATTTGAAAGCACTTACAACGGAATGCTACAGAAAATGGTGAGGGGAAGAAGCTGAAATAATAAAAAGTCACCCATTTAGCGGAATCAATGATATTTTATTATCAAAATAAACACTTACAGCACTTTCCTTATGACACACCAAATAATCTAAAAGCAAGCAAATAATCCATATGACATTTCAAAACCCCACGCTAATACCGAAATTGACTTTCAATATGACAGTATTTAGTTAAAAACGCATTACTTTTCTTAGTTTATTATAATTTATATTATCTTTGCAGCCTGTTAGAGAGAAATGATGTGTTTTTAGGTTAAAATTAAGAGAGAATTTATGAAAAGAAAATTGATGTTCTTCATGACCTTCCTATTTATAGGCATAGGTCTGGCGACAGCGCAGACATCCAAAGTGACCGGATTGGTAACATCCGAAGAAGATGGACAGCCTGTCGTAGGTGCTTCAGTATTAGTCAATGGCACCACTCTTGGTACAATCACCGATATTGACGGTAAATTTACAATCAGCAACGTACCAAGCTCCTCCAAAACCTTACGTGTTTCTTATGTGGGAATGATCCCCCAGGAAGTGACAATCAAGGAAGGGATTTTAAAAATCGTGCTGCGTTCGGACGCGAAGGCGCTGGACGAGGTGGTCGTTACCGCCTTAGGTATCAAAAGAAGCGAGAAAATACTAGGTTATGCCGCTTCTACAGTGAAAAATGACGATTTGGTTGCAGCCAAGTCAGGTTCCGTGATGTCCGGACTTTCCGGAAAAATAGCCGGTGTAAACATTTCCAGCTCCGGAACGGCCGGTAGCTCACAGAAAGTAATCGTGCGCGGTTATTCCTCTTTCTCCAGCAACCAGCCGCTATACGTCATCGACGGCGTGCCGATGTCCAACAACACCAGCCTCTCCAACGACCAGGGCAACGGCGTCATTGAGGCCAGCGACGCTATCGACTTCGGTAACGGGGCAAACGACATCAACCCCGACGACGTGGAATCCGTCACCGTGCTGAAAGGCGCCTCAGCCACCGCCCTCTACGGCTCGCGCGCCGCCAACGGTGTAGTGATGATCACCACCAAACGCGCCAAACAAGAGAAACTGACCGTTTCGTACGACGGCTCTTTCATGGCTTCCAACGTGCTCCGCGTGCCGCAGGAACAGGACAAGTTCGGACAAGGATGGGGAACGTGGAACAGAGGCGAGAACGGATCGTGGGGACCGGCATTGGACGGCCGGCTCAACGAATGGGGCTCCAGCAAACTGACTACCCCGATGAAAAAGCACTACTCGTTCGTGAAAGACAATCTCCGCAACTTCTACACCACCGGATTCGAGATGAACAACAACATCAGCGTCCGCACCGGCAACGAAAAGATGGGCTTGATGCTTTCTTACGGCAACACCTCCTCTAACGGCGTGCTGCCCAACAATGCCGACAAATACGAACGTAACACCCTGTCGTTCCGCGGCAACATGAAATTCGGCAAGTTCGCCGCCGACGCCAGCATCACGTATATCCGCAAAGACATGACGAAAGCCGCCGCCGGACAAGGAAACGCGGGAGCCACCATGCAGCAGGAACTGATACAGCACCCGGTGGACATCGACTATTCTGTCATGAAGGATTTCAACGACGAACGGTTCAACGGAGACAACTATTACACGTGGTACGCGCAGAACCCTTACTGGGTACTCGCCAACAATAAGAACAACTATCAGGACGACCGCATCTACGGTAAACTGGAATTGTCTTACGAGGTCATTCCCGGTCTGAAGGCCGTAGGACGTCTCGGAGGTGACTTCACCAACGCCCGCCAGAAGCTGCGCACGGCGAAACTGACGTACGCCGACAATTCCTACAGCAGCATCGGAGGCAAATCCGAAGAAAAGGGTACTTATACCGAACGTACCGATAATTACGACCAGATCGACGCAACCCTCTTCCTGAGCGCCAACTACAATATCGGCACAGACATCACTCTCGGAGGTACGGCAGGATGGAACCTCAACCAACGGAAATCGTCTTATCTGAAGTCGTTTCTCGAAGGGCTGTTCATGGAAGGATGGTACAATCTGCAGAACGGGACCGACAAGCCCGTCAGCACCAATTACAGCGATTTGCGCAGAACAATCGGAGCCTTCGCACAGGTGGAATTCGGGTATAAGAATTTCTGGTTTGTCAACCTTTCCGGACGCAACGACTGGTCGTCTACACTGCCCATCCACCACAACAGTTTCTTCTACGGAGGAATCAACACGTCCGTCATCCTGACCGATATGTTCCCCTCGCTGAAAAACAACGTGATAGACTTCCTGAAAGTGCGCGCCGCATGGGGACAGACGGGTAACGACGCCGACGTGTACAGAACGCTGGCATACTACATCCCCGATCATATTTCATCCGGCTACGGCTATCTGGACACTCCGCTGAACGGGGCGCTGGGACTGACCGAATACAACCGCCAGCCCAACAACAACCTGAAACCGGAGAAGACTTCCGAATGGGAATTGGGCTTGACCGCCAATTTCCTCAGCAACCGCATCGGCATTGACTTCGCCTACTACGACAAGCTGACCAAAAACCAGATCATCGCGGCAGACGTCGCCCCGGAAACACGCTACACCAGTGCCGTGCGCAACGTTGGCGAAATTTCCAACAAAGGTATCGAAATCGCCCTCAACCTGACTCCGATCCGCACCAAAGAGGTGGAATGGGACTTGGGAGTCACCTTCAGCAAGAACTGGAGCAAGGTGAACAAGTTGTGGAACGAGGGGGACAAGCCTGTGACCGAATACGTATTGAAAACGGCTTACAGCGCCAACTTCGTTGCCAAAGTCGGCGAACCGCTCGGAATCTTCCAAGTGCCCGCCCTCGCTACCGTACAGGACGAGAACAGCCCTTACTACGGCAAAGTGATTGTCGACGCCAACGGTATCCCGACTACCAGCAACAGCGAAATGAAGACGATCGGTTCGTCCGCTCCCGACTTCAATATGGGTTTCAACACCCGCGTGAGCTACAAAGGATTCACCCTTTCCGCTGTGGCCGACTGGCGTAAAGGCGGTTATATGTACTCCTACACCGCACAGCTGATGCACTTCGTCGGCAACACTACCCGCTCGCTGTTCAACAACCGCGAACCGTTCGTCGTGCCCAACTCCGTAATCGCCCTCAAGGACGGAGGCTACGCCGAAAACAACCGTCCCGTGACCAGCGACAACATGAGCAGTTATTACAGCGACTCTTACTCAGACAGCCAGTTCGAGAACTTCATCATCCCGAAAGGTTATGTGAAACTGAGGGAACTGGTCTTGTCTTACTCATTCCCGAAAGCATGGATTTCCAAACTGGGTATCCAGCAGCTAGACCTGAGCCTGATCGGACGCAACCTCTTTATGTGGACTCCGAAAGCTAACAATTACGTAGACCCGGAAACCACAACTTTCGGTAACGATATCGCTTCCGAACTGGGAGAATTTGCCGCCTTGCCTTCTACGCGCAATATAGGTGGAGGTATTAAAGTTGTATTCTAAAAAAAAACGATCGAAGATGAAAAAATTCAAGTATTTATATATAGGTGTATTAAGCGCCATCCTGTCCGGCACGTTCACCTCTTGCGAGGACTATCTGGACGTCAACAAAAATCCGAATTATCCGGACGAATCACAAGTGACGGTAACGACGTTACTGCCGTCCGCATTCACCGGCTCGGCTGCCGCAATGGGGTATTTGTACCAACTCTACGGTTCTATGTGGTCACAGCACTACACGCAGAATCCGTCATCCAGCCAATATATCACGCTGGTCAACTATGCGATGACTTCTTCCAGCGACCTCCGTCTGTGGAGAATTCCGTACGCGGACGTTTTGCCTGATCTCGATCTCGTCATCAAGAAATCGGAAGAGGAAGGTGCGTGGAACTATTGGGTGGTCGGAAAAATCATGACCGCGTTTACTTATCACGTGCTCACCGACGCTTATGGAGATATTCCTTTCACCGAAGCCCTGAAAGGTCAGAACTGCAAATACGACGATAGTAAAACGGTGGTTTATCCCGGCATTATCAAAATGCTGAACGACGCAATCGACAAGGAAGCGGAAGCCTCTGCCAAAGGTCTGAAAACCATGAACGTGGAAGATTATATCTATGACGGGGATATCGCGAAATGGATCAGATTTGCCAAAACTTTAAAGTTGAAGTTGCTCATGAGAGACTTTGACACGAACAAGGCGGAGATACAAACAATGCTCGCTGCCGGTGATTTTCTGAAAGACGACGCAACGGTACACTGTTTCGAGGATGTCGTAAATAAGTCCAATCCGTTCTATGAAAATGACCGCCGACAGTTGAATACGACAAATAATGTACGCGCCTGTACGACGTTGTATAATTATCTAGCCGAATATGACGATCCGCGCATCGGAGACTTTTACGAAATGACTGCCGCATCTGACAGAACCGAATACAGAGCGATTCCTTATGGGAACAGAACTTCCAGCACATATAGCATTTCAACAACTTCGCGTGCCGTAATCGGTGCTACCGATCCTGTTTATTATATGTCAGCGGCCGAAGCCGAATACCTGTTGGCGGAATGCTACGCACGGCTGGGAGACAAAGGCAGTGCAAAGACTCATTATGACAAAGCCGTTGAATTTTCTTTCGCCAGATGGAACCATGGCGACAAAGCTGCTGAATTTATTGCAGCAGGAAAACCTTACGAATTCCAAGACACCGACGAAGAAAGTATGCTGAAATGTATCCTTACCCAGAAATGGATTGCCAGCACCCGTTGCCAGGCTTGGGATGCATGGTTCGATATCAACCGCACCGGTATTCCGGAAGTCAGCGAGTATACAACAGACGGTGATCCGGATGATTACGTTTTGGGTACGCTGGCATATAACCCCAACAGTTCGTTAGCTAAGGGTCAGTTTGCTCACCGCTTCATCTACTCAAAAGAGTCATTGGACTATAATACGAATGCGCCTACGAAAGTTCCGGCAATTACCGAACCGCTGTGGTGGCATAAAAAATAATAAGGATATTGAACAATAGAAAGAAAGGATATATACATGAAACCTATTAATTATTTATTAGTCCTGATGTTCGCAATGGTCACTTTCGTGTCATGCGACACTTATGGAGACTATGAGCAGGAGTTTGCACCTATATACCCGCTGAGCGGACAATATTACGTCAAAGTGCTGGACGAGAACAATGAGGAACTGGTTATAAGCACAATAGAGGACGATGACGAATCATACAACGTCTACGGAACTTATATGTATCTGTACAATACAGCGGATAATGATAAGGACAAGTTGTGGATCAAGTTGCCGAACGGTAATAAATTCCAAAGTGGTATTCTAGGCAAAATCAGTTGTAATGTGGAAGAACTCACCTTTAACGGAACAGCAGGCAATATGGTTGCCGACGGAACGACTCCCGTAGGGGAATTTACAGTCACTTCCGGAAAAGTCACTTTAGAAAGCGTTACGACTCCGACAAACGGGAAAGCGGACGGCATCGAAGTGAAATATACGCTGGAAGGCAAAACGTACACCATCAAAGGCTTCCGCCGCACCGGATGGGATGACGATGAAACGTGGGTTGAGCCTATTACTACTCCCGACGATGCATCCGGTTCTCAACCATAAGAACTAATTTCTCCTCCCTCCCCCAAAAGGGGGGGGATATATCAAAACGCAGATTAACGCAAGTTAGCATAGATTATTTAAACAGGCTCCAAGTCTTGACTAATCCATTTCAATTGATATTCCATTGATATTCAATTGACATATTAATCAATGACTTATAGAATCTTTTCTATGATAATTTGCGTTAATCTGCGTTTTATTATTCATTTACCACTGCAATTCGGGCAGATATTTACTTAGTGTACCACGAAGAACCCCTAGCGTAATCGGCTTCACCAGCACTTCCGTAGCTCCCGCCTTCATCGCATTTTCCTTATCCGAACTGAAAGCGTAGGCAGTCTGCATGATAATGGGAATCGTAGTGTTGGACTCACGAATAATTTTCGTCGCTTCCAACCCATTCATCAGCGGCATTTTAATGTCCATCAACATCGCTTTGGCATTTTCCCCGTGTGTTTGAAATAAATTTACCATTTCTTCTCCGTTCCGCGCCCACATGATATCACATTTCTTACCTATGATCGCTTTAATCAGTTTAAAGTTGCTGTCGTCGTCTTCAGCCACAAGTATAAGCGGTCTGAATTCAGATGTTTGCGTACTTTCCATATTATTTAGTATATTATTTTCCATCTACATCCTTCTATATACTTAAGTTAATATCCTGTCTCAACAAGTTAATATCCTATTTCAGCCCGCAAGATATAAAAAATATTCATATATTTCGCTATCTTTGCGCCTCAATTTAAAAGAATAATATGATTTCTGTAGACGGACTGGCCGTAGAATTTGGCGGCACGACTTTATTTAGTGATATCTCTTTCGTTATTAATGAAAAAGACCGCATCGCCCTGATGGGGAAAAACGGGGCGGGAAAAAGTACACTGCTCAAGATTCTGGCAGGCGTGAGGCAACCTACACGCGGCAAGGTCTCTGCACCGAAAGAGTGCGTGGTGGCCTATCTGCCCCAACACTTGATGACGGAGGACGGACGCACGGTGTTCGACGAAACGGCACAGGCTTTCGCGCATCTGCACGAAATGGAAGCGCAAATCGAGAAACTGAACAAGGAGTTGGAAACACGGACGGACTACGAAAGCGACAGTTATATGGCTCTGATCGAGGAAGTATCCTCCCTGAGCGAGAAGTATTATTCAATCGACGCCACGAACTACGAGGAGGATGTAGAGAAGGCGTTGCTCGGACTCGGTTTCCGCCGGGAAGACTTCGGACGTCAGACGAGTGATTTCAGTGGCGGATGGCGGATGCGCATCGAGTTGGCGAAGTTACTGTTGCAGAAACCGGACGTGCTGCTGCTCGACGAGCCGACGAACCATCTCGACATCGAGTCTATCCAATGGCTGGAAGATTTCCTGATCAATAACGGCAAGGCGGTGATTGTCATCAGCCACGACCGCAAGTTTGTCGACAACATCACGACCCGCACCATCGAAGTGACGATGGGGCGCATCTACGACTACAAAGTAAACTACTCACAATATCTCCAACTGCGCAAGGAACGCCGCGAACAGCAACAGAAGGCGTACGATGAGCAGCAGAAGTTCATCGCCGAGACGAAGGAGTTCATCGAACGTTTCAAGGGGACGTACTCGAAGACCTTGCAGGTACAGAGCCGTGTGAAAATGCTGGAGAAACTGGAACTGCTGGAGGTGGACGAAGAGGACACTTCCGCTTTGCGTCTGAAATTTCCGCCTTCCCCCCGTTCGAGCAGTTATCCGGTCATCATGGAGAATGTTGGGAAAACGTATGGAGAGAAGGTGGTGTTCAAGGGCGCCAATCTGACGATTGAGCGCGGAGACAAGGTGGCGTTCGTCGGCAAGAACGGCGAGGGTAAGTCTACGCTTGTCAAATGTATCATGCGGGAAATAGAGCACGATGGCACGCTGACGCTGGGACATAATGTACAAATCGGGTATTTTGCACAGAATCAGGCTTCACTGATGGACGAGAATCTAACTGTGTTCCAGACGATTGACGACGTAGCGAAAGGGGAAATCCGGAACAAGATCCGCGACTTGCTGGGTGCTTTCATGTTTGGCGGTCCGGAGGAGTCGATGAAGAAAGTGAAAGTGCTTTCGGGTGGAGAACGTACCCGCCTGGCAATGATCAAGCTATTGCTGGAGCCGGTCAACCTTCTCATCCTGGACGAGCCGACGAATCACCTCGACATGAAAACAAAGGACATCCTGAAACAGGCGTTGCTCGATTTTGACGGCACGCTGATTGTCGTTTCGCACGACCGTGATTTCCTCGACGGACTGGTATCAAAGGTTTATGAGTTTGGCAATCAGAAGGTGACGGAACACCTATGCGGTATCTATGAATTCCTCGAAAAGAAAAAGATGGATTCGTTGCAAGAGCTGGAAAAGAAATAATAAATAATAAAAAGAAGGGGGCGGATTCCGGGAGAAGATAAAGAATTTGTATCTTTGTAACATTATTTATAGCAGGTACTTAAAAGGAATGGATGAGGCAAGGCAGTTATACATTATAAGCGGATGCAACGGAGCAGGCAAAACCACTGCTTCCTATACCGTACTGCCGGAAATTCTGCTATGCAAGGAGTTTGTCAATGCGGATGAAATAGCAAAAGGCTTGTCTCCTTTCAATCCCGAAAGTATGGCTATAGAAGCCGGACGACTAATGTTGAAACGCATAGATGAACTGTTGGCTGCTAAAGTCAGTTTCTCTATTGAGACAACGTTAGCCACACGTTCATACACCCGGCTTATCAAAAGAGCACAAAGTGAAGGATATAAAGTCAGCCTTATTTATTTTTGGCTGAATTCTCCGGAACTTGCAGTGAACCGTGTGTTACAACGAGTCAATGAAGGGGGACATAATGTGCCTCTGGACGTTATCTACCGCCGCTATCAAGCAGGTATAAACAATCTGTTTCAGATATATATGCCGTGTGTGGATTATTGGTTACTGGCAGACAACAGTGTTTCTCCCCGAGTGATTGTGGCCGAAGGTACCCGACACGGAGAGAACCGGATATATGAACTTGAACTTTTTAAATGCATCAAAAATTATGTCAAATAATGAAATGCAAGAATTGAGCGATAAATTACGGCGCGGTCTTCAGTTGGCAGAAAAGAGACTGTTGGAGAAAAATTCCCGTAATGGTACACTCCTTAGTCAAGGAACACCGGATGGGAAAGTGATTTATGTCTCGGCCACAGAATTGCTGGAACGTCTGCAAGAAAAGGAAAAAGAATCGATTAAGAAATAAATTCTCTACGAAATTAGGGATGAAAGGGAAAAAAAGAATCATAGTAACTCTGCTGTTTTTTATCAACATTATCATGTTGGTGGCAGCCGTTATCCCCCATCATCACCACCCTAACGGAATGATTTGCATGAAGCAGGACTTGCCCGTAGAGCAACAATGCCCCAAGCACCATCATCATCCGGAGAGCGACGCCTGTTGCAACAGCGAGTGTCTGACACGCTTTCAGTCGTCCATCCCATCCATACACAGCTATAGCAGTCCGGATTATGTGTTTATCGCTACGCTGTTCACCGATGTCATTATCGAACATTTACTACGCCCGCAGGAGAAACGGGTAAAGAACTATTACGTCTTCCGAGACTCTCTGCATGGCACGGATTTCTACCGTGCCACCTCGCTTCGCGCACCTCCCTACTCTGTTTTCGCTTAAAAACGCTCTTGCAAGCCAGTTGCAAAGGCGTTGTAGCTAATCTTTGCAAGCCAGTTGCAAGAACCTTGCCGTATTTTTGCAGTATGAATCTGCAACAACAAAAAGAAAACAAAAAACTTAAGTAGGAAATATCATTTATGAAGAAACTTATTTTTTTCGGAGTGCTGGGTTTATTTATCCTCGCCTCTTGTAATAGTACCGTCACACATACACACAACGAGCATGATCATGAGGCGGAAGGACATAATCATGCCACAGAAGATCACGACCACAGCGCCCACGGGGATGAATCCGGTGAAGGGCACAGTCACGAAACAGCAGACAGCCACCTCGAAACGGCCGAAGCGCATAGTGACGAGATCATCCTTCCGAAAGTGAAAGCCGAAGCAGCCGGAGTAAAGGCTAGTATCATCGAGCCCGCTCCTTTCCAACAGGTCATTAAAACCAGCGGACAAGTACTTGCTGCTCAGGGGGACGAATCGGTTGCCGTAGCTACCGTAGCCGGCGTTGTTTCTTTTCGTGGAAAAGTGACGGAAGGAATGAGCGTCGGCAGCGGCACACCGTTGGTCACCATTTCTTCAAACAATATAGCCGACGGTGACCCGGTGCAACGTGCCCGCATCGCCTACGAGGTGTCGAAGAAAGAGTACGAACGGATGAAAGCCCTTGTCAAAAACAAAATCGTATCCGACAAGGAGTTTGCACAGGCGGAGCAGAATTACGAGAACGCCCGCATCAGCTACGAGGCCCTTTCGAAGAACCATTCGGCTATCGGACAAAATATCACAGCTCCCATCGCAGGCTATGTGAAAAGTATACTGGTGAAAGAGGGGGACTACGTGACCATCGGACAACCGCTGGTTAGCGTGACGCAGAACCGCCGTCTGTTCCTCCGCGCCGAAGTGTCGGAAAAGTACTACCCGTACCTCCGCACAATCAGCTCCGCCAATTTCCAGACTCCTTATAATAATAAGGTATACGAACTGCAAGCGCTCAACGGCAAACTCCTCTCTTTCGGGAAAACTGCCGGAGACAATTCTTTCTACGTGCCTGTCACCTTCGAGTTCGATAACAAAGGTGAAGTGATTCCCGGCTCATTCGTAGAGGTTTTCCTGCTCTCGTCGCCAATGGAAAACGTAATTTCCCTTCCACGCACCGCATTGACGGAGGAACAAGGGAGCTACTTTGTATATCTGCAACTGGATGAGGAAGGGTACAAGAAACAGGAAGTGACCGTAGGAGCCGACAACGGAAAAAATGTCCAGATCCTGTCCGGCGTGAAAGCGGGCGACCGCGTTGTGACCGAAGGAGCGTACCAGGTAAGACTGGCCAGTGCAAGCAATGCCATCCCCGCACACAGCCATGAACACTGATTAAATGAAGAATGAATCTTCATCCTTAATTCCTCATTCATAATTCTTAATTTAAAAAGATGCTTAATAAAATCATACATTATTCCCTGCACAACCGGTTGCTGGTGCTCTGCGCTTCCATTCTTCTGCTCATTGCGGGGAGCTACACTGCCATGCACACGGAAGTAGACGTGTTTCCCGACCTCAACGCGCCTACGGTTGTCATCATGACCGAAGCCAATGGTATGGCCGCCGAAGAGGTTGAACAACTCGTGACTTTCCCTGTGGAAACTGCCGTAAACGGAGCTACCGGCGTACGCCGTGTCCGTTCTTCTTCCACCAATGGTTTTTCTGTTGTCTGGGTGGAATTCGACTGGGGAACAGATATTTATCTTGCCCGACAGATTGTGAGTGAAAAGCTCGCTGTAGTCAGTGAATCGCTTCCGGTCAACGTTGGAAAACCGACACTCGGCCCGCAATCTTCTATTCTGGGCGAAATGCTCATTGTCGGGCTGACGGCCGACTCTACCTCCATGCTCGACCTCCGTACGATTGCCGACTGGACTATCCGTCCGCGTCTGCTGTCTACCGGAGGAGTGGCGCAAGTAGCGGTGCTCGGAGGAGACATCAAAGAGTACCAGATTCAGCTTGATCCCGAGCGGATGCGCCACTACGGCGTTTCGATGGGTGAGGTGATGGCGGTGACGCAAGACATGAACCTGAACGCCAACGGCGGAGTGCTTTACGAATTCGGAAATGAATATATAGTGCGAGGCGTGCTTTCCACCACTCAGACGGAACAGCTCGGCAAGGCGGTGGTAAAGACGGTGAACAACTTTCCTGTCACTCTGGAAGATATAGCAGACGTGGCGATAGGCCCCAAAGCGCCGAAATTGGGTACGGCTTCGGAACGGGGAAAACCTGCCGTCCTGCTGACTGTGACCAAGCAGCCCGCCACCAGTACACTGGAACTGACGGACAAGCTGGAGGCTTCGCTAAAAGACCTTCAGAAGAACCTGCCACCGGATGTAAAGGTTTCTACGGACATTTTCCGCCAAAGCCGCTTCATCGAAAGTTCTATCGGCAACGTGAAGAAATCGCTCTTTGAGGGAGGTATCTTTGTCGTTATCGTTCTGTTCTTGTTTCTGGCAAATGTGCGCACTACGCTTATTTCGCTGGTGACACTGCCTCTCTCACTGCTCGTTTCGATCCTGACACTGCATTATATGGGACTGACTATCAACACTATGAGTCTCGGAGGTATGGCAATCGCCATCGGTTCGCTGGTGGACGATGCCATCGTTGATGTGGAGAACGTATACAAGCGCTTGCGTGAAAACCGGCTGAAAGCGGAAGCGGAAAGATTGAGCACGCTCGAAGTGGTGTTCAACGCCTCGAAGGAGGTTCGTATGCCGATTTTGAACTCAACTTTAATTATCGTAGTCAGTTTCGTCCCCTTATTTTTCCTGAGTGGCATGGAAGGTCGAATGCTGGTCCCGCTGGGCATTGCTTTCATCGTGGCGTTATTCGCCTCGACGGTGGTAGCATTGACACTGACTCCGGTGCTCTGCTCTTATCTGTTGGGAAGCAACAAGACGAATAAGGAACTGAAAGAGTCTTTCGTAGCCCGTTGGATGAAAGGGATTTATGAAAAGGCACTGTCTTGGGTGCTGGCGCACAAACGGGTGACACTGGGTGGAACTATCGCTCTCTTCATCGTGGCGCTCGGTGTGTTCTTCACGCTGGGACGTAGCTTCCTCCCTTCTTTCAACGAAGGTTCGTTCACAATCAATATCAGTTCTCTGCCGGGTATCTCGCTGGAAGAGAGCAACAAAATGGGACAGCGCGCGGAAGAGTTGCTGTTGACCATTCCGGAGATACAAACCGTTGCCCGCAAAACGGGACGTGCCGAACTGGATGAGCACGCATTGGGTGTGAACGTGTCCGAAATTGAGGCTCCGTTTGAACTGGGCGACCGCTCGCGCAGCGAACTAGTGGCGGATGTACGTGAAAAGCTGGGCACAATTACAGGAGCAAACATTGAAATCGGACAGCCGATCAGCCACCGGATTGACGCCATGTTGTCCGGTACGAAAGCAAATATTGCCATCAAGCTATTCGGCGACGACCTGAACAAGATGTTTTCTATCGGCAATCAGATCAAAGAGGCGATCGGCGCAATTCCCGGCATCGCCGACCTGAATGTGGAACAGCAGATCGAACGTCCGCAGTTAAAAATACAGCCCAAACGCGAAATGCTGGCCAAGTTCGGAATCACACTGCCGGAGTTTTCCGAGTACGTGAATGTCGCTCTGGCGGGAAAAGTGATCTCGCAGGTGTACGAACAAGGCAAGAGTTTCGACCTGATTGTGAAGGTGAAGAACGACGCCCGTGACGAGATGGAGAAAATCCGCAACTTGATGGTGGACACGAACGACGGACGCAAAGTCCCCCTAAGCTATGTGGCGGAAGTGACATCGGCTATGGGGCCTAACACCATCAACCGTGAGAACGTGAAACGGAAAATCGTGATTTCCGCCAACGTTGCCGACCGCGACTTGCGCAGTGTGGTAAACGACATCCGGAAGCAGATAGACGCATCCGTGCAATTGCCCGAAGGCTACCACATCGAATACGGCGGGCAGTTTGAGAGCGAGCAGGCGGCGAGCAGGACATTAGCGCTGACTTCATTTATCAGCATCGTTGTGATTTTTCTATTGCTTTATCATGAGTTCCGCAGCGTCAAGGAGTCGGGAGTTATCCTGCTGAACCTGCCGCTCGCGTTGATCGGTGGCGTTTTCGCATTGGTACTTACAACGGGGGAAGTTAGTATACCCGCTATCATCGGATTCATCTCTCTGTTCGGAATTGCTACCCGTAACGGTATGCTGCTCATCAGCCATTACAATCATCTCCAACAAGTGGAGGGGCTGAACGTGTACGACAGCGTGATGCAAGGCTCGCTCGACCGTCTGAACCCGATCCTGATGACGGCTTTGTCTTCTGCTCTGGCATTGATTCCGCTGGCTCTGGGAGGTGATCTTCCGGGCAACGAGATTCAGAGTCCGATGGCAAAAGTGATTCTGGGAGGCTTGTTAACTTCTACTTTCCTGAACGGATTCATCGTCCCGATTGTTTATCTGATGATGCACCGCAAGAAGGCTTCAGCAAGTCTGTAATTGCAATTTACAACCAATAAAGAAGATGAAAATGAAACAAATCATAACTATCGGCGCGGCACTTCTGCTCCTGAACGCAGGCAGTGCACAAGCCCAGAACAGCATTGAGCAGGTTTTGAGAAATATCGAAACGAACAACAAGGAGCTGCAGGCTAACAAGCAGCTGATTCAGTCGCAAAAGCTGGAGGCTAGAACGGACAACAATCTGCCCGATCCTACGCTTTCCTATGCACACCTCTGGGGCTCGAAAGATAAAAGTGAAACAATCGGTGAGCTGGTGGTTTCGCAGAGCTTCGACTTCCCCAGCTTATACGCCACGCGCAACAAGCTGAACCGTCTGAAAATCGGAGCTTACGACAGCCAGGCGGATGTCTTCCGGCAGGAGAAGCTATTGCAGGCAAAGGAGCTTTGCCTGGACATCATTATGCTTCGCCAGCTGAAGCAGATTTTAGAAGAACGCCTGCGCAATGCGGAAGAACTTGCTAAAATGTACGCCAAACGCCTGCAGACAGGAGATGCCAATGCGCTCGAAACGAACAAGATCAATCTGGAGTTGCTGAATGTCAAGACGGAAGTGTCTCTGAACGAAACGGCGCTGCGCAATAAATTGCAGGAATTGAGTACGTTGAACGGAAATCTTCCAGTTGTTTTCGAGGAGAGCCAATACCCGGCCGTGCCTTTCCCGACTGATTATCAGATACTGAAATCGGAGGTGTTATCGGCAGACCGCACGTTGATGGCGCTTGGCAACGAGAGCCTCGTCGCCCGCAAACAAATTGCTGTCAACAAGTCGCAATGGTTGCCGAAACTGGAGCTGGGCTACCGCCGGAACACGGAATCGGGTACTCCTTTCAACGGCCTAGTGGTGGGATTCTCTTTCCCTCTTTTTGAAAACCGGAACAAGGTGAAGATTGCCAAAGCACAGGCTCTGAACATAGATCTGCAAAGGGATAATGCCGCCTTGCAGGTAGAATCCGAACTGGCACAGCTTTACCGGGAAGCCAAAACGCTTCATGCTTCTATGGAGGAGTACACGAGGACTTTCCGGTCGCAACAAGATCTTGCCTTGCTCAAACAGGCCTTGACCGGAGGACAAATCAGCATGATTGAGTACTTTGTGGAGGTGTCCGTGCTCTATCAGAGCCACCAGAATTATCTGCAACTGGAAAATCAATACCAGAAGGCAATGGCGCGGATCTACAAGAGCAAATTATAAATATAAAAAGTATTTATCTACTTATGAAAGTAAACAGGATAAGATTTATCGAGCTGATCTTATCCTGTTTTTTTTAATTGTGCCGAGAAATTTACAGTATCCGAAGTTCCTCCGGCAGATAGCCGCTACGAATGCGCCATTCCTGCGGATAAAGATTGTTAGCCCGGTTGCCGATATTTTTCACGAAGCCCAACGGGACGCCTCTATAAGTAAGCAACACGAACCCGCGAGCCACCGCAGCAGGAAGTACAATAGCTTCTTTGCGCAAATAAGCTATCGCCTGCTCATAGCTAATGTCCTCAACGGCAAAAGCGCCGTCACGCAACAGCACAGGGCACAGTGCCAGCGCATGAGCGGGAACCAAATCTCGCCCTTTCACTTCACCCACCGACACACCGGACTGGATCACTTTCAAATTCTGCCGAAGTGCTTCCAACTCTTCCAGACGAGCATTGGGAAAGGCGTAAACGGTTTCCGCATCGGTCAGAAGAGAATAGTTGCCGATGTCCCTCACCCAACTCCGGGCTACGTCCATCAACTCTTTAGCGACAGACGGGACTCCTTTCCCAGCGTGTTTCCCTTTTTTCTTTGCAGCTCGCGCTATCGTAGATTTTGAGATTACAGACTTCTGTGAATTGATGGTTTCCCATGCCTTCTTCGTTTCGTTTTCATCTGTTTCTATGCACGGTTTCCGAAGAACAGCCAGAAAGAATCCCTCTCCTTTCGTTTTATGAGGGAAGAAGTGATAGACGGGAGTGCCCTCCAAATGAACGGTCCCGGTCGATTCATCTTTCAACAGATTTCCTGTTATATTCCATTCTTCCCGAACTTCCAACGGCAACAGTTCCGCCCCGAACTCTTGCTGAATCCAGCGTACGTTTTCTTCATCTTCTTTTGTATTAAAGGTACAGGTACTATATATAAGAATGCCTCCGGGCTTCAGACAAGGCCAAATATCAGCAATAATCCTCCGCTGTCTCTGCCAGCAAATCTCTACATTCTCCGGGGTCCATTCTTCTATCGCCACAGGGTCTTTGCGGAACATTCCTTCACCGGAACAAGGAACGTCGGTGAGAATTACATCAAAAAAAGACGGTAAAGCCGAGAAATCCGCCGGATCATTATTGGTAACCACCACATCCGGATGTCCCCACTTCGCAAGATTTTCCGCCAAAACCTGTGAACGGTTTCGTATGACTTCATTAGCCACCAGCAGGCTTCCTTCGGGCAGCACGCTACGGGCATGGGTAGACTTTCCACCGGGAGCGGCGCAAAGATCCAACATTATTGCCGGTTCTTTGATGTATTGGCGTAATGCCTGCTCTACAAACATCGAGGAGGCCTCCTGAACATAGAAACAACCGGCATGAAACAACGGATCGAATGTAAAAGTCAGGCGTTCGTCCAGATAAACCCCTTCGGACGACCAAGGAACTCGGTCGAAAGGAGAATGGACAGCAGATAACCCTTCATCCTGCATTTTCCATTTTTCATTGTTAAAGCGGATACTGACAGGTGGTTCTTGCTGCAGGGCAACGGCCAGTTTTTCATATTCTTCTTCACCTAATAAAGAGCGGGTATAGTCTACAAAAGAAGCGGGTAATTCCATTTTTCATTTATTAATTTCCGCAAATATCAAAAATATTTCGTCTCTTTGCAACTTTCTAAGTCATTAACTACGTCTAACAAACAAAGAAACAAATTTAAAAAACAATCTATATGAAAAATTTTCTACTTGCTTTGATGGTTGTATTGACCACTTGCACACTGGCTGTCGCTCAAAATCAGAATCCTGTTGCCCACGACTCCATCAGTCAGGCGGAACCGACTCTGGTAGTTGACACAGACACAACCGACTCTATCGCCAAAGAGAATGTTACTGCTACGGACACAAGTAATCATGGCGTTCTGTACAGCCTATCCAATGCGATGGAGGATGTTCTGATTCCTATCATCGCAATCATTGCAGTCTTCGGTTTTCCGGTGTTTATCCTATTCATCATTTTCTTCTTCCGCTACAAGAACCGGAAAGCCCGCTATCGCCTTGTCGAACAGGCTCTTGCTGCCGGACAACCGCTTCCGGAAGATTTCCTCAAGGAGGACAAGCCGAATGATCCGCGTACGCAAGGCATCAAAAACATCTTTACGGGAATCGGACTTTTCATCTTCCTCTGGGCTATTACCGGTGAATTTTCAATCGGCACTATCGGTCTGCTAATCACTTTCATGGGAATCGGGAAGTGGATCATCGGTAGAAAGAAAGATGAAAATCAAGAAAATGACAGTCAAAGATGAATCAACTCAATGATATATCGCTAGTCGCGCAGGTCGTGGTGTTCAGAAACACTAAGGCCTTCGACCAGCTGGTGAAGAAGTACCAATCACCGGTCCGGCGGTTCTTCCTGAATCTGACTTGCGGAGACAGCGAATTGAGTGACGACCTGGCACAAGACACGTTTATCAAAGCGTATACAAATATTGCTTCTTTCAGAAATTTGTCCAGTTTCTCCACGTGGCTGTATCGAATTGCTTACAATATATTTTATGATTATATTCGCAGCCGCAAAGAAACAGCAGACCTTGACGCCAGAGAAATAGACGCCGCCAACAGTGCCGAACAGGAAAACATCGGTCAAAAGATGGATATCTACCGATCGCTCAAGACGCTTAAAGAAATAGAAAGAACCTGCATCACGCTTTTTTATATGGAAGATTTAAGTATCGAAAAGATTGCGGGAATTACAGGAATACCGACAGGAACGGTGAAAAGCCATCTGTCGCGTGGAAAAGAAAAGTTAGCAACGTATTTAAAACAAAACGGTTATGACAAAAATTGAAAATGACGAGAAGCTTTTGAAGGATTTCTTCACGGCTAACAAACAGGAAATAGCTGATAATGGCTTCAGCCGCCGTGTCATGCATCGCTTGCCCGATCGTAGCAATTGGTTGGCACGCATCTGGAACGCTGCCGTGGTGGTTGCGGGCGCTGTGCTTTTCATTTGGATGGGCGGCTTGGAAGCTGCTTGGGGAACAATCAGAGAAGTGTTCATAAGCATGATTAATCAAGGCACTGCGGAGCTGGATCCGAAATCGATTATTATCGCCTCTGTCGTCCTGGTATTTATGGCAACACGAAAAGTTGCATCGATGGCATAAGAGTTATAAAAGCACTTCGTCTGTTAAACAATAATAAATATACCCTTTCTCTCAAGCAAGCCCAAACATAGATGTCGTATCTTTGTTGAACTGTAAAACTAAAATAGAGAGAAAAGTTTTGAAATTACGTATATTTATTTTATTCCTGTTCCTGTCTTTATTACACGCTCAGGCAGACATCATAGACAGTCTAAAAACACAACCCAGAGACTCGATCGGACTTACAAGTGACTCACTTGTATTACGTTTTCTGGAAGAGTCCGGCATACCCATTTCCGACAACAATAAAGTAAAGTTACTGAAAAGCGGACGGGAAAAGTTTATCGATTTATTCGAAGCTATCCGGGAAGCCAAACATCATATTCATCTGGAATACTTTAACTTCCGCAACGATTCCATCGCCAATGCCCTATTCGACTTGCTGGCTCAGAAAGTGAAAGAGGGGGTTGAGGTACGTGCTATGTTCGATGCTTTTGGCAACTGGTCTAACAACAAACCTCTGAAAAAGAAACATCTCAAGAAAATACGTGAACAGGGCATTGAAATTGTAAAGTTCGATCCGTTCACATTCCCTTATATCAACCACGCTGCCCACCGCGACCATCGGAAAATAGCTGTCATTGATGGGAAAATAGCTTATACGGGAGGCATGAATATAGCAGATTACTATATCAACGGTCTGCCTAAAATAGGGACCTGGCGTGATATGCATATGCGCATAGAGGGAGACGCGGTCAATGACTTACAGGAAATCTTCCTGACAATCTGGAACAAAGAGACCAAACAAAATGTAGGAGGAGATGCCTACTTTCCACTCCACGAGAGCAAGACGGATAGTACCGACATCATTGTCGCAATCGTTGACCGTACTCCGAAAAAGAACAGCCGAATGCTGAGCCACGCGTATGCGATGAGTATTTATTCGGCACAAAAAAACGTTCACATCGTAAATCCTTACTTCGTGCCGACCTCTTCAATCAAAAAGGCGCTTTACCGAACCATTGATCGGGGGGTGGATGTGACAATCATGGTTTCCTCCGCTTCCGATATTCCATTTACCCCAGACGCCGCACTCTACAAACTTCACAAACTGATGAAAAGAGGGGCAACGGTCTATATGTATAACGGCGGGTTCCATCACTCTAAAATCATGATGGTCGATGATCTGTTTTGCACAGTGGGGACTGCCAATCTGAATAGCCGCAGCCTGCGGTATGACTACGAAACCAATGCTTTTATTTTTGATAAACGGATAACGGGCGAACTGAACACGATGTTTCACGAAGACATCCGGGATTGCACCCAACTGACTCCCGAATTCTGGAAAAAGCGTTCGCCCTGGAAGAAGTTCGTAGGATGGTTTGCTAATTTATTCACTCCATTTTTGTAATTTTGCATAAGCGTATATAGTCTTGAGCGAACGTATATATAATTTTGCGCAAGCGTACGTATAGTATTTGAAATTTATTCATTATGAAACAATATTTGGATTTATTAAATCGTGTATTAACCGAAGGCACAGAGAAAAGTGACCGTACCGGAACCGGAACCATCAGCGTCTTCGGTCATCAAATGCGTTTTAACCTTGAGGACGGTTTCCCTTGCCTGACGACCAAGAAATTGCATTTAAAATCAATTATATATGAATTACTCTGGTTCTTGCAAGGAGATACCAATGTGAAGTATCTGCAAGAGCATGGAGTACGCATCTGGAACGAATGGGCGGATGCAAACGGTGATTTAGGGCATATTTATGGGTATCAGTGGCGTTCGTGGCCTGACTACAACGGGGGATTCATCGACCAAATCAGTGAAACGGTGGAAACGATCAAACACAATCCGGACTCACGCCGTATCATTGTTAGCGCCTGGAATGTAGCGGACTTAGACAACATGAACTTGCCGCCTTGCCATGCCTTTTTCCAATTTTATGTGGCGAATGGCCGATTGAGCCTGCAACTTTATCAACGCAGCGCCGATATTTTTCTAGGTGTTCCTTTCAATATCGCGTCGTATGCATTATTGTTGCAGATGATGGCGCAAGTGACGGGACTGAAAGCAGGAGATTTCATCCATACTTTAGGGGACGCTCATATATACCTGAATCATCTGGAACAAGTGAAACTACAACTTACACGCGAGCCTCGTCCGTTACCGCAAATGAACATCAATCCGGATGTAAAAAGCATTTTCGATTTCAAATTCGAGGACTTTGAGTTAGTAAATTATGACCCGCATCCTCACATAGCGGGTGCAGTAGCTGTATGACAATATGAGTAAAATATCAATAATTGCCGCCGTAGACCGCCGTAGAGCAATAGGTTTCCAAAATAAACTCTTGTTCTGGCTGCCCAACGACTTGAAACGTTTTAAGGCATTGACTACCGGAAATACCATAGTTATGGGACGGAAAACTTTTGAGTCACTTCCGAAAGGTGCATTACCGAATCGCAGAAATGTAGTCATCTCTTCCAATCCGGCATTGCAATGTCCCGGTGCGGAAGTGTTCCCTTCGCTCACCGCCGCTTTGCAGAGTTGCAAAGAAGATGAACACGTATATATCATAGGAGGAGCAAGTATCTATCAACAAGCGTTGTCATTCGCCGACGAACTTTGTCTGACGGAAATAGACAGTACAGCTCCCGAAGCGGATGTGTACTTTCCGGAGGTTTCTCCGGCTGTGTGGCAAGAAAAAAGCAGAGAGACTCACCCTGCGGACGAGAAACATCTCTGCTCGTATGCTTTTGTCGATTACACAAGGAAATAACTGACTTCCGCTTAGCGCAATCTTATCATCTCATCTGTCACTATCGGTTGATGAGATGATTTGACTAATCTTCATCATCAAAGTCTATATCTATCGGCATCTGTCGCTTGATGGCTTCATGGAAAGATATTAATGTTTCAGTACGAGCCAGACCAAGCGGCTGTAATTTATCATGAATAATGCTCAACAGATGATGATTGTTTTTAGCGTAAATCTTGATAAACATATCATATTTTCCGGTAGTGAAATGACACTCGACTACTTCGGGTATAGCTTCCAAAGCCTTCGTCACCGAATCAAAAGATTCAGGATCTTTCAGATATATACCGATGTAGGCGCAAGTCTCATACCCTACTTTCTCAGGATCAATAATATATTCTGAACCTTTCAGGATTCCAAGATTTGTCAACTTCTGAATACGTTGATGAATGGCAGCACCGGAAACACTACACGCTCTTGCTACTTCAAGAAAAGGAATACGCGCATTTCCTGCAATCAGTTTCAGGATTTGCTCATCCAAAATATCTATTTGATGATGTCCCATTTTCAAATCAAATTGTTTAAAACGATGAATCTTTTGTGCAAAGTTAGCGATTTTTCGGCAACAAATACTATAAACTATTACTTTTATTTATAGGAGGCGGATAAGTCGCTAATAGTTTGTACCTTTGTAAAAACATAAATATACTATTTATATGAAACAAATTTGCTGTACCATCCTACTATTCTTCGCTTTTGCAGGAAGCCATGCGCAAGATTTTGCGGATTACTTTCAGAACAAAACTTTACGAGTAGATTATATCTTTACCGGAAATGCGGAAAGACAAAATATTTACCTGGATGAATTATCGCAACTACCGTCTTGGGCAGGACGGCAACACCGCCTTTCGGAACTTCCATTGGAGGGCAACGGACAAATCATCGTTAAAGATCTCGCTACTCAACAAACTATTTATAAGACTTCTTTCTCTTCACTGTTCCATGAATGGCTGAGCACAGACGAAGCAAAAGAGACTGCTAAGGGCTTCGAAAATACATTTCTCCTGCCATTTCCCAAACAGCCTGCTGAAGTGGAGATTTCTTTGTATTCTCCCCGCAAAGAGGTTATGGCACGCTACAAACACCTTGTCCGTCCGGATGATATACTGATTCATCAACGAGGCGTGTCCCACGTCACTCCGCACCGGTATCTGCTCCGGAACGGAAACGAGAAGGACTGCATTGACGTTGCCATACTTGCTGAAGGCTATACGGATAAAGAGATGGATCTGTTTTACCAAGATGCGGAAAGTGCCTGCGAAAGCCTGTTTTCGCATGAGCCGTTCCGCTCAATGAAGGACAAATTCAATATTGTTGCCGTAGCCAGCCCGTCCACCGATAGCGGTGTTAGTGTTCCTCGCGAGAATCAATGGAAACAGACGGCTGTCCACTCACACTTCGACACTTTCTATTCAGACCGCTATCTGACTACCAGCCGAATAAAGTCTATCCATAACGCTTTGGCGGGTATCCCCTACGAGCACATTATTATCCTTGCCAACACGGACGTCTACGGCGGAGGAGGAATCTATAACTCCTACACACTGACCACCGCCCATCATCCCATGTTTAAACCAGTGGTAGTCCATGAGTTCGGCCACAGTTTTGCCGGGTTGGCTGATGAATATTTTTACGAAAACGATACCATGACGGATACTTATCCACTGGATGTCGAACCGTGGGAGCAAAATATATCAACACGGGTGGATTTTTCCTCCAAATGGGAAGATTTGCTTCCGGCAGGCACTCCGATACCTACTCCTGCCAACAAATGGGAGAAGTTCCCTATCGGGGTATACGAAGGTGGAGGTTACTCTGCCAAAGGTATTTATCGCCCTGCCCATAATTGCCGCATGAAAACAAACGAATACAAGGAATTTTGTCCGGTTTGCCAACGTGCCATCCGGCGTATAATCGAATTCTACGTTCCTTGATGTAAGGATAAGAATGAAATTGTAAAACAGAAATATTATCTAATTTTAAAACCCGAACCTCATGATCAGACTTCAACCAATCAGTACATCTGACCTGCAACATTACAAATTTATGGAAGAACTGCTGGTAGATTCTTTTCCACCGGAAGAGTACCGACAATTAGAACAGTTACGTGAATTCACTGACCGGACAGGCAATTTCCATAATAACATTATTTTTGATGACGACTTGCCGATAGGCTTCATCACCTATTGGGACTTCGGTAACTTCTATTACGTAGAGCACTTTGCAACCAATCCCGCTTTGCGCAACGGAGGGTACGGCAAACGTACGCTGGAATATCTATGCGACTACTTAAAACTCCCCATTGTACTCGAAGTGGAACGTCCGGTAGAAGAGATGGCAAAGAGACGTATCGGCTTCTACCAACGTCAAGGATTTGTCTTATGGAAGAAAGACTACCGCCAGCCTCCTTACAAGCCCGGTGATCACTTCCTCCCAATGTATCTGATGGTACACGGCAACCTTGATCCGGAAAAAGACTACGAAGATATAAAGCATAAACTGCACACGGTCGTCTACGGAGCAAAAGAGTGAAGTAGAAAGAAAACAGAACAAAGAAAAGGCTTCCAAATCATTTTGGAAGCCTTTTCTTTATATAATAGAATTAACTAATTATTTCTCACCACGTTTAGTAGCAGAATAGTTAATCTTCAAAGCATAAGATTTTCTGAGAGCATTTTTTACGTCAGTAACAATACCCATCTTTGTCTTTTGGTCTACTTTCAGAGACACAGTCATCTTAGCGGCGTCCCCTTCACTCATACTAGCGCGTTCCTGGAAAATGAAGTCCTGCACCTCGCTCACTTCAGCATAGCTGTCGTTGAGCTGAATACGACTTTCAGTACCCATTTTCGCAC
>ERZ780157.1138-NODE-1138-length-29868-cov-6.039748_pt1 | contig 29868 bp, 30 predicted proteins | sample MGYA00511169_ERZ780157 | MGnify/ENA primary metagenome ERZ780157 (study PRJEB29588, sample SAMEA1965149) | human gut metagenome | biome: human gut; feature: human-associated habitat; material: faeces | place: Denmark | collected 2008/2010 ...
TTCAATTACACAGGGAGAAAGTGTTTCGATTCTCTGGAAACCGCTTTTTGAATCAGGTGTACATATTGATTTTGCATACAGAACATTTATATGGGATAGTGAAGCGTCAATAAAAGCGCATGTTCATTGTGTAATTGTTGGCTTTAGCAGAGCTGTAAATAATAAGCAGAAAATAATTTATTCAGGTGAGAACGCAATTCCGGCGAATAATATTAATGGATATTTGCTTGATGCAGAAAATATATTCATTGAAAAAAGAATGAAACCATTGTGTAATGTTCCTGAAATAGCATTAGGTGGGCAAGCAATTGATGGTGGATTTTTAATATTGACGGAAGAGGAAAAGGAAGAGTTTTTGGAAAAAGAACCACAGGCTTCTCCGTTTTTTAGACATTATATGATGGGAAAAGATTTTATTGATCGAAAGCCGAGATATTGTATTTGGCTTGTTGGAGCTGATCCTGGATTATTAAAAAAATGTCCGATGATATTAGAACGGGTGAATAAAGTACGTGAATTTAGACTTAGTAGTACAAGAGCGAACACAAAAAAAGCGGCTGAGAATCCAACTTTATTTGCATCAATACTTGAACATAAAAATCAATATATTGCGATTCCCAAAGTTTCTTCTCAGAATCGTAGATATATTCCAATGGATTATTTAGATGGTGAAATTATTCCGGGAGACAAATTATTCACTATGCCAAATGCATCATTTTATGAATTTGGTGTATTGATGTCGAATGTTCATATGGCATGGATGCGAGCAGTGTGTGGAAGATTAAAAAGTGATTATAGTTATTCAAACACAATAGTGTATAACAATTTCCCGTGGCCTGTAGTAACGGAGAAGAATCGGGAACAAATTGAAAAATCGGCACAGGAAATTTTGAAAGCAAGAACATTATATCCTAATAGTAATCTTGCGGCTTTATATGATCCTTTAACAATGCCAGCCGAGTTACGGCGAGCACATACTGCAAATGATAAAGCTGTTATGGCTGCGTATGGCTTTAGTACAAAAATGACGGAAGCAGATTGTGTGGGAGAGTTGATGAAATTATACCAGAAAATGCAATGATAAAAGTTTATAGAGCTGTTTTTTGCTCAAAGTAAAATATTTGAAAACATAGAATATTCCAAATCCATAAAAGCTGAATGAAAACCAATATGGGAATTTTACAGGTGGTACAAAATTTGTAAAATTTTCATATTGGTTTTTTTGTAATCTGTAAAAATTATAAATTTGGATATCAAGTAAGGTTTCGGATTTTTGATTTTTATGTATTTTTCAATTTTGGATATGGCTCCGAAATTGGCAATTTTGCGGAAGTGTATCCACACTTCCTGTCCTTGCTATTTTTTAATCACATGGTGATTTCACAGGGATATAGGGCTGTTTAGCCTATTTTTTCTCCCTGTGCTGTGACCGAAGAAATTCGAGGAACCAATTATATATTTATGCTGAATGTGAGGTACTGGGGAGCACAATCCTCAGCAAGATTTCAACATCCGGAAAATGCCGTATTGCTAAAATAGCGATATGGTATTACCGGGGTGGATCTTGCTCTAATGTGTACAGTAACCTCGGCATAAATAGAAAGAATGGGTTTGGGGAATCCCCAGCAAGATAAAAACCTGATGAAAGAACATTTGTCGGAAAGACAATATTGTTAAACACAGGTGGATCTTGCTTTAGAAAATGATTTGCCATAATGAATTAGAACATAGGAGGAGGAAGCGTTAAAAAAGAGAGAGCCATAAGCAACTCTCTCTGTGATAAAATCAAATAGTTATAGTATCAGTGATTCGGTAAGATTACAAAAATCCTTAACAGGAATATTTTCTTTAAGTGGTAAAGCTGTCTCTAAAAAGGTTTCGTCTGCAAATCTTTCGAGTTCAGAATCAAAATATATAATTGAAGCATTTGTATTTAATTGGTATGGTGGAATTGTAACAAAATAATCATAATCTTCATAAGAAGGAGTGGCGCAAGAAACTTTGATTTTTCCGTCCAATTTCAATTTTGCAAATTCTCCATAAATGGCAGTTAAGGCTTTTTTTCTTTCTTCATCAGAAGTAATTCTATCTACATATCTAATATACCAATAATCTATAGTTCCCTCTTTTAATTCAATTAAATAATCGTATGATCTGGGTGTTCCGGATTTTATTGTCCATTCAACTTTATGCAGACTTGTCATCATGGAAAGTCCACGCATTAAGGTAGAAAAAAATTTTTCATGCACCTGAACAGTAGAGAGATCCAGAGAAAATCCATTGTCTGCAATTATCTTTTTCCGTTCCTGTATTTTCTTAGAAGAATATCCCGTTGCATCATATAATTCTTGGATAAGTTCTGGATCATCAATGGCTTTTGCAATTTTATCAATAGTGCTTTTATATGGTCTTCCAGATCGGGCACCGTTGAGCATTCGTGAAATGGTTGCATTATTTAAGCCTGTTTGTTCAGATAATTCTTTTTGTGTTTTTTTCTGTAAAATGATTTGAAGTATATTGATGAATCTTTCCTGATCGTAAACGCTGTCAGGATTTATTAGTGTGCCTGAATTTGATATAAATTCGTTCATGCAAATCTCCTCTTGACTTCTTTGACTTTGTATAAATTGACTTCTTGTATTTTATCTTATCAATTATATCCCTAAAAATCAATTTAAAACATAAAGAAATCAAAAAATGCTTTATTGATATTCTTATAAAAGTCAAAGAAATCAAAAACGTAATTGACATTTTGACTTCTTTGTGTATAATGTAGAATTAAGAAGTCAAAGAAGTCAAACAAATCAAAACGAAAGGAAGGAGGGCTGTGGATTGAAATATAGGGTTGTTTCGGTTTTGAAAGATAATAGACCACGTTTTTTGATTATTTCTGATATTGAAGAAATTGAAATCCTTCCATCAAAGTATTTGAAGCATCTGGATCAGATTAATACTTCTCCGAATACTGTAAAATCCGCAGCCTTCGCACTTTCATATTATTACAATTATCTGCAGGAGCAAACGATAGGATTGGATGAGATTACATTGCTATCCTATTCAGAGCAGAATAAACATTTTATTGATTTCTTGTATTGGGTTAAGAGTGGAAAGCATACTGAGCATAATACACAGACGAGCAATAAGACCTGCAATATGTATCTTGGTGCAGTCTTCAGATACTACCAGTTTTTGGCACTGGAAGATGTTTTGCCAATGCTTAAAGTCTTACGAGTAAAAAAAGTATCATATTTTGACAGTATGGGAGTAAATCATCAAAATGCAGTGAATTCGTTTAAAGGTTTCTTCAAAGAAGAAGAACCTAATCTGGAAGAAATAACATCCGAAGAAATACAGGAGCTGATAAATGCCTGTACGAATGATAGAGATCGATTGCTGATAGCAATGATGGCAGAAACCGGTCTTAGATTAGGGGAAATTCTAGGAATCCATTATACCGAAGATATTGATTTTGAAAGAAGGACGGTTCGGGTAAGGTATCGTGAATCCAATACCAACTTGGCAAGAGCAAAAAATGCAGAATATAGAATGGCTTTGTTAAGTAATACAACTTTTGAGTTCTTGGTTAAGTACATTTCTGATAACCGAAAAAGTCTGATGAACTCGGAGTATCTATTTACAAAATTAACTGGAAAAAACAAAGGAGAGCCATTAGATGCGGATTCTGTGTATAGCATGTTGAAAAGGCTATCCAAAAAAACGGATATCAATTCCCATCCGCATCAGCTCCGACACTATTTTGCGGAGGAAAGAAGAAAAGAAGGATGGGATTTGAATGACATTCGTTTTGCTCTGGGGCATAAGAAAGTTGAAACTACCATTAAATACTTGGGTGAAAATAATGAACGATTGGTAGAAGCGACAGATCAATACTACTCAAATAATGAAAATTTATACCAAATTGCAGATTTTCTGTAAAAGGAAGGAGGGATTACCTTGGCAGTATTAAAAATTGTTCCGAAGTTATATCAGGAAAAAATACCTGAGAAATTAAAGGAAGAAATATCTTTAGTTACGACTGGAGAAGCAAAATACTATAACCGGTTATACAAATTTTTTCAGTATACAGATATACAGTGTACTGCAGATATTAACTATGAAACGAGAAAAATGTATATGGACTCTCTTGAAAAAGAGGATATTTCAGAAAAATATAAAGCGGAATTACTGAGCTTATTTGATCGTTTAAAAATAGAAAATATGCCGGATGTCTATTCACAAGGAAAGCCCTTCTCTGTAGAACAGGAGTTTTTTAAGCAAGACAAATTGTTTTTGCTGTATGTCCCCAATAAGAAGAAAGCACAATCTTTCCGTCAGGTGGTTGATAAGAATGATTTGTTATGGGACTTAACGAGGATACATTCATCACAGTTGGTGCGACAGACAAAAATATTGCTGTGTGAAATTCTGAATATGGATAAGGTACAAAGACATCGAAGATATTTTTTAGAACCATTAAAAGCACTTATACGATTTTGCGATAAGTACGGAATAGATGATATTGAAGAAATGGAACAGGCAGACGAAAACAGATTTTATCTGTATTTAAACAAGGAGTCGGAAATTATAAAAAAACAGGCTTCTAAGATTGTTGAGTTTGCGAGAAGAACGTTATTTCTGACAGATTCAGAGACAAATTGGCGAGCGTGTATCTGGTATATGGATAGGTTTCAGTTTGATAAATCGAGAATCAATGCTAGTTCACCTGTTAAAAGCCTTTCATTTATTAATATTTACGAAAAAGAAAATCGTTGGTATTTACAATTATACGCAAAATATTTGGTCGGGATATCGGATCTGTCTTTATCAAATATCCGAAATACAATAAGTTTTATTTCACAATTTTTAAAATATCTGGATGGACAGAGTAAGAAAGTAACTGAACTGGAGATACAAGATATAGAGGGTTATGTGTCTGTTTTGGATAAGTCCGATATTAAGTATTCTACTTTTAACCGATATATCACACATATGCATACATTTCTACAGTTTTTGAAAATGAAAAATATTGAAGTGTTGAAGTTTTATCCGGAACGATTTTTAAAAAAAGGTTTTTCAGAACACAATGAAAGAAGTGTTCCAGAAAAAACAATTGCTCATCTGATTAAGGAGCTGCCGGCATTCCCAGAGCATTTACAGTTGATGTATTTGATTTTGTTTTGCACAGGAATTAGGAAAAGCGAGGTTTGTACAATAAAATCGGGAGCCTTTTATTCACAAGGCAATGAGAATTGGATGCGCATATATCAAAGCAAAATGCGGAGAGAAAAAGTCATTCCTGTTCCCAGTTTATTGGTTGGACTGGTGAATGATTATGAAAAAAAGTACGGAATAAAAAATGGGGAGTATTTATTCAAAAATAAAAAGGGTGGTGCATTTAATGGACAGACATTTTCAAATCAGATGATTCGGGAGTGTAAGGTTCGTGGGATTGCCTGCGGAGATTATATCTTTAGAGCACACGATTACAGACATAACCTTGCAACTTCAATGTACGGAAATGGGGTTTCTATACAAGGGGTACGAGATTATCTAGGACATTCAAGTGAGAATATGACAAAACAGTACATTGATTTCATGCCGGAACGTATTGTATCGGCTGAAGATAAATATTTCTCTAAAAATCAGTCATTTAAATTGAAAGGAGCAGAAGATGATGAAAGGTAATATTAATTTGATTTCGTATGCCTGTTATCAACAAGCTACAGAAAAACAGTTGGCAGGACTGAAATGGAAGGAAAACAGGGTGTACTACATATCAGAGATTCATAATGAAAAGATGCAGGATGAGATTTATGGGTATATCGATGATAGATGTAGACGTTTGTCATTATCAACAGTAGTAAATGATATTTACAGATTTGATCTGTTGAAAGAATTTCTGAATGAGAAGTGTACAAGTTGTAGTAGCATCACTGATAAAAAATGGGAAGAACTGGAGAGAAGTTATAAAGCATTTTTATATAAAAAAGGATTGGCGCTGTATGTTAGAAGAAATAGACCGGATAGGCGGAATGTTGAGCAACAAAGTAGCGCTCAGATTTCTTTTCTGAAAATGTATTATGAGTATGTTGTGAAGTGTAAAACAGCAGATATTCCAGAAAATGAAAAAGATGTATGGGATATGAGAAAGTTGGATATTGTGCCAAGGAGTAATCCGATTCGTGGAAGATATAGATTAGATTTTCGTGAGATCAGGCAGAAAGAATTTAAAGAGATAATAAAGAAAATATTGTATAGCCACTGCCAGACAAAAGCAATGGGTAGTATAAAAGGTGAATTGCGTGGATTCCGTCGGTTTGCTAGTTTCATGTATGATCGATTCCCAGAAGTAAAGCACTTTACAGAAATTAGCAGGGATATGATAGAAGATTATCTGGTTTATATAAAAACGGATACTGGTCTTACATCAGTCAGTTACACGACAGAGCTGTCGGTTTTGGATAATCTGTTGGATGAAATAGGGCGTGAACTGGAAATAGGAAATATATGCAACCTTTTTCTGTCCAGTGATTGCAGAGCATATGACAACGCTTTACCAGAAGCGTATTCAGATGCAGAAATCAGAAGATTTAATTGTGCATTAACAAAATTAAAGCCCCAGTTAGGCAGATGTTTAATAATACATCAGATGCTCGGTACAAGAATAGAGGATACGTTGACTTTGCGAAGGGATTGCTTATCTGAGAAATCTGGACATTATTTTATAACTATTATCCAGCAGAAAACAAGGAAATATAAAAGACCAGTTAGCAATCAGCTGGCAGAATTGATTAGAAAAGCAATAGAAGTTTCAGAAAAGGAGCATCCAGATTCAGAATATATTTTTCTGCAAGATAATGGAAAATTGTATACAGATTCAATGCTGAAATATCATGTAAATATCATGATTTATGAAAATGATATCAGGGATGATAATGGAAATTATTTTGAGTTTCGTACACATCGTTTTAGACATACTTTTGGAGTAAAACTTACAGAAATGAAATTAGATGATGATAGCATTGCAAGGCTGTTGGGGCATAAGGATACACGAACCATACCACATTATCGGCGGTTAAGAAACGAAGCATTAGCGGAGGATACAAAGGCTGTACGAGATGAAATGAATGAATTATTAGCACAATACAGGAGGGAAAAGGAAAATGCAGAAACACGATAAAATGGTAGCACTGGCAAAAGAAAAAAGTGCGGAAATGACGGAAACAGCAATAACAGCTATTGAAACAATGTATAGAAAAAATATAAAAATTTCAGTTGCTGAACTTACAAAACTAACAGGACTTTCCAGAGGTTTTTTCTATAATAATCCGAATGTGAAACAGGTCATGATGGAATTGAAGGAAAAACAACAGGGAATGATATTGCGAAATCCTAAAAGTGATGCTATTGCAAAAGCACAGGAAGCACGGATTAAGAGTTTAGAACAGAAATTATCCGATAGTGTTCCGAAAAACGAATATGAAAGTCTTCAGAAAAAATATGAAGAATTACAGGTGAAATATAGTCAAATGAAAAAGGGAACACTGTTGAAGATGTACGACCAATTATAGGAAGAAAAGGAGAATATTTTATGCAGAACGAAATTTATGATGAGAAAAATGGACTTACTTATATGTTATGTGGTGATTATTATTTGCCAAAATTGGCACTTACAGATATCGAACCAACTTATGGGAAATATGGGATGCTTCGTAAAAGCTATTTACAGGAACACAGAAAGGCAAAATATCAAATATTGTTGTTACAAGGAAAACTTGTCGAGCATTTGAATCAGATTGATGCAGAAGCAAGGGATAGGGAAGAACAATTAGTAAAACAGATGATGGAGAAACAAGGAATTACAGAGAAATTAAAAAGGCAGGACAACATGGAATGGACAAGGAGGATGAATGCCATTTGTCATGATGCAGAAGAGATGATTTTGACGGAAATGATATACACAAAAGGATAATGAACTGCATTGGATAGCAAGAATTTTGCAGCCCGGATAGCAAAAAAGTGGAAGTCCGGATAGCAAAAAAAAGGAAGTCCGGATGGCAAGATTCTTGCTGTCCGGAAAGACAAAAAAGTGAGGGATTAAAAATGTTGGTTAAGTACATAATAAAAGTGTTTTTATATTTAATTCTTGCAGTAATGACATTGATTCGCTGGTTATTAAAAATTCCGATGATGTTGGGAAATATTTTGCTTTACTTTTTATCAATTATATTTATTCTGACAGGTGTTTTGAGTTATGGATTTGCATTGGAATCTGCAAGAGAATGTGGGCGAATGATAATAATTGGGATGGCATTTGGTGCAATACCAGACTTTGTCCCATTTTTGGGAAAAAGTTTAGAGACATTGGTTGCCAAACTGTTAAGTATGACAAATGAATGAGAAAGTCAATATGAAAGAGGGCTGTGAAAGGCTCTCTTTTCTTTTTGCAACTGTGGAATGGCAAGATAATAACGTTATATACAGTGTATATTAAGTACAGATATTGTATTTCTGCATGATGGGAACATAGGGAGTCCATATAAAGGCTTTGAATACAGGGCATGAAGGCAGTCTGAGCACGGCACACGCAAATTCAGCGGAGGATATGCTTTCCCGTCTGGAAACAATGATTTTGATGGGAGTGGAACTTCCGCTTGAAGCAATCCGCAGACAGATCGCTTCAGGTGTGGATATCCTGGTCCATCTTGGGCGTATGAGGGACAAAAGTCGAAAAGTATTGGAAATAACGGAAGTTTGTGGATTTGAAGATCATGAAATAAAGACCAGGACACTTTACCGGTGGCAGGAGGGAAAAGGGCTTGTACAGACGGCAGAACTTCTGAACAGGGAGAAACTGGTCCGGGCAGGGGTGGAAATATGAAGCAAGATTACAGGGAATATCATTTTTCAGGAAAGGAGATCGCAAAATATCTGCTACAGAGTCTTCTGCTCTGTGGCGCACTGGATTATCTTTTTTATCAGAATAAATGGCTGATGCTGCTGGCAATACCGGCGACAGTGGTGTTTCTGAAGATCAGGAAGAAGCAGCTGATCCGGGAGCGGAAGAAAAATCTGAATTATCAGTTCAAAGATGCGCTGAATGCACTGAGCGTGGCGGTTCAGGCGGGATATTCTGTAGAAAATGCAGTTTCGGCGAGCGCAAGAGACCTTGAGCGGATGTATCCGGAGGATGCAGATATCGTGAAAGAATTTCACTATATGGAAAGTCAGATCAAAGTCAGCGTGCCGGTAGAAGAACTGTTCCGAAGCCTTGGCGAACGCTGCGGCATCGAGGATATGGAGAATTTTGCGGCTGTCTTTTATACAGCGAAAAGAACAGGAGGAGATATGTCAGGGATCATTCAGACATCTGCGAGAATGCTGGGAGATAAGATCGATGTCAAGAAAGAGATCGAGACGACACTGGCAGCCAAAAAGGCAGAGCAGATGGTCATGAGCCTGATGCCTGCAGGGATCATTCTTTATCTGAAACTGACATCTCCGGGATTCCTTGGAGTGCTGTATGGAAACCCGTTTGGCATTGCTGCCATGACACTGTGTCTTGGAATATACGGATTTTCTTACTGGCTTGGAAGAAAAATCGTAGATATTGAGGTGTGACATGTGGGTACATATTGCGATATTTGCGGTTATCGCAGGGATCGGACTGAGCCGGAAAGCCGGATGGCTCCATCTGGATGGTCTGGCAGACAGCGAAAGTGTCAGATTGTTTCTTCTGGTGGCAGTGTGTGGAAACCTTCTTGGAATGCTGCTGACACTGACAAGTGGAGGAAGTCAGGTATATACGAATGGACATCGTCTTGAGAAGGAGATAACAGGTGCATACACGGAGGAATTTGAGGTATCTGTAGATGGGGAGGATTCAGAGAAATTCCAGATCCAGGTACCGGAAAAAGAGAGCGGGGAAGAGCTTTTATCTGAAGAAACAGAAAAAGAAGAAACACCGGAGGAAAGCAGAAAAAAGGAACTCAGAGAAGCAATCGAAAAGTATAACGAAGAAAAAGAAGACCCGGATTATTATTATCTGCCGGAAGAATGGAACGGACAGAAACTGGAGTGGCAGAAGCCGGGAGATAATACGGGAACTCTGATCGCAGCCTTAAGTTTTTTTGCAGCCTTTGTGCTTATGCTCAAGAAGGCGAGAGAAGAACAGGAGGCACTGGCGAAACGTTCTGAACAGCTTTTGATGGATTATCCGCCTCTCATCCTGAAATTTACACTTCTGATCCAGGCGGGGATGACTGCAAGGCGGGCATTTCAGAAGATGGCGTCCGACTATATGAGGACAGAGCCTGTCAAAGGACATTTTGCATATGAAATGATCGTAACGGCATGCCGTGAGATGGACAGTGGTGTGGCAGAACTGGAAGCTTACCGGCGTTTTGGAGAACGGTGCGGCCAGATGAAATACAAAACGTTTTCTACGATCCTGATTCAGAATCTTCAGAAAGGAAGCAGGCGCATGGCAGATCTTTTGGAGCAGGAGGCACTGGAAGCCTGGGATGAGCGCAAAAGAAAAGCAAGAGTTTTAGGCGAAGCGGCGGCTACAAAGCTGCTGATACCGATGATCATGATGCTCATAGTGGTCATGGCGATCATTATGATTCCTGCATTTCTTTCATTTTATGGACAATAAAAATATTTATACAAATTATGAATGGGCAGTATGGGAGGTATGTATATGGGAGAATTAGTAAAAACAGCGAGAGAGTTTGCACGGGAAGAAGATGCGGTGGGCGTTGTGGAGATCATTCTGATCCTGGTAGTACTGATCAGTCTGGTCATTATCTTTAAAGATCAGCTTACAAATCTGGTAAATGCGATCCTCAGCAAGATCACAAAACAGAGTAATTCAATCTGATCAGGTGGAAGGCTTATGGATAAAAAAGGCAGCATTACCGTTTTTCTGGCATTGGTACTCAGTATCCTGCTGTCACTTGTCAGTACCAGTATTCAGTCGGTACAGGCAGCAGCGGCCAGAACACAGATCCTGAATGGGATGGATATTGGACTTTATTCTCTGTTCGGGCAGTATGACCGCTCACTTCTTCGGGATTATGATCTGTTTTTTTTGGACGGAACGCAGGGTGGAAGTGAACTTGATCTGGCGGCCGTTTATGACAATCTGGAATCATATATCAGACCCGTGCTGAAACAGAACAGCCAGAAACTTCGGATCAGGCAGGGTGGTTTTACAGGATACCGACTGGCAACTGATCAGAATGGAGAAGTTTTTTATCATCAGGCAGTTTCCTGTATGAAAGATACGCTGGGAAGCCAGGGGGTGCAGGCACTTCTGAGCCGTCTTAAGGATAAAGAAGAAAAAACAAAGAAGGCAGAAGAAGATGGAAAAACGACTGAGAATGGCGGAACGCTGGAAAATTATGATTCTGAGATGAATGATGCATTTAATAAGAGTCAGGAAGCGGAAGAAGCAGCCAAAGATGAAAATCAGAACGGAGAAGATTTCGGGAGTGGTGAAGAAGGCGGTTTTTCAGATGGAGAATCAGACAATGCTATGAATCCGATCCCGGTGATCCGGCGTATCCGGATGATGAGTCTTCTGGATCTGGTTGTTCCGGCTTCAAAAGGAATTTCCGAGACACAGATCTCGACAAAAGATCTTGTATCGAAACGAAAGCTGGAAGAGGGAATGTCCATGCCTGGAAATCCGACGGAAGATTCTTCGCAGACATCACAGATCCTGTTTCAGAAATACCTGACAGACAGGCTGGGGAATTATCAGGATCCGGCGTCTTCCGGGCTTAAATATCAGCAGGAATATATTTTTGGTGCAAATGACAATGATAGAGCCAATCTCAGAATAGTTGCGAACCGGCTTCTTTTGATCCGGGAGGGGATCAACGCTGCATATCTGATGTCAGATGCGGGAAAAAGAGCACAGATGCATGCGCTTGCCCTGGGGATCGCGTCAGGATTTCTCGTGCCGCCTGCAGCGGTCATCATTGAAGCGGCACTGCTTCTCTGCTGGTCTTTTGCGGAAAGTATCCTGGATGTCAGGGAACTGTTTCATGGAGGTAAAGTACCGCTTATGAAAAATGCGGCGACCTGGCAGCTGTCTCTGGAAAATCTTCCAAATCTTCTTGAAAATCTTGACAGTCAGAGAAGAAATGACGAAAATGGCATGTCTTATGAAGACTATCTTCAGGTGCTGCTTCTGGCACGATCCAAAAAAGAAAAACTTGATCGAGGAATGGACATGATCGAGGCCAGCATCCGCGAATCAAAAGGCAGAGAAAGCTTCCGGCTGGACTGCTGTATTGAGGCGATCGAGGCCTCAGTGGATGTTGATGCGAACAGAAATAAAGTATTTACCGTAACAAGACAATACAGTTATATCTGAGGTCAGGGGCGGTTCAGGAAAGGGACCGCCCGATACAAAAGGGGTGCAGAAAGATGCTTTTTCAGAAGGATAATATACATGATTGGAATATAAAGCAGATAGACAGAAAGAAGAAAAAAATAAATAAAAATGAAAGGAAACGCTCTCTAAAAAATTCAGTTCTCCAGTTTCCCCCGATAAACGGAGAGTTTTTTAAGCCTTCTGAAAAGGTGTCTTTCTGCACCTTTTTGAGATTATGCAGGCGGGCAAGCCTTGCGGTGGAGACGGCACTGGTGCTGCCGCTCTTTTTTCTGGGGATGGTGACGATGATCTCGTTTATGGATATTTATCAGATCCAGACCGTGCATCTCCAGAAATTGTGCGAGAAGACAAAGGAAGCAGGAATGTATGCATATGTACTGGACGGGAAAGGCCCGGACAAAGTCACCCTGCCGGATGTCTATTCGTACACACCGATAGGCGGACTGATCCCGCTGTCCAAAGTCTGGATGCAGAACACCATAACGGTCCATGCATGGACGGGAGCGGAGGAACAGAACGATTCAGGAAAAGGAGATACACAGGAAGAGATGGTTTATGTGACGGAATCCGGCTCAGTGTATCACAGAAAACTGGGCTGCCGCTATCTCAAAGTTTCGCTCCAGCAGGTTCCCGGTTCGAGGATTTCCTCCATGCGTAACAGCTATGGGGAGAAATATGCGGCATGCGAATCATGCAGCCGTGGTCAGAGTCCTGCCGGAAGTGTTTATGTCACTTCAACAGGAAACCGATATCATAATCAGGAAACCTGCAGTGGACTGAAGCGAACTGTAAAACTGGTAAAGCTGTCGCAGGTGGGAAGCATGCATGCGTGCAGCAGCTGCGGATAGGGAGGTGCCGGATGAAGGAATTGTGTACGGTGATCTTTCTGGCAGCGAACAGCTGGCTGGATATCAAAAAGCGGGAAATTTCACTTATTCTGACTGTAGCTTATGCAGGATGCGGGATCCTGTGCAGCATTTTGCAGGGAAGGGAAATTCAGGATGTGCTGATCCCGGTGGGAATCGGAGTTCTGTTTCTGGCATCGGGATTTGCAAGCCGTGGTGCGATCGGTGTGGGAGATGGTTGTATCCTGCTGGCACTGGGAACTCTGCTGGATACGGAAATCTATATTCAGATGCTATGCATCGGATTTTTTCTGGCGGCGTTCTGGTCCGGGATCCTGCTTGTGATCCGTAAGAAGAGCCGGGATACAGAGATACCGCTGATGCCGTTTCTATTGGCGGGATATATAGGAGGAGTTCTGATATGAACAGTTTGGAGAAGATAAGAAAAGGCAGTTTTACGATCGAGGCGGCCTGTGTGATGTCATTGGTACTGCTGGTATTGATGGGAGTCCTGTATCTGAGCTTTTTTGTACATAACCGCGCATGGCTGACAGCAGCGGCGTGTGAATCGGCACTGACCGGAAGCATGGAAGGTATCCGAAAAGACGGACAGTCACAGGAAGCGGCGGCAGTCAGAAGCCGGGAACTTGGAAATGTTGGATTTTTTGGAGCAGAAAATCTGACTGGTCAGGTAAAAAACGGAAAAGAGATCAAAGTAACCTATACGGCAGATACGATCTCCGGATTTGGCGGCTTCAGGTGGAAGCTTACGGCAGAAGGCAGTTCCAGGGTCATCCGTCCGGTAGAATGGATCAGAAAGATCAGGGCAGCTTCTGAAGTGATAGAAGAAATTGGAGGATAAAAATGAGGGCAGAATATAAACGGGATATGAGTCATAATTATCTGATACTGCATGGGGAAAATCCGGTGGATACCTCATCTTATCAGGTTCGGATGCTGACGGGAAATGCAGTACCTTCTATATTGAAGTGCAGGATCCAGGGATTGGATGGGAAGTTTCTGTTTTATTATGATATCACGTCAAGGCAGTCACTGGCTTCTTTTTATGAACAGAAGAAACTGAAAGCGTCTGATCTCAAAATTATATTTGGTGGATTTGTAAAGATCATGGAAGAGATGATGGAGTTCCTTCTGAATGCTGACCAGCTGCTGCTTTCACCGGAATATATGTATCTGGATGTGGAGAAGCAGAAGATGTATTTCTGTTGTCTCCCCGGAGAACCAAAGGCGATCGGTGAGCAGTTCCGGGAGATGACGGAATATTTCCTGCCGAAACTGAATCATGAAGACGCGGCGGCCGTGACGATGGGATATGGGATATACCGCAAGGCACTGGAGGCGGGAATCCAACTGGAAATGCTGAAGGAATTTATTTACCAGAACAGCTCGGAAGAAGCCGGGGAGAAGAAAAAGGAGCAAAGAGCAGCAAAAGAAATTTCAGCTCCAGAAGCAGATCTGGCAGAGCAGGAACCTCTGGATTTTGTGGAAAAACCGAAGCCTGTGCAAAAACCGAAGCAAAAGCCGAAAGAAAAGAAAGAGAAAAACACTGAGAAAGCAGTAAATGAGAAACTCCTGTGGGCAGGAGGATGCGGACTGGGAGTCCTGGTGCTTCTGGGAATCTCGGCAGCCGGCTATCTGGGATATATGCCAGGGCTTCCGGCGGAGGCAGTACTGGCAGCAGGAGTCCTCCTTCTGGGATCCGGTGCACTGGGGCTGTGGATCAGTGAAAAAAAGAAGAAAAAGCAGGATGAAACTGCAGAGTGGAGAAAGAAAGTACGGAAAGAACTCTCAGGAAAGAAAGAGACTCCCTGTGATCTCTGGAATGACGATGAAGACAGAAGACAGGCGGCAGTCCCATATGGATATGAGAAAATGCGGCGTATAAATACAGCACCGGATTCCAGGGAAAATTTTTATACAGGAAATGAACTGCCGGAGGAAGAAGATTACGGCGAGACGATGATTCTGTCGGTTGGAAAGGGAAGAGGTCCTGCCAGTCTCGTGAGTAAAGAGCCGGGAGAACTCGCACCGATCTTTCTGGAAAAGGAGCTGACGATCATCGGCAAGATGGAAAATGCAGCTGACGTGGTGATCCCAAGACCTACCGTAAGCCGTGTCCATGCTCGGATCCGCAAAGTAGAAGAAGGATATTTTCTGGCTGATCTGAATTCACGAAACGGAACTTCTGTGAATGGAAGAATGCTCAAAGCAAATGAGGAATACCAGCTTCAGGATGAAGATGAAGTGGATTTTGCAGAGGCACGGTATGTATTTATAGAATAAAATCCAGGAGTTTATCCAATGCAATGCTTGCCATACGTAATCCTATCTGTTAGAATATACGGAACAACGCAGGGGATCTGACAGAATGGAGTGAGGACTTTGGAAGAGATTCGGAAGGAACCGGTGACAGTGGTACTGATTCTTATTAATGTTCTGGTTTTTATTGCTGTGGAACTTACCGGGACTTCGCAGAATGCATGGCATGTGCTGGACTATGGAGCGGCATATACACCTTATATTGTACAAAATGGAGAAGTTTACCGGCTGTTTACCTCCATGTTCCTGCACTTCGGGATCGAACATCTTGTCAACAATATGCTGGTACTGTTTGTGCTGGGAAGCCGGCTGGAGCAGGTGATCGGAAAGCTCCGTTTCCTGTTTATCTATCTGGCAGGCGGGATGACCGGAAATATTTTCTCGCTGATCCTCGAACTGCGGAACCAGGATTTTTCGGTATCTGCGGGAGCATCCGGAGCAGTGTTTGCCGTAATGGGTGCGATGATCTATGTTGTGATCCGAAATAAAGGATGGCTTGGGGATCTTTCCATGAGACAGATCCTGGTCATGGCTGCATTTTCACTTTATTTTGGATTTACAAGTTCGGGAGTAGATAATGCAGCTCATATAGGCGGTATGATCGCCGGTTTTGTGCTCGCTGTTCTGATCTGGCATCCACGGAAGAAACGTGATCAGCAGATGGAGATCTACGACCAGTTATAAATCCCTGTCCAGAGGAATATATACATGAAAAGTGCTTCCACTTCCGGGAGCACTTTCAATTTCTACGGAACCATGATGGGCTTCAATGATCTGTCTGGTGACAGCAAGTCCGAGGCCGGTGCCGCCGGACTTGTAGGTTATGAAAGGCTCAAATACCCGCGTTTTTTGAGAGGAGGTCATGCCGCACCCGTTGTCACAGACTGAGATATGGACATATTGTGTGGTGGATTCGGCACGAAAACGGATGATTCCATGCGGATGGCTGATTGATTCCTGGGCATTTCGAAGAATGTTCAGAAATACCTGTCGGATTTTTAACGGATCCAGATATAATTTGGGGAGATCATGCGGGATGTCCGTCTCAAATTCGATTTCCAGATATTCAAGCACAGGGCGAAAGGAGCTTGCGATTTCGTTCAAACAGGTGCTTAAGTCAGTTAAGACAAGGGAAAGATGCCCTGCATTCTGATATCTGGACAGGTCGTCCAGAAGCGCATGGATATATTCCAGATTTCCCAGGATATTTTCCCACTGTTCATCATAAGAGAGATCCGGGTGGGAGGAAGCGAGAAGCTGCAGTTCACTGGAGAGAAGAGCCAGTGGATTACGCAACTCATGAGAAAATCTGGAAAGCAGGATCTGAAGTTGTTCTGTATTCTTTGCAGAATCGATGTTTTCTCTCATAATCTGTCACCTCATGTCAAGTGTAGCATCGCAAATTGAACAGGGCAACAAATTTCGTATTGAAAAAATCGAAGAAATACGTCACAATAGAACCAGAAAACACTATAAAATAAAGGAGAAAACGACCATGGAAAATTGTATTTTTTGTAAAATTGCAAATGGAGAAATTCCGGCAGCTACTTTATATGAGGATGATGACTTCCGTGTGATCCTGGATCTGGGACCGGCAAGCAAGGGACATGCCCTCATTCTTCCGAAAGCACATGCAGCCAATATCTATGAACTTCCGGATGAGACAGCAGGCAAGGCAATGATCCTCGCAAAGCATATGGCAACGAAACTCAGAGACGGACTGAAATGTGATGGCTTCAACATCGTGCAGAACAATGGAGAGATCGCAGGCCAGACAGTCTTTCATTTCCATATGCATCTGATCCCGAGATATGAGGGAGACAATGTTGGGATTACCTGGAAACCTGGCAATCTGACTGATGAGGAGAGAGAGGAAATTCTGGCAAAAGTAAAATAAAAATGCCGGAATGCTATGAAAGATATGGTTGAGAATTTTACAGGCTTTTATAATGCTTTCTTTGAATTCTCAGCAAGAAGTGCCTACAGGATCGTGAAAGAAAAGAATGCCGCCATGGATATTGCACAGGAAGTATTTCTGTATTTCCTCAAAAATCAGGAGACGCTTGATTTCTCAGATGAGGCGAAATTAAGAGCCAAGATTGGATGGAAAACCAGGAAGGTATGTCTTGATTATCTGGAGCGGTCCTGTAACAAACATGAAATGTGTATTATCAATGATGAGGACAATGGTGCCGATATCATAGATGAGAAGAATAATCCTGAAGTTGTTATTCTCGAATTAGAGGACAAGGCAGACAGGGAACTTGCCCTTGAAATGCTTCGGAGGGAAAATCCTGTGAGTTATGATATTCTGATCAGGACACAGCTTTACGGAGTGCCGCCGGATGTGGTGGCGAAGGAGTATGGAGTAAGCAGAAATGCTATCAATAATCGTAATCTGAGGTCGAAGGCGTGGATGGAAGAGAAACTCAAAAAAATACGCAGACAAACCTGAGCGGAATGCCTGCGTGAAATAAATTCTGTTATTTGGAAACACATCCCTCAACGAGAGAGACAATGTGATGGATAGAATCCATCTGTTTGCTTGCTGCCATGGCTTCTTCGAAAGAATGACGGTTATCATAAAGCTGATGGATCGTATCAAGGAGCTTCTGGTCAGTAATCTCTTCTTCCTCAAGAACCATGCTGTAACCCTGTTTTTCGAAAGAACGGGCATTGAGGATCTGGTCACCGCGGCTTGCATTGGCTGACAGCGGGATCAGAAGATTTGGTTTGTGAAGAGCACTGATCTCGCAGATCGCATTGGCTCCAGCACGGGAGATCACAACATCTGCCAGGGCAAAGAGATCCGGCAGCTCATCTTTGATATATTCGTACTGTACGTATCCGGCTGTGCCGGTCAGCTTTTCGTCCATTTTTCCCTTACCACACAGATGAATTACCTGGAAATCCTTCAGAAGTTCCGGAAGGATCTTGCGCATATGGTCGTTGACTGAGGCTGCACCGAGGCTTCCACCGATGATCATAAGGACTGGTTTGTCTGCGGTGAATCCACAGAACTGGCGGCCTGCTTCTTTGTCGCCGTTTAATAATTCCTGACGGATCGGAGTACCGGTAAGAACAGCCTTGTCCTTCGGAAGAGAGCTGACAGTTTCCGGAAAGTTACAGCAGACTTTTACGGCAGATGGAATACACAGTTTGTTGGCAAGTCCTGGAGTCATATCGGACTCATGGATGATTGCTGGGATTTTACAACGCTTTGCAGCGATAACAACAGGGACGGTAACGAAACCTCCCTTGGAGAATACAACATCGGGTTTCAGCTGTTTGAGAAGCTTCTTGGCTTCATGAAATCCCTTGAGAACGCGGAACGGATCGGAGAAGTTCTTGGGATCGAAATAACGTCTTAATTTACCGGAAGAAATTCCATAATACGGAATTCCAAGTTCCTCGATCAGTTTACGTTCGATCCCGTTATAGGAACCGATATAAGATATCTGATATCCAGCATCCTTAAGAGCTGGGATCAGAGCTATGTTTGGAGTAACGTGTCCGGCAGTACCGCCGCCGGTAAGAACAATATGCTTCATGGGAATTCCTCCTGAAAAATCTTTTTTATTATTACCAATAACTATGAACCACAAGGGATGAATTGTCAAGGAAAGATGAGAGGGAGCTGGAAAACCATCGGCAGGAGACATCACTTTATGAGAAAAGAATTTGAAGAAAACGAAGAATCGAAAAAAACTTTAGAAAATAACCTGGAAATACAGGATGAGATAGATGACGAAACCTTCCAGAAGATCCTGGAAGAAGAATTTATAGAGCGGGAGCGGCAGATTGAGGAAGCTCTCTTTGCGGACGAAGACTTCGAGGATCTTAAACTTACGGACAAAGAAGTGCAGGATTCTTATCAGGAACTGATGCGCCGGTTTGAGGAGAATAAGAAGAAAAGTGCAGAATTTTCCGAGGAACTGGTACCGGATGAGAAAAAGGTGCTTTCGATGGAAAAAGTACGCGAGCGCAGGCACAAGACTGGTGGTGGTCTGCACCGGCTTGGGAAAGTCGTGGGTATGGCTGTTGTTGCGGTGGCGTGTGTGTTTGCAGCCAGTATGACAAGTGAGGCGAATCGGACGTATTTGGTGAATAGTGTGCGGATTTGGAGTGGGGATGATACGAAGTTGATGATGGATAATGATAATAGTAATGAAAAGGCTAATATAGATGAGGAAGTGGCAATTGCAGATATAGAAGAAAAACTTGGAGTGAAAGTTCCGGAATTTTATTATAGACCGTATGGATTTGAATTTTTAGATTATACGATAGATGATTTAACATCTTTGGCATGGATTGAATATGAATATAAAACTAATCGTATTATGTTACTTATAGATAAGCAAAACATTGATAAAGCGAGTAGAATTCAGAGTGCTCATGGAAGTGAAAAAGAATTGACGGTGGTAAATAATGATGGTATATCTGCAAAGATAAAACAAGTATATGATAACGATGAAGGAATGGAAAGCTGCTCGGCAGAGTGGAATAGAAATGGTGTTGAATATACGCTGTTTGGAAAGATTGAATTAGAGGAGATAAAAAAAATAGTAGAAAAAATGATTTTTTAGCGTGATTTTTGCTTTTTTCTGTCGTAGTAATAGTGTAAGGGTTGTTTATGACAGAAAGGAAGTGAAAGTGGCAAAGAAATGGAAACAAGCATTGCTGGCAGGATTGACTGTAGGAGTGATATTTGCAGGAAGCTCACAATCAGTATTAGCAGATTCTTCTGATAATCTTATGGATACAATTTTAAGTGAAGAAACTGATAATGAGATTACAGATGAGGAAACAACTGAAGATTTTGCAGAGGATACAAATTATAGTTTGCTCAGAAGCACGAATCTAAGTTTGGGGACTGTAAAAATTCAACGAGTAGCCAGTAATGAAATTGCTATTTATGGTTTGACACAATGCCATAAGGTGTGTAGCAAAACCTATTTGTATTTATACCTTGAACGTAAGGTAAATGGTAGCTACGGCACATATAAATATTGGGAATTTACAGCGAATAATACATCAAATCTTCAGCGAACTTTAGATGTCGCAGTCCCAAGTGGTACCTACTACCGTGTCCGTGGCTACCACGCAGCAAGTAACGGAGGTCTGAAAGAATCCACATCCACATTAACAAGTGGTATCATGGTGAAATAACTTTCTACCGGACCAACAGAAAAAGAAAAATATCAAGCAACAAACCTACAACTGAATAGCGAAGCATGGGTGCAGCCAGAAGGATGACACAACAGATAAAATGAACGAACAAAAATAAACCGGAGTAAACATCCATTACCTTCCAACTGGCGCGAAGTGCTTGCAGTAACCGATTACATGGAGAGATATCCAGATCGGTAAAAACAACATCATACAACATACATACAAACAACATACACAGAAGCGGGGTGAAATTTATAAAAATTTCATCCCGTTTTTGTGTCTAAAGACTGTTAAAAACTTACCATATCGTGTATAATAATTACAACTAGAATGTATTGGAATAATTGTCAGAAAAAGGGGGTTCGCACATGAAGATTACCTTTATTGGGGCGACGCACGAAGTAACTGGTAGTTGTTATTATCTGGAAGCAGCAGGTAAGAAGTTTCTGGTAGATTGCGGTATGGAACAGGGACCGGATTATTATCAGAATCAGGAAATCCCAGTTAATCCGGGAGACCTGGATTTCGTTCTTTTGACACACGCGCATATGGACCATTCCGGAAACCTGCCCGCTATCTATGCGAAAGGCTTTATGGGTCCGATCTATGCGACCCAGGCAACCTGTCACCTCTGCGATATCATGCTCCGTGACAGCGCGCATATTCAGATGTTTGAGGCAGAATGGCGTAACCGTAAGGGACGCCGTCAGGGTAAACCGGAATTTGTACCTGCCTACACGATGGAAGATGCCATGGGTGTAATACAGAATTTTGTACCATGCCCCTACGAAAAAACAATCACCCCGGCACCAGGGATTTCCGTTCGGTTTGTAGACGCAGGACACCTTCTCGGATCAGCAAGCATTGAACTGACCATCCAGGAGGACGGAGAGGAAGAGAAGATCGTCTTCTCAGGAGATATCGGAAACCTCCATCAGCCGCTGATCAAGGACCCGACTTACCTCCACGATGCAGATTATGTTGTCATGGAATCCACCTATGGTGACAGAAGCCACGGCGAACGCCCGGACTATGTAGCAATCCTTTCTGAAGTCATCCAGCATACGTTTGACAGAGGTGGAAGCGTTATCATCCCGTCCTTTGCAGTCGGCCGTACACAGGAAATGCTCTATTTTATCCGGCAGATCAAGGAAGAAAACCGCGTCACGGGACATGGCAACTTCAAGGTCTATGTCGACAGCCCGCTGGCAAACGAGGCGACGACGATCTTTAATGAACATCAGTATGACTGCTTTGACGAAGAAGCGATCACACTGGTCCAGAAGGGAATCAACCCTCTGATGTTCCCGGGACTCCGTACATCCATCACAAGCGATGACTCCAGAGCCATCAACTATGATGAGGACTGCAAGGTGATCATTTCTGCGAGCGGTATGTGTGACGCAGGACGAATCAAGCATCATCTGAAACATAACTTATGGGATTCAAGAAATACGATACTTTTTGTAGGATATCAGGCGATCGGAACTCTGGGAAGAGCACTGATCGAGGGTGCCGAGGACGTGAAGCTTTTTGGTGAGACTGTCCATGTAGGCGCAGAGATCCGCCAGATGCCGGGAATCAGCGGTCATGCCGATGTCAACGGTCTGATAGACTGGATCAAAGCCTTTGGCGACAAGCCAAAGAAAGTATTTGTAACACATGGCGATGACGAAGTGACGGAGATTTTTGCCCGCCGTCTGCATGATGAGATGGGACTGGACTCCATGGCTCCGTTCAGCGGTACGATCTACGATCTCAAGGCAAACAGCTGCATCTACGAGGCACAGGGTATCCGCATCACCAAGGCTTCCGCTTCCCCGAAGGCAAGCAAAGCCGCAAGAGCATTCCAGAAACTGGTTGCTATGGGACAGCGTCTTATGTCCGTTATCCGCAAGAGCGAGGGCATTCCAAACAAAGACCTCGACCGCTTTGCGAGAGATATCCAGTCGCTGTGTGATAAATGGGACAGAGATGATATCTGATACACAGAACAATTCTATATGCAATACAAAAAAGGGAGAGGCTTTTATACCTCTCCTAATGCCTGTTTTAATGCTTTGGAAAGCTGATCCGGGCAGGAAGTCGGTCTGAAACCACAACGGATCCCTTCCAGTCTGCTGATCGCTTCTTTGGCATCCATTCCCTCGATGAGCTTGGCAACACCCTGTGTATTTCCGGAGCAGCCGCCCTGGAATTTCACGTCGTGGACCTTTCCAGCATCGTCAATATCAAATGAAATGGCGCTGGAACAGACGCCAGATGTCTTGTATACCATAGTAAAATCCTCCTTTGAATTCAACATTTACGGCAGTTTTCCCTGTCGAACTAATATTATAACAGAAAGCAAAAAAAGTTTCCATATAATCTGAAGTTTTGTTATAATGAAAAAACAGTAACGAAATGTTTACTGAAAGCAGAAAAGCCAGTGATATAATAAAAAACTGCCATAGAGAATGTGCAGTCACTGGTTTGATAAAAATATAAAGAATTTTTTTACAGATAAAACATACACACAGAGGAGAATAACTATTATGAGACGTATTGGTATCATCGGCGCAATGGAAGTAGAAGTAGAGAAACTCAAAGAACGCATGCAGGACGTAGAGATCACCCGCAAAGCATCCATGGAATTTTATGCAGGAACCCTCGAGGGCAAGAACGTAGTTGTAGTCCGTTCCGGGATCGGCAAGGTAAACGCGGCAGTCTGCACACAGATCCTGATCGACGATTTTGACGCAGAAGTTGTCATCAACACCGGTATCGCAGGAAGCCTGAATGCTGATATCAACATCGGAGACCTTGTGATCTCCACAGACCTTGTACATCACGACATGAATGCAGTCGCATTTGGATATCCGGTAGGACAGATCCCGCAGATGGAGACTTTTTCCTTCAAGAGCGATGAGGCTCTGCGTAAACTTGCCGTACAGGCATGCAAGGATGTAAACCCGGATATTGAAGTTTTTGAGGGACGTATCGCATCCGGAGATCAGTTCGTGGCAGATCAGGGAGTCAAGGACGAGATCGTGAAACAGTTCGATGCTTACGCAGTAGAGATGGAGGGTGCAGCGATCGCACAGGCTGCTTACCTTAACAATGTTCCGTTCCTTGTAGTCCGCGCGATCTCTGATAAAGCAGATGGAAGTGCAGAGGTAGATTACCCGACTTTCGAGGCGATGGCAGTAGAACACTGCGTCAAGATGACACTTCGCATCCTGAATCAGATCCAGGGCTGATTGTTACTGCCCACAGCATCTGTGAACAGTAACAGTCGAAATCGCCTGATTTCTGACTGAAAACGCACACTACAGACCCAAGCGCATAGACTATTATAGAAATGGGAAAAACAGGAGAAATTTATGTACTATGACAGATTTTTTCCATTCTATGTAGCGTATGCGAATCCCGCTCTTTATGACGGGGAACGGATACAGGAGCAGGAGTTTGCTCTGATGAAATCCTACTATCCCGAGGCGGCAGGCAGGATCCAGGAAAAAGTGGAGGAAGAATGCCAGCTTCTGGATTATGAGGGAAGCAGACTTTATGACGAATATCCGGATAAATTTATGCTGCATCAGCTGTGCAGGCAGATCCGTACGCAGGTAGAAGGCGAGACAGCAGCCCAGGGTGTACCAGACAGCCTTATGGATGATCTCATCCAGGTCCTTCTCTGCCAGGAAATCTCCCGCAGACGATGCAGAAGACATAGGTATTATACGACTGTTCACAGATAGGATGTATCCCGCGAGGTGTTTTGGTATGAATATACCAAAATCCCGAGACATACGGGGCAAAATGCCATCACCGAAGGTGATTTGGAATGCATTTTGACCAAGTTGCTGTGAACGGAGTGAACAGTAACAGTTACAGTTTATATAGATAGAAAGAATTTAATATGAAAACATTACAGGAATTTTTGGAGGAACAGTTTGACCAGGAAATGATGCTGGCGGTCTTGAGCGGACAGAGAAGGAAAGATGCTGACGTTCCGTCAAAGGTGCGTATACGTCCTGTGGAGATCAAAGGAACTGTCTGCTATCAGGCAACCGCGACAGTCGGACAGAAGGCCATCCACAAGAACTATACACACGAGGAAGTGCTCAATTACATCACAGACTGCCTCGAAAATGGTTTTTCCCAGCTTCAGATACAGGGACAGCGCAAAGATGCTTCCGTTCTTGTCAGCAAGAAGGGGAAACAGACCATGAAAGTAAAGCAGCATCCGGCACTGGAACCAGTGAAGATCATGGCACACAACAGGGTAAAGCAGTATATTCTCAAAGAAGGAATACCGGTTCCGTTTCTGGTGGATCTTGGCGTAATGAACGCACAGGGCAAAGTCCACCAGCACTCTTATGACAAATTTAAACAGATCAACCGTTTTCTGGAATTTATCGAGGATATCCTTCCGGCACTTTCCAGGGAGCGGGAGATCACGATCCTGGATTTTGGCTGCGGTAAGTCGTATCTTACTTTTGCCATGTATTATTACCTGAGAGAGCTTAAGGGTTATGATGTCAATATCATCGGCCTGGATCTCAAGACAGATGTGATCAAGAAATGCAGCGGATTCGCGCAGAAATATGGTTATGAGAAACTGCATTTCCTGCAGGGAGATATCGCAGATTATGACGGCGTTACGAAGGTAGATATGGTCGTAACACTTCATGCCTGTGACAAGGCAACCGATTATGCACTTGCCAAGGCAGTCGAGTGGGGCGCAGAGGTCATCCTTTCCGTGCCGTGCTGCCAGCATGAGCTGAACGACAAGATCCAGAACGAACTTCTCAAACCGGTTCTCAAATACGGGATCCTCAAAGAAAGAATGTCCGCGCTCCTGACAGACGGGATCCGCGCGGAACTTCTTGAATCGAAGGGATACCGTACACAGATCCTTGAGTTCATCGACATGGAACACACGCCGAAGAACCTTCTGATCCGTGCAGTCAAGACTGGTAAGAAACAGTCCACAGACAGCCTTGCAGAGATGACAGAGGCACTTCACGCAGATCTCACACTTGAGAAACTTCTCTATCCGCAGGGCATCCAGACAGAGAAGGGAGCACAAAAACCATGAAGAATTTTCTTAAACGGTTTTTGATCCTTCTTGTTGTATTTGTGCTTGGAGTGGCGGGAACCGCATTTCTTATGAATAATGAGACGACCGATGACCGTTCAGATATGAATGATTCCACATTACCGGAGGTAATGGTACAGTTTGGAGATACGCTGACAAACCGCATGTATGGTTACAGACAGGCAATGGAGACAGATTTTGTCAGGGACAGTGTGACACCTCTGGATACGACGAAGAAACTGACGATCGCGGTAAATCCATATGACATAAAGGTCAAAAACCTTTCTTACGAGATCCGTACATCTGACGGAAGCAAAGTCATGGAAAACCGCACGATCAAAAGTCTTGAGACGGGTTCTGACGGATACCTGAGAACAGAGATCGAGATTTCTTCCGGACTTCTGATGAACCAGGAGTATTCCCTCCAGATCACGCTTGCGACAAATCACGGAGATGCGTATTACTATACGAGAGTGGTTTCAAGATCAGCCACCTATACAGAGCAGTATGCAAAATTTGCGAATGATTTTGTGCAGATGAGCCTTGATAAAGAACAGGCAGATAATCTGGCAGCTTATCTGGAAACTTCTGATTCGGCTTCCAGCAGGAATTTTGCGGGTCTGGATATCAATTCCCCTCTTGCAGATATCATCTGGGGAAATCTGAATCCGCAGTTATCCAAGGCAGGGATCCCGATCATCAAGGATATCAACGAGACGACAGCAAGTATTTCTATTGAATACGAGATCACCGCACCGGATGAAAACGGAAATGCAGAATATTATCTGGTGACAGATTTCTACAGGATGCGTTACGATGAGACGAGGATCCGTCTTCTGGATTTTGAGCGTTCTGCAACGCAGGTCTTTAATCCGTCGCTTTCTGTGATCAGCGACAGCGGACTTCTTCTGGGAGTCCGGAGCAAAAACGTGGATTACATGACGAATGAAGAGGGAACCGTAACTGCATTTACGCAGAACGGAGATCTGTGGAGTTACGCACCGGATACCGGCAAATTCGTAGAGATTTTTACATTCCGCAAGAGTGATAACGGCGATTTCCGTGATGCGAGAGTGGAGCATGATATCAAGCTTCTGAATGTAGATGATAACGGAGATGTGGATTTTATGGTCTACGGATATATGAACCGTGGAGCGCATGAAGGATACAGCGGCGTTGGGATCTACCATTACAACAATGATCAGGGCGCGATCGAGGAGCAGGTGTTTATACCATGTACCGAGTCTTATGAATTCCTGAGAGAAGACCTTGGAACTTTGTCTTATGTAAATCAGAATGATCAGTTATTCCTTATGATCTCAGGTAATCTCTATCAGATCAATATTGATGAGAATACATATGAGGTCCTGGCAGATCATATTGACAGCAGTGATTTTGGAGTTTCGACATCGAATGCACATGCTGCATGGAAGTTTGAGAGCGGGGATCAGGCCGGACAGATCGAGATGATCGATTTTGATACGATGGAAACCCGCATGATCGCACCGCAGGCTTCTCAGAAACTGAATCTTCTTGGTTTTATGAATGAGGATGTGATCTACGGAATCGTTCTGGACGGGGATACCTTGACGAATGCAAATGGTTACACGATCGATGGGATCACCACCCTGCGTATCGAAGGTTTTGACGGCACTGTCAAAAAGGAATATCACCAGGATGGTCTGTACATCGCGGGTGTGACCGTCGGCAAGACATTGATGGAATTCAACCTCATGCAGAAAAACGGCGATGCTTACAAAACTGTCAAAAAAGACAATATCATGAACAATAATACAACTTCAGCGGATCTGACCAGTGTGGAACAGACAAGTTCAACCCGCCAGGGTGTCATGGTCCGGCTTACATTTGATGAGCCGCCGTCGGCAGAAGAACCGCTGATCCTTTATGCTAAGGTGAAGAGTGTCGGCGAGAAAGTCGTAGACATTCAGGTGGACAAGAGCTCCGCAGAGGAAGTTTATTATGTATATGCAAGAGGCGGCCTGGACAGTGTCTGGACAGATCCGTCAAAAGCAGTTCAGCGTGCTGACAAACAGACAGGAGTTGTTTTGAACCGTGCACAACAGTATGTATGGGAGCGTGGAAACATGAAGACACAGCTTACCCTGAATACTACCGATGTGCCGGAGATCATCAGGACGGGTTCCTGGGATGTTCAGAACCTTCAGAATGGTCTGGGCGACAGTGCCAAAGTTGTCGATCTCACAGGATGTACTCTGGAAAATGTGCTTTATGAGGTCAGTGCACAGCGTGCCGTGATCGCCAAGACAGGAGCAGATTCCAGTGTCGTGATCGTTGGATATGATCAGTACAACACTTATTTACTTGATCCGTCTACAGGAGAAGTGAAACCGTATGGAATGAACGACAGTACAGCACTGTTCCAGAATGCAGGAAATGTGTTTATCACTTATCTTGATCAAAAATAAACGGAAACAAAAAGAATACCAAATGACAGGGGGACAACACATATGTTAAGTAACAGTATTGCAAAACTTGTACAGTATGGAATTGAGTCAGGACTTACACCAGAATGTGAGCGCAGTTACACGATCAACCTTCTTCTTGATGTTTTTCATGAGGATGAATTCGTGGAACCGGAAGAAAAAGCTGCTGATGTAGAACTGGAAGAAACTTTGAACGAGCTTCTGGATGAGGCGGTCAAAAGAGGTCTGATCGAGGACAGTGTTGTCTACCGTGATCTTTTTGATACAAGACTTATGAACTGTCTGATGCCGCGTCCGGCACAGGTTCAGAAGGAGTTCTGGGACAGATATGAGAAGAACCCGCAGGAAGCGACTGATTATTTCTACAAACTGAGCCAGGACAGCAACTATATCCGCCGTTATCGTGTTAAGAAGGATCAGAAATGGAAAGTTGAGAGTCCGTACGGAGATATCGACATTACCATCAACCTTTCCAAACCGGAGAAGGATCCTAAGGCGATCGCTGCAGCAAAGAATGCCAAGGCAAGCAGTTATCCGAAATGCCTTCTGTGTCCGGAAAATGAGGGATATGCAGGCCGTGTAAACCATCCGGCAAGACAGAACCACAGGATCATTCCGATCACGATCAACGATACACCGTGGGGATTCCAGTATTCTCCATATGTGTATTACAATGAGCACTGCATCGTGTTCAATAGCCAGCATACACCGATGAAGATCGAGAGAAATGCGTTTATCAAGCTGTTTGATTTTGTGAAACTTTTCCCGCATTATTTCCTTGGTTCCAATGCAGACCTTCCGATCGTTGGCGGTTCTATCCTGAGCCATGACCATTTCCAGGGCGGACATTACACTTTCGCCATGGCAAAAGCACCGATCGAGAAGCATGTGATCATTCCGGGATTTGAGGATGTGGAAGCTGGGATCGTGAAATGGCCGTTATCTGTACTCCGTATCCGTCACAAAGATTCTGACCGTCTGGTGGATCTTGCGACTCATGTGCTGGAAGTATGGAGAGGATACACCGATGAATCGGCATTTGTTTTTGCAGAGACAGACGGCGAGCCGCATAATACGATCACTCCGATCGCACGTAAAGTCGGCGATATGTACGAACTTGACCTGACACTGAGAAATAATATCACAACAGAGGAGCATCCTCTTGGTGTTTATCATCCGCATGCGCAGTATCATCACATCAAGAAAGAAAACATTGGTCTGATCGAGGTTATGGGACTTGCAGTTCTTCCGGCAAGACTGAAAGAAGAACTGGAACTTCTCGAGGAATACATCCTTGAAGGCAAGGACATCGCTTCCAACGAAAAAATCGAGAAACACGCTGCCTGGGCAGCAGAATTCCTGCCGAAATACGACAACATCAACAAGGACAATGTTCATGAGATCCTTCAGAAAGAAGTTGGGATCGTCTTCACCCACGTTCTCGAAGACGCCGGCGTCTACAAATGCACACCGGAAGGCAGAGAGGCATTTATGAGATTTATCGAAACTTTATAAGAACACTATACACTAGTGCACTGTATCATTGACATTTCGCTAAAT
>ERZ780157.1153-NODE-1153-length-29623-cov-3.069805_pt1 | contig 29623 bp, 47 predicted proteins | sample MGYA00511169_ERZ780157 | MGnify/ENA primary metagenome ERZ780157 (study PRJEB29588, sample SAMEA1965149) | human gut metagenome | biome: human gut; feature: human-associated habitat; material: faeces | place: Denmark | collected 2008/2010 ...
CCTTCAGGACGTAACCGTACATGCTTTCCTTTTCTTCCTCGATAGTTGAAGGCATGGCACTGACAGCAGTTCTACACAGTCAACAAAGAAGAAAAGAGCCACATGGTGGAGTGGAGTTATGAGCGCCGACGGTGGAAACGTCGAAACACGGGAGGCGCGTGTGAAACGAAACAGAGCAACCGAGAATTGTGATTAGAAACTAGCATTCTTGGGCCAACGAGGGAAAGGAATGACATCACGAATGTTCTCCATACCGGTGACGAACATAACGAGACGCTCGAAGCCGAGTCCGAATCCGCTGTGAGGGACAGAGCCGTAGCGGCGCAGGTCCAGGTACCACTGCAGACCGTTCTTGTCCATCTTCAGCTCGTCCATTCTCTTCTCCAGCAGCTCGAGGTTCTCTTCTCTCTGCGATCCTCCGATCAGCTCGCCGATCTTGGGCACCAGAATATCCATGGCGCGCACCGTCTTGCCGTCCTCGTTCAGCTTCATGTAGAACGCCTTGATCTCCTTGGGGTAATCGATCATGATCACAGGCTTCTTGAACACCTGCTCCGTCAGGTAGCGCTCGTGCTCGGAGCCCAGGTCCAGACCCCAGTAGGGCTGCACCTCGAACTTCACCGTCTTCGCAGCCTCCGTGAGGATCTCGATGGCCTTGGTGTAGGGCAGGCGCACGAACGGGCTCTCCAGCACGTTCTTCAGACGGTCGTGGAGACCCTACGCGTCAGAGCAGCGCGGCGCGGCTACCGGCTCGATCTGCTTCTCGAAGAAGGCGAGGTCGTCGGCGTTGTGCTCCATCACGTAGGCGGTGCAGAACTTCACGTAGTCCTCAGCCACCTCCATGTCGATGGTCAGGTCGGCGAAGCTACGCGTCAGACGCACCGTATGGGGCTACGCCATCTCGGGCTCGATCATCCAGAACTCCGCCAGGTGGCGCACGGAGTGGGAGTTCTCCGCGCGGAAGGTGGGGCCGAAGGTGTAGACGTCGCTGAGGGCGCAGCAGTAGGTCTCCACGTTGAGCTGGCCGCTCACGGTCATCTTGGCGTGCTTGCCGAAGAAGTCCTTCGAGTAGTCGATCTTTCCGTCCTTGGTCGCGGGGATGTCCTTGACGTTCTCGCCGAGCATCGTGGTCACGGTGAACATCTCTCCAGCGCCCTCGCAGTCAGCGCCGGTGATGATGGGCGTGTGGATGTACTTGAAGCCGCGCTCCTGGAAGAAGAGGTGCGTGGCGAAGGCGCAGGAGTTGCGCACACGCGCGACGGCGGCAATCTAGCGGTCAGGACGGACGGGCGGCATTACGGTGTTGGTGCGAGAACGGAGGTGAGCGATGTCGCGGAGGTGCTCGAACGTATGGCGCTTCTTCGCGAGAGGGAAGGTCTTCGCGTCGCAGGGGCCGAGGACCACCACCTCAGTGCAGTGCAGCTCCACGGGCTGGCCGTCGGCGGGGCTCTTCACGAGAGTGCCCTTGACCTGGAGGCACACGCCCACGTTGCCGGACTTGATCACCTCCTTGTAATTGGCGACCTTCTCGCTGTCCACTACAAGTCACGCGCAAACCGGCGCTCCGTACTGACGCACTGGAGGTTGTCGAAGGTGGAACCGTCGTTCAGCACAATGAAGGCAAACTTGCCTCCGCCCTACATGTCGCTCCGATCCGGGAAAGCTACCTGCTCACGCATGGTGCGGGTCCATCCGGCGACGGTGACGCTCTTTCCGACGAGAGAAAGGCCCTTGTCCTCTACTCCTTAGGGGAAGCAGCGCAGAGAAAACCTCTGAGGAGAATGTCTCTAAGGAGGACTCTCCGTCTGTTCCAGAGAGCCTCGGGCTGGTCCACCAACTTGCACACTTCGGGGTGCACCGTGGGGAAGTGAAGTTCTTCAGTCGTTTCGGGAACGGTAACTTCAGTCGACATTTGCTATTCGTATCTTTGGGTATTGATTCCTATTGACAGCGCCACTGGTGATGGATGAAACGCCCGAAAGAATGGCTGCCAGAAATTGCCAGATTTTTCCTCTGGGAATTGTTCTCCCCGTTCTCCTGTTGTAATGGTTGCTTTCGGTGGCTTGACACGTGGGAGACGATTACCGGAGAGAAGTCGAGGTTGTGTTCATCTCCACTGTGTTTCACCCCGCTCGATACAGCAACGCGTTTGCACCCATCCATTTCCCTGTCTGCACAAGCCAACACCCCATCACCGCCTCATGTCCTCACTGCGGGAAGAGGACGTCACACGCATGGAGGCGAATCACGGTAGAACGCAAAACCAAAGGAACACAAATAGCGGGCAATCACACTTTTCTGGTTTTGAGGGTTACCATTTGTAATCTTGCTTAACTAGCCGCGGTCTTCCCTTCCAAGAAAGAGAATACTTCATTCTGTTTCGGTTTTCTTGTTTTCGGAACAACAGCAGTAGCGACGCTTTGTGCGATGAACACAGGAATACAGTACCGTTCTGTATGGGTGCACGCAGTCTCTTACCGAATAGAAGGGAAATCAAGGAAAGAAAAGCTATCGGCAACAGAACCCCGATCGAGGTGGACCCAAGAAAGGGAGAGAGTGCATACTAGGGGTTGGTGTCATTCGTTAGCAGTTACTACGCCTCGACAAGGGAATCGCGTGGCTCCAGTCCCAGTTCATTTAAGCAGCAATCGTATCTATGCGGCATCAATTCTGAGTGATAGATCTCCTAGTTTAGCTTCTTCTTATCATCGCAGTCATTATGGTAGCCGTTTTGCGTTCGTCCTTATGGAACAGGGTATCCCGATAGCAGTAGTGCACGCGACTCTATGAGCATGCCCCTCAAGAGCCGGAATAGAGAAGAGTCGCACCTACCCCTTCCTTTCACGGAGTAGACATCCTTCAGGAACAGAGATGTACCTGGATGGCAATAGCAGAGAGTGGCGACAGCCCTTCTCCAAGCCGGGTCCCATTCGTCAGAATATGAGCGGTTACATGGCGCAGAACTACCAGTCACGTTTACGAGAACCGACTTCCGCTTCCAGTGATTGGCATTCCCCCGACGGCTTGAAATCGTCCCTCTTTCCCGATTCCTCTCTCCCCGCCGACTACCCCGCCTATTCTTCAACGCCTCAATCCCTTTACCCCTCCCGCTTCCCCGACTACCATTCCTCCGATCTCCACACCAGCAGCGTGTTCCAGCGCGATCGCCCCCACGCCGACCTGCCGCTGGCGCCGTGGTCCGAGGCCAATTGGAACAGCAACTACCTCGACACCTTCTACGACTTCAACGACGTGAACCACTCCTTCTACGGACTCGAGGACCAGTTCGACGGCTGGGACCAGCGCGACGACTTCTGGGTGAACTCCTCGTCGCAGCAGCAGCCGTACCCGTCACAGCAGCCCTCCTACTCCTCGCGCAACGTCTTCGGGTTCAGCGACAGCACGTATCTCGACCCTCTGGACTGCGAGGGGATGAGCTGCTTCAACACCAGCTGCGGCATCTACGCGCCTCGTCCTTCTCTCCTCAAGAACACGCCTCCAGCACGCCCAGCCAACCCACCTCCGACCAAACCCTCTCCTCCCTCGGCGTCAACATCCATATCGACGCTGCCACCGCCCTTCCACCTCTCCCATCTCTGGCTGGACTCCGTGTACCGCTCCATCTGGGACCACTTCGACTTCGCGAAGAAACAGCGACTCCTCAACGCCTCCGGTGACGCCAGCGACAGCGAGCTGATCAAGCGCCGCGTGGAGGCGGGCATCCAGGAGAAGAAGTTCTGCCGCATCCGCAACGCGCGCTCGGTGTTTATCGAGCTGGTGATCACCTACGGCTCCAACATCCAGGTGTGGCTCGAGTTCTGCCGCCTCGAGATGGAGTGCGGCGACTACCTGAAGGCGCGCTGCGTCCTCGAGACCGCGTGCTCGCTGCACCCGCGCAACGAGGTCCTCCTGCAGAAGCGCCTGCGCGTGGAGGAGCGTCTGCGCTCGGTGGAGAACGTGGTGATGATCATAAACGAGTTGCGACTGATGGACACGCAGAAGTCGATGAAGATCACCGTGGAGGGCGTTACGATCCTCTCCAAGCTGGGCTACGAGAAGATGGGCAACGAGTACAGAGAGTCCTTCTCCACCACCAACAAGTACTTCACCGGCAACCTCTACCTGGAGCTGATGCTCAACGAGCAGCGCTCCGGCGTGCTCGCCAACCTCGTGAAGATGATCGGCGAGGCGCTCACGCTCTTCCCGAAGTACGGACCGCTCTGGTTCTTCTGCTTCACGCTGAAGGAGCACTTGCGCTTCCTGGGCTGGAACCGCGAGCGCATGAGCGACCTGATGAGAAACGACATGGACGTCGAAGCCACCAAGGCAGCGGGCAACCTCACCACCGACCTGCTCTGGCGCGTGTTCCTCACACGCATCGAGTACTGGTACCGATGTTGCATGTACCTGCGCGAAGCCACTTTCGACAGCGTACGTGCTCACGTCTGACGCCTCACTCTCTAGCCCTGCCGTCTGAAGGAGCTGATCCAGTGCTGCTACGTCATCTCCACGCACATCACGCGCAACCTCCACTGCACGCTGCGCGCCTGTCCCGCCAACCTCCTCTGGAAGTTTTTCATGTCCATCGGCCGCTACACCAACCTCGTCGGCTATCGCTCGCTCGGGCGGAAGCTCCTCCAGCGCGCCTACCGCCTGGCTCCCGCCAAGTCGCGCCACGCCGTGCTCCTCGAGTTCAGCAAGCTGGAGTACTTCGCCATGCACTTCAGCGTCAGCATTGGCCTCCTGAACTACGGCATCACCTGCTTCCCCTCCGAGTGGAAGCTGCTGCTCGAGCGCATCCAGCAGCTGGTGCTGAAGCAGCAGTACCTCGACGCGCTGCAGCTGAACATCGACGCGCTCTCCAAGCACGTCGGCGCGGGACGGCTGTGGTCCAGCTACATCCACATCGTCCACCAGTGCGTTCAGTGGTGCTTGATCACCCATAGAGTGTTCGGTCCGGAGGCCGCCATGCGGGCGTTCACCGGCGCGCTGCGGCACGTGGCGAAGAGCGGCGAGGTGTGGTGCGAGGGCGCTCGAATCTTCATGAACCCGTCGTCCTCGTACTTCGACCTGCTCAACGCCTCCAAGTGCCTGAACTACGCCGTCTTTTTCACTCCGCAGTACGGCGACAGCTTCATCGAGGTGCGTGCGGGCACGGCGTGTGAGGCGTAGGCAATTCGTCTCGCTGTGCTGTCGTCCGACCTGTTCCTGGCGCTGAAGGATATCCAGAACCCCTTCATTTCAACCATCCTCTATCGCTCGCTGCCCGAAATCGGCTTCCTGATCAAGCGCAGCTCCTACTACGAGCCAAACTACGGACCGCTGTGGTTCCGGTGTCAGGAGAGCATGATTTCGCCGCCCAAGGAGGTGGGAGTGGTGTGTGGCTGTGAGGCGTAGGTGCTGTCCCGCGGCTACCACATCATGGCGCAGGAGCTCGCCGTGAACAAGAACTTGTACTATGAGGCGATGGAGCGGTCGGCGAGGCGGAGCGGCTCTGAGGCGTGCGAGGGGTGTCCGATCACCGCCTTCCGGAAGGTGTTCTCTTACGGTTTCAAGCCGGACTACATGTTGGACGTGATCAATCCGTCGAAGAAGCTGATTCGTCAGATGAAGGTACTCTACGGAGCGAGCCAGCTGGATAATTGACTTGGTCTTTCTTTTGCGCTTGCTTTCTCGAACAAACAACGCTATTTCTTTTCGTCCTTCTTTTCGTCGTCGTGACTGTCCTTCAACGACTCCAGCATGGCTGCATTCAGCTAATCATTAGGCGAAATCAGCGGGCCTCACATCCGCAAGGAACTCGTCGTCTGCGTCTTCGAACGCACCACGCAGCTGATCCAAATCCGCATTACCTGTGCTGCCAGCATTGCCTGCATTGCCAGCATTATCGTGATCATCCGTGGTGGCCGTTGCGTTCTCGGCAGGCGCATTGCCCGTTTCCTAGCCGTTAGCACCACAGAATACGCAATACCATTTGATAGGTGCGCAGCGATTCTGCCAATACACGGCGCATCTCCGGGTCCAGGTCGTCGTCGTCGAATCCTATTCGTTAGATAACGAGCACTGCAATACCATTCTCTCCTCCGGGAATCAGCACATCATTGAAGCTCTGGAAAGAGGACACTTCGTAGAGGTGGCTGTTGTTGTCGATGTTCACCTTCGAGATGAAGTCGCTCAGGATCTCGTGATTCTGTTGCATCTCGCCGAAGGACAGAATATCGACGGCGATCGCGTCCTTTGTGAGAAGGAGGACGAGTCTACGAGCGTCACGCATCACTACAGTGTAGCACTTCTTGAGTCTGGGGTCGTCCTCGAGGGGACTGCCCACAAAGGCGATGATGCGCGTTTGTCCGTTGGTGTTTTCTCGGTGCTTCAACACCAACTACGTCTGAGCAGCAGCCGGTGCAACTACTTGAGCCATCGCCAGTCCTCTGTAAAGATCGCACTTTCCCTTCTTCTCCAACTCCTTCGTGGCAGTTCCGAGTTTGTATCGCTCGCGCGTCAGCGAGGTCTTGACGGTCACACTAGAAATGAGCGACAATTCCAAGAAGCGACCGATTTCCTCCCATCGTGATGATACCAATTGTGTTTTCCTGATTTGAGTCGAGGAACCGCGGGTAGAAGTCGTAGACTATGTCTCATCCGGAACGAAGACGAAGTACTTGTATTGAGTTGGGCGTCGAGACGGGTGGGGCGGTAATCTCCGTTTCGCGACCACGCAGAATTGTCGATGCTACAACAGTCAGTCCCCGCCTGTCGCGCTCTACCAGAATACGACGTGCTGTAAGTCCGACATTTATGTTATTTGGCTATGTAAAAATGAAACTTCGAAGAAGCACGCTTCTCTACTAAGAATTGACTGACTTTGAAGGAACAGCGTAATGGGCGAAAGTGGGGGGTGGTGGGGACAGAGGAATAGCTGTTCATTGTGTGCTGCTCCTCAAGTGAGTGACGCATGCAGGGTGATTGAACTGTATGCGCGATTGATGAATGACCATCCGATTCTGGAAACAAACACGGAACCAAAATACGAAAAGGAAGAATACTGGTACACTATCGCTTTGACGCAGGCATCATGTGTGGTGAAGGATCACTCCCTTGGAGTTCAAAGGATATGAAAGGCTGGTTTCTCTTCATGGAAAACGCGTTGTTCTGAACAGTCCCGAGCGCCTGCTGCACGCCACTCATGGGGGGTCTGACGATCGGCAGTCCATTCGGTCCCCTGTTCACTCCGCTCTGTTGGAGGCTCTGCAGCATCGCCTGGTTGCGGAGCGGCATTCCGTTCTGGAACTGCTGCTGAGGCTTCAGCGGCGGCTTGGAGAGGGAGGGAGAGTGAAGAGAGGAAGGTTGTGGTTGTTGAAAGGATTGCTGAGGTTGTTGAACACTCTGCGGCTGCATCACGGACGATTGCTGACCACTCTGCGGCTGCATCACGGACGGTGATTGAACACCCTGAAGCTTCATCACGGACGGTGATTGAACACCCTGAAGCTTCATCACGGACGGCTGAGGCTGAAACTGCTTGGACTGAACCTCCTTCGGCGAGTACTCCATCGCCAGGTTCGTCAGATCGATGTCCTCCAGACCCATCATGTCTTCAGCAGTCACCGTCTCCATTGGATTCGGCAACGGCTCTTTCTTCACGTCCTCTCTCTGGAACGGCTTCAGCTTGATCGGCGATTTGGCAATCATCGGCGGAGTGGTCTCCTTTGGTTTTTCCACCGGCTTGGGCTGAGAGTGGAGAGTGAAATCCGTCGTCTGGGAGGAGTCCTTACTGGAAACGGTCGATGCGGAGAGGGTCGACTTGATTCCCCTACACACTCACAAGAATGATAGGCACGCACTTCTCCTGCTGCGAGGACCCAAAGTATGCTCCGAACAGACGCAGACATTGCTGACGAGCAACGTCCACAGCAGTCTACCCTTAAGGGGATCCCACTCACTCACTCTCTTCGCCTCCTGCATCGCTTCGCCCTTCGACTGGTTCTTCGCTTCTGCGAAACCGACGTTCTCGTGAAAGGACCCATCTTGCAATGTGACTCGAACAATCGCCGTGACACCCACGCACCACACGTTTAGCTCCTGCTCGACATAGTCCACGTTCAGATTCCGGATCTGGTCACTCCATCCATTAAAGCTAGCCAATGAGAACAGCCGGGCTCAACTACCGAAACACATCGTTCGCACTGTCGAATTTCGATTCTCTGCTCTCTGCACTACGCATCATCGTCGAACTCCCTCTCTTACGCCGTGGCACACTCATTCGATTTGGGTGTGCGCGTTTCGAGCGCAGGCATCGTCAAATTCAGCGTTGCTCGAAGCCGCGTCATTTCGTCCGAATCAAAGGCCCTGTTGCCAAAGAGCGTTGATTCTCCGTTTCCAACCGTTGCGTGACTCATAGCAGCAAAGTGCCGAACGACGATAACTCTTTTTGAATTGCAAGTTTTGGCGCCAAAACCGATTCTCCCCGTTTCCGTCCCTTCTCTCTTTTTGCGGAGAGTTCGTGACTCACAAGCAGTATAAAGCAGATTCTTCTTCATGAATGCGTCATTGTCCCTTTCTTCCTTAACGATACCGGACGGGTTCACTCTGGTGCTGGCCTCCATCTCCAAGTTCCGTCGCATCGTTTGCATGCTTTCTGAGATTCACTGTAGGTTTTCGATTCTCTCCATCTTCGCTATATTCAAGACAGGGCAGGAATCAACGAGAAGGCCATCCGAGACAGGGATCCTCGTCAACTGACAATGAAGCTGGCCAAAGCCAAACTAAACGCATGAGTGGATTACACAAGTGATGGTTAGGCAGTGGTAAGGAGGAATAAGTATGAACATGCGATCATCATAACCGCGGATCAAGTCGCTGTGAAGGACGGTGTCATTCGCGAGAAACCGCGAACGGATGAAGAGTGTTATGACTATCTGCGCAGCTACGTCCATTCCGATGTGTCGTTCTACAGCGCTATTTCCGTGTACAACACGGATACGAAGGAGAGCTATACGGACTGCGACGTCTCCACCATCGAGTTTGATGACATACCCCAAGAAGTGCAGGACCATTTGGTGGCCATCGGAGACGTGAAGCTGTCGTGCGGCGGAATCACTGTGGAGAATCCTGAGTTTCAGAGCTGCATCAAGGGGATGGACAGCTACGATCGAGTGATATCCACGAACCTTCCTCATTCGTAGATCATGGGAGTGCCGCTCTGTTTGATTCAGAAGGGAATCGATCACGTTTGTCAGTGTCTTGTTTGTAAGAAACCATGCAGCAAAGGCTCATAACAAATAATACAGTTCAGTTGTCAGAATCGTCAGAATCGTCAGCTAATTGAGGATTCTTTCGGTACGAGGAAGTGTTCATTCCTCTCACAATCTGGGGCCTCGATTCTTCCTGTGAGCTTGACTCTTCATCGTCATCCAATAACCTACGATTGAGGCACGCAACAACGAGAACCGTTGAATCAGTCTCTGGAGGGGCAGTTCCTCCTTGATGTTGATCATCTTGAATTCCCGATCGAATAGGATGAAACGCTTGAACGTGGTGTTCAAATGCGCCTCTGCTCCGATCTTCGTGAATTCCTACGCGTGATCCCACCGCTCCGCGTCCACGTTCAAATGGTGGTGGTACACATGCGCGTACACACGAAATAGCTTCTTGAAAATGGCGCGACTGGTGTGCATGAAGTTGTCGGGAAACACGCCTGACGCACACTTGTTGTATGGACTGCTGTGAAACAGGTCCGATATCGATTGAAACAGTGTTGTGATATACTGCTTCGCGGACATCTTCTCCTCACCACCACCAAACACGCCTACTGGCACCGGATTCGATCCATTGAAGTCCGTCCAGTAGTACGAGTAATGCGCTCCCGCACTCATTTCCGGACACGTCTCTTCGGTACACATATCAGCGACGCTACGCATCAGAATGCTTTGCCAGCCGTACGAATCATATAGCATGCTTGTGGTCTCCACAAAGCTCATGAGATTGGAGTAGATCCACCTAGTGTCAACGCAATACTCAACGCCCTTACTCCTCTAGCAGCACGTTATCCGGCAGCTTCACCTTCGCACGCAGAGAAGCGCCGTCCTGGAGGGTGGTTGGGGGCAGGCTGTCAATGCCATCGCTGTCCTCGTTCTTGGCCGCTCTATTCGTAATTCTCTTCGCATCGCAAAGCACAGCAGTTTCCGCACACTCCTGCTGTTTCTCTCCCTTTCAGACCGTTCCATCTGGTGCTCTCCCTTTACGTGCTGCAATGCTCTTCGCGTATTATATCCTGCAGATTACCGCACGACAACGCGCTGCTACCGTCCTCCATCGTTTCATCGAGATCTGCCACTTTCTCCGCCTTCTTCTTTTTCTTCCCGCTCGAAGACATCGGGTTGTAGTTATTCTTACTACAAATGGACCCCATCTCTGCTTTCCTGTGCCAGAATCATCGCTCGGGCGCACAATCAAAATCGTCCCGAAATGGGGCAGTCTGTCAAACAAAGACCCGCAATAAAGGAAATCAGTAACAGGAACGAGAGCGAGTTGTCCTCACTTCGCCTTCGAAGATCAAAAGGAGTCTCGGCCAAGGATGAACGACTTTCTTGTTCATCATAATCGAAAGAGTGTACCCGTTCAACGTAAACCCCGTCTGCTCCGGCACGATCGCCTACACCTCACCACGCGTCGCCACGCTCACTTCATACAGAAGCGGTATTCGGAGCGTGAGGATGCTGTCCGCCACCACGTGCACCTGCACGAACAACGACTGCTTCGTCGACTCCACCTTCACCGTGTCCAGCGGAATGCCCTCGAACTTCGGGTTGTCGATGCTGATGCTACGCCTCACACGCCTCTCGCTCGCCTACACGACGCAGTCGCCCGCGTCTCTCCACGTGTAGTCCTTGATCTCCTCCACGTACACCGTCGGGTCCACGTCCACGCTGTTCTTGTCGTCGTCGTCGATCGTCGTGTTCGGAATCACGTTGAACTCCTGCTTCTCCAGCGTCCCCAGCAGCGCGCCCACCGCGCCGCAGTAGCCCTCGTGCTCCAGGAACAGCGCCTTCACCGCGCCGGCGGACCAGTAGCGCATGGACATCGACAGCAGGTACATCGCCGCCTGGTTGTGGTGGAAGAAGTTGCCCGAGTAGATGATACGCTTGATGCCGTACGCCTTCGCGTGCAGGTTCGCCAGCGACCCGATGTTGTTCGTGATCATGTGCAGGATCGACGCCAGCACGTCGGCGCGCGAGTACTCCGTGTCGTTGCGCTCGCGACCGATCTTCCCGAACGCGCTCGCCACCACGCTACCCTTCAGGTTGAACTGCTCGTAGTCGCCGCCGTAAATGTCCTTCACCAGCATGTCCACGTTGCTCTTGTTCCCCTTGCTCGCCTCCTGCAGCGTCTCCTCGAAACTCAGACCGCCCGCCAGGAGGCGCGCCAAGCCGAAGAAGGTGCCGCCGCCCATCGGACAGCCGCCCACGCGCTCGCAGATGTTCTTGCTCGACACCTTCAGAATGCTCACGCCGCTGCCGATATTCACGAGAAGGAAGGGGTAGACGCTCTGCTTCATCGGAATCACGACCTTTTGGGGCTGATTGCCGTCCATGGCAGGAATGAACGTGTAGCACTCGTTCGGGTAGTTCTCTTGAAGGAAGGCGATGCCCCGAATCAGACTCTCCAGCTCATCCGCTTTGGGACACGGCCTTCCCAGCACATCGCTCAGGAGAGTGGCGTATTTGTACGCACCGCCACCCGTCGCAGCAACAGAAAAACACTCCGGATCAAAGCACTGGTCCTTGATCAGAGAAAGAGCGTCCTACCCCTAAGAGAGCAGACCGTCACTCACCGGCACATCCGTCGTTTGGAACTTCAAAAAGTGCATAAAACCGTTCATTCCCCGAATCCGAATCTCGTACTTGGAATCGTCGGTGGCTTGATCCGCCAGTCTGGAATTGTACTGCTTGTGAAGCTTTATGAACTGTGTCATTTTGGCAGTCTACTCCTCACCAAGTCTGAGAATGACCACATTCGCAATGTCGGTTTCGCAGTGAAGTGGCTCAAAATAGACGCACTTCGTCAACGTTCCGCCAATGTCAATTCCAAATAGAGGTCGTGTGACTTCCCGGCTACATCATAAGCTACCCTCCCATTCTCAAAACTACCTAACGATTCTGCTATAATCGGAGAAGTGCTGAACTCTATCATCATCAGAGGACGATTCCATCTCACGGAACAAGAGAATGCAGCGAGAGAAAAGAGGGAAACGAAACCCATGAGGATTTCGACGTATTCCCGTTCTTCCGTCTTGGCTCTTGAATCTTACGTCGTCGCTTCTCTTACCTCCGCTTTCAGGATTTGATGAATTGGATTGTTTGACAGTTCCTCGCCCTGAACACAGATGATCAGGGAGGTGGGAAGCGTATTGTGTTTCTGCTGGTTCACAGAGCAAAGGAACCACGGCAGGACCGTTTACAATAATAACGAGCGAATCGTGGCGTGATCACAGAAACAACGCGTAGTGATATATACAAGAGATTTAAAAGCAGAAGAACCATCCTTAGTGAGCACGACCACGACCTCTTCCACGCGACTTGGTGGCAGCCTTCACGCGCGCTGGGTTGTTCTTGGGAGCGTCGTCCACCAAGAAGGCGTCGAGGTTAATGCTAACCGTGAGCCCACACCACGAAAACGCTACCTGTCGGGAAGAATCACATAACGAATGTTGCTTCCTCTCACGCTCATCGAGTCTAAAGAAACGGGATTTCTTCCCTTGATCGTCATCTTCACTGCCTTCAAATGTGTGTTCATGGCCACGTCGACTCCTATTCGTAAGCCATCCGACGCAGTACACGCACCCGTGATGGTTCCAGAAATGATTGTACCGTTCTTCAACTCAATGGTGACGGTTTCCGTTGAGAGCTTCATTAAGAATCTACGGCATGACTCGATGTGGGCAAAACCCACCTGACAAGTTTCATGGCTGGAGAATGGATGGCTGTGCCGCAATCTGTTTTGAAACCACTTGCACAAAATCGTCCCAAATCCTGGAATCCACTTCTTTCATTCAAACAAAGACGAAATCCACTCCTTTCATTCAAACAAAGACGGAAACGCACAAATGAACTAGTCCTTCCACGTCCACGTATTCTCTACGGGTTAGCTGCGAGTGCCGTGACCCACTCTTCTCCTCGACTTGGGATCTACACATGACGCAATCACCTCTCTCTTACGGTACAGGGGATGCTTCTGAAGGTGCCGCCGACTGGAGCGGTACTCCAGCGACAATTCGCATATCTACACTCAACGAGGAAGACAAGGAGTACCGTAGAGCACGCTCTGGCGCTGTTCGATGCGGATCGCTGCGTTGCGTCGAGACTGCAGGATGGGAATCACCACCTGCGCGAAGCCCTCGTACCCCTCGAGCGGCATCGAGGGAAGCACGATCTCCGTGACCTCCGTGTCCGCCTCCTGCTGCATGTACTTCTGCATCCACGCTCGCACCTGAGAGCGCGTCGCCTCGTCGATCTTCCACAGCGCGAACAGCGAGGTCACCGAAGCGTCGCTCAGGTCGAAGCCGGGCGCGTCGTACACACGCGGGTCTTCCTTCCACTGCGCGATGGACTACGAATCATAAGTATCTCATGGAGTCACATCCAACACAACCTTCTTCTCCTCCGCCTCCTTCTCCGGGTCCGTCTTCTCCAGCTCCGCCACACGACTCTCCGCAATCTCCGCACGCGAGCTCTGCTCCGCGCACTGGTCCTGCAGAGACTGCAACTGCGTCTTGAGCGACGCGAGCTCCTCCGCGTGCTTCTTCTCCTCCTCTTCCTTGCTCGCCTCCGCGCTCTTCGCCTTCTCCTCCAGCTTCTGGATGCGACGGTTGTTCTCCTCCTGGTCCTGCAGAATCACGCGCGTCCTCCACTCCTACCGACACCTTGTACTCCACGCGCATCTTCAGCAGCTCGCTCTTCATCTCCTCGTTGCCCAGCTCCAGTGACTGGATGGTGCTTCCTACGGGTGATGGAGTGAAATGGGTACTACGCAACGAACTCTCCAGCTCGTTCTTCTCGTCGCGCAGTCTCTTGTTCTCCTCCTGCAGCTCGGCTATCCGCTTCTTCTGCTCCTCCTCGCTTGCTCTCCACTCATCGGTGATGTGACTCGATGCGATCTCCATGGCCTTCAGCGACTCCTCCAGTCGCTTCATATCCTCTTCGTAGCGGGCGTAGAACTCCTTGTAGCCGTTGTTCAGCACCACGGGGTCGATCTTCCTGGAGAACAGGTCCTGCGATATGGTCTTGATCGACGAAGAGATGGAGGCCGCCGTGCTCTTTATCGTCTTCACCGTCTTCTCCTGAGCCAGCTTGAATTGCAGAGACATGTACTGGGAGCTGATTTGCGAGTTCTTCGTTCTCTCCACCTACCGTTCAACGTTAGCACCACCCCTACTTCCAAGGAATCCTTCAACTCGCCAACACTGCTGGTGAGAGTGCTCATTTGGGTTTCCTTCGATTTCATTTCCTTTGTCATGGTTCCGATCGTTTCCGTCAGCGTCTCCACTTCTTTCTTCTGTCCACTCACCACACCATTCACTACACCTCAAGTCTCCCGCTCACGCTGTACAACGAGCGATTTCCGATTCCTTCGCCGCCACGTTCCGTTCCGCCTCCTCTCGGTACCTATGTTCGTAACGGAGCGCGTATCGTACAAGATGAAATTGTCAAACAGCTCCTTGTTCCGCTGCTTCAAGGATTCCACGTCCATTCTCAATGAATCGCACTCAGAACCTACACATCGCAACGAAACACAACCGAATACACTTCTTTTCTTCGTCTGCGTGTGTAGTTTCCTCTCTACTCATGATGAACGAAGCGTAACGCTGCTACGCCAACACCATGGTTGTGGCTTGGGTATCCTCTCGATTTGCAGCGTCCATCCCTCCTTCCTGCTTCTTCGTTTCGTTTGGAGATATCTCCGCTTCCATTGGGTCGATAATGAGCAAGAAACACAAGAAACGCAGAATAGGGGGTATTTCTGTCACAGGGTGAAGAGCAGGATTTGCTGTCACAAACAACACACTTCTCCAGTATTGTACACAGGGCGCCGATAATGCCCTTCAACTCGTCGTTTCCACCCAGACGGTCAATCTCCTCATCGATCGAATCGCGCAAGCGCAACGCCTCCAAGCGCGTCTCCTCAATGCAGCCCTACTCTTCAACCGACGCTTCAGTAACGACGCTGTCCTCCAGTATCTTCTTCGCATACAGCTTCAGCTCTGGCTTCGTTGTATGCTGCTTCATGATGTTGATCAGTCGGTGGTCGTCCGGATTCTTGCGAATGCAGCAAATGATCGGATACGAGAACTACGCGTGAGCCACCCTTACCACGCCGACCTTTCCCTCTGTGAGGTCCTCAAAGAAGCACTTCTCCTTCGCGTAGTCTTCGCTCATGATATTCACGTAGTCGTCGCGGATTTGGTAGAACATGCCGATCGAGTTCTAGTCGTCAACGCATGTCAAGAAACGAACGAGGAGAGACGAGTAATCCGTCTTGTTCGTACTGAACGACTGCATCAGACCGATGGACAATCGCATCAGTCCTCCAGTCTCTATTCCGTGATCTCTCCTGACTTCCCCAACTCTCCGATATCATGGCCTTGTACTCGTCCACGGTGGGGCACTGTAGCGTGTCGCGCCAATAGATATCCTTTCCCTAGGCGTAAACAGCGACCCCTCTTCCGACCTGGCCTCGATGCAAACTGATTAACTCCTTGATGAAGATAGACAGCGCCTCGTCGCTCCCCAGGGATTTGCACTACACTTCAGGGATGGAGACAACAGCCACCTTCTCGAGGGCCAGGAAGTACACAAAGTTGGCCGCATTGATTGTGGAGGCGATTCCAAACACCTCGTGTGCCACTACGCATGAGGGATGGAAGGGACACTCACCCGGAACTCCGCGTCTCTGCTTCGAATTGTCTTCAATGTCATCGATCCTAGAGTGTATAACAGATAACATATGCGGAATACATGAGACTCGACGTATGGAGCGAATTGACGATATCGCGGATAATCACCAACTTCTCCTCGGGGATATGCAGCCACTTCTGGAAGATGTTGATTAGAATACTTCGTATGCTCTTTCCAGGAACATTCAGCAAATAGTAGTAACTCTCGAGAAGCTTCTGCGAATCACACAGCACGTTACGTGTACTCACTTGATCGTCCAGATTTTGCGAGGGAGTCGCCATGGCAGCGAATGAGTGCGAACAAACAGCAGCAACTAGCATGAAAAGTCAACGAGTCGCACTCTGCACGCATCCGTTTTGTCGCGCTGCAGCAGATTCGCGTTGAAGAGGAGTTGGACGGAATCACTTCCCATCAACTCCGGAGAGAGGGTTATGTATCGGTCTGCAGCATCCTTGCTCAGCTCTTTCCGTATACAGTTCTAAGACGTGAGGAAGCAACAAGAACCCAACCTCAAGGATCGTAAGGATCTCCTTGGACAGCAAATCCTCCGGATGGATTGAGGACTACTCATTATCGCTGTTCAATTCATCCACCTTTCGATTTCCATAACAGAGACAAAGCAGGTTCTTGATCTCGGTGATGAGGATCTTGTTCGCCTTTTGAAGTCGCGCATAGTCGTTTCGATAGGACTCAATTTCGGATTCGTAAATCCCGCTCTCCGCTGAACGCATGCTCTCGATTTGCTTCGAATTCTCATCGTTGTGTCTCTCGAACTCCGCGTAGATTCCATTCAAATCTGCATTCATCTGGGACACTCTGGTCATCAACTCACCCACAACTCCCCAACTCGTCCTTCATCTTCCTGCACAACTCAATCTGTGTCTGGTAGAAGGAGACTGTTTCCTCCAAATCATCGCATGTCCTGCTCAACTCCTTCACCAGCAAACACTCCATTTCCTCGTCTTCCACTCCCTGCAGTCCAGCTAATCATCACATTCTTTGTGCAACGCGATACCAATCTCCTCAGGGGACTTCGCCTCGAGTTCCTCCAGATTCCGCAACTCGGCTTCAATGAGGATACAAAGATCTCGTTTCACATCTGCCTACTTCGTCAAATGCAACGCGCAACAATACATCTTCCGCTGCTTGGGTTCCCTTTTCAAGAGCCTGTTTTGTCTGTGGATGATTTGGATGCACTCTACCCCAACTCTCTCAATGTCATGTTGGATTGAGCTCACCTCGAAGGGCATTCGGCGTTTCTTTGTCCAGCGCTCATCATAGGAAGAGAGTCCAAAGCATCGTTCTCTGCTCAGCCATGAAGACACTTGCCCAAAAGTCGATTGCCGCTGTGAGGAAGGCCAACAAACAGTGGAAGATCAGTCTCTGCTCGGGAGCCATGATGGAGCTCGTTCGGTGCATGGAAGTGAACAACGCGAATGTCGCTGCGTGCAGAGGACCCATTGAAGTCATGACCAAGTGTGTTGCGGGAAAGAAGGTAGGGTTGGGTAGCTCGGTGTAATGCGTGTAGTATCAGGTTGGATACAATGCGAACCATCCGTTCGCCGACCCTGCGCTCCTTTCGGAGCTTCTCAAGCATTCCCGATAAATGCGTTTTCTTTAGGTTTGTGTATTGTCTTTGTTGCATACCGTGTTCCGTCTGCCCCTTTTGCTGCGTCTCGCTCGATCATCCCATCTCTCTGACGCTCTCGTCCATCCCCTTTCAAAAGTCACGCACCCCTTCTACGTTACATCCTTCTTCCCGTCCACTCACAAAACGGGAATCCTCCTCTCCGTTGCCGCTCTATCTCTTTCTCCGGTGATATTCCATGAAAATACAAACCATCAAGGCGCTCCTACTCGTCTTGCTCACGTGTCTGACCACCGTGCAAGTTACCGTGATGCGATACAGCCGCATTGTTAGTGCCAAAAAGTGCATTCGCTTCATCCCTTTGATTTGTAGATATATCGTGTCCACTACCGTGATTCTCTCAGAGGGACTGAAGGTGCTCTGCTGCACCATTTTCTACTGCATGGAGGCGGGATTCGTTCGAGGGCTGAAGGTATGTCCCGTTCCTCGTGCTCAGCGCTAGATCATCATCCAGGAAGTCTTCCTCAAGTGGAAGAACACGCTGCTGCTGTTCGTCCCCGCGTTCCTCTACGCGGTGCAGAACAATCTGCTCCTCGTCGCCATCACCCACCTGGATTCCGCCGTCTATTCGGTCACGTACCAGATGAAGATTTTGACGACGGCCCTGTTTTCCGTTTTCCTGCTGAATCGCCGTCTCTCGCTTCGCCAGTGGCTTGCCCTCGTGATCATCGTTCCCGGCGTTGGCCTAGTGGAGCTGAGCAGCAAGACGTCCACCGCGAAGACGGTGACAACGGAGCAGCACCCTCTGTTGGGCTTCATCTGCATCGTCATCTGCTCCTTCACCAGCGGCTTCAGCGGCGTGTTCTTCGAGAAGGTGCTGAAGGGGAAGAAGCACAACAACATCTGGATCCAGAGCATCCAGCTCTGCTTAGCCACCTGCTTCTTCTGCTGTCTGACCGCGGTCACGTCGGATTTGCCCCGCATTCGAGAGGAGGGCTTCTTTGTGGGCTACGACAAGTGGACGTGGATCACCATCGGCTTGAATGTCGTCTTTAGGTTCGGCAGTGATCGTATAGGGTTTCTCTGGAGTGTTGATTGCCGCCGTCGTGAACTACTCGGACAACATCGTGAAGGGTCTCTCTACGTGCCTCTCTATGGTTCTTTCTTGTTTAGATATCCTTTGTGTGAGTGTAGGCGCATCGTCCTTAACGCGGACTGTCGAAGTTCGTTTTCAACTTCAATCTGTCTCCTTGCTTCGTTATTGGAGCGGGACTCGTGCTCATCGCTCTCCTCCTGTACAACTTCAGTGGAGTTCCAAGAAAGAACGAAAAAGTGTAGCGGTCGTTTGTTGCAGGAAACAAATCGTAAAGGGATTATAGTTTCTGTCCAGCTGTGGGGTTGATCTTCTCCTTCTCTATACGCAGATACTACACATGACGCGTTCTCGTGAAACACCCACATAGGTTGAGTTCTTGAAACTGTCGCACACTTTCTCCATTACGGGAGGCGAACTGCAGAACTGAACAGAAAAGATGGGTCCTTCTGTATACGTTCTGGAATTGGCTCTGCAGTACATGGGATATCTACATTCCTTACGCTATACGCAATGCAAACATACCGGAATGGGTGGTCTCCCGTGTTATATATCCTTTGGAATACACCTCCGTTGTTCATCACGTATTTCGCGGTTTCCACGAACTTGTTATATAGGGACGCAACTGGCAGGTCATTGCGGGCTACTAAGAAAATTCTATAGAACGGCATGACTCTCCTTCTCAAATAGAACTCCTTTGATGCGCTTTATCGCGTCTATTGTTGTTCCACTTTTCGGGACGTTTTCCCTGGGATCCGGAAATTGGAGGGATTTCGTGGCCAGTTTCATTGTGTTGAATTCCGTCCGTTATGAATGACAATGAGTCGTTGTTTGGATTGGATGGAGTGAAATGGGCCAAAGCGCAATGGATTTGTTATGGTTAACAATAACGAACACGATTCGTTAAGGAGGTTCTTTTGTTAGTCTGGCGATTTGTTAAGAGAGAAGTCGCTGGGATTTCATTGTTCTTTTTATGTTTGCTCCTCCACGCAATATCGCAATTGCAGGCAATGTTGCTAGGGATTCCCTAAGTTGGAATGCTGTCAGAAAACCCACTCTTTCGGAGTTGAAAAGAGAATGCAGGATCTCCTATGAACTGAATGCTGGACTTTCATTGACTCCAGGGGAACTGCTGTCTGATGTGAAGAGAAGAGTGTCCGTGGTGGAGGGTATTCAGCTGAGTGATCTTGATACGACTAAACGTGAGTATAGTTGTGGTGGCAACTGCGCCGGCGGTGGTGGTGGTGGTGACGGGCGCTTCATTGCCTTAAAGGGCTGCGGGATCGTAATTGCCGGCTTCTATATGGAAACGCTACCCCATTATGTCACGGTCAACGTTTCTGCTTTAGGACAAAGCAGAACTGGTACTGCCAGTGCAGGAAAATGGGCTATAGTAGTGACATACTACGTTCCACTAATCGCCTACAACAACGTCTCCTTTTCCTATGGTAGGAACGACTGCCCTTTTTGTTACAATCACAACCCTCACTCTCTCGAAGAGATCCGCGTGATCACTGAATCCACACGAGACGGTCCTCTTTCAAACAAACACACGATATATACTTCATATACACCATCGTTTCGGGATTAATCCCATACGAACGGATCGTATTGTGTTCGACTGATACATTGCCCTTCATCATCAGAGAAAAGGAATTCGGATGGATCCCCAGCAGCGAAGCAATCTGTGCCTTCCAGTCGTCAATCGAGCACGAGGGCGACATGCTCGTCATAATCACATCTACCCCTCAAAGCCCGCTCTCTCTCCTACTCTTCCCTTCCGAGAGAATAATCTTCCGCTCCTGCGCAATCGAAGGCTCGCCGTTCAGTCTCGGGACCAGAATGTACTGCTTGTGTTCGTTCCGCAATCGGCGCTCGTACGCCTTGTTCTCCTTCTCCTGGCACTCCGAACACAGTCCCGGGAAGTAAATCAGCTCCTTCTGCTTCCGGTCGCTCATGCCGAAGAAGAAGCCCGCCGGGCTCTCGGCGAGCGTGTGGTGAGCCAGCAGGCACGCCATCTCCTTCTCGCTCACCAGCTCCACCGCCTCGCTCCCGCCCATCGCCTACGCGTCACTCACACCGACAACCCCAACAGCGCACGGCACGGAGGACACGCCCAGAATGAAGTGGTTCATGTATCCCGGGATCACGTTGGCGTGGTGTGCGCACTGGTTCGTCGACGCGATCACCTTCACCGAGTCGTAGTCGCCGTCGTCCAGCACCCAGGACCGCCACGCGGTGAGCCACGCGCCGCTCACGAGGAAGTAGCAGCCCTCCTTGATCTCCGGGAGGCTGGAGAAGTAGGAGGAAGAGATGCTACATGTGAGCGAGGGAAGCAGACATCACGGGAAGGAGCGCGTGAGAAGGCTGTGGAGCGTCGCGCTCTGCAGAATCGCATTGCGGTGCTCTGCCGGCGAGAGAGAAGAAAGATACGTCGCCGAGTCGAAGGAGTGGTTCGCGATGGAGGAGTACAACGCAAAACCGCGGGGAAACGCCTTCTCTCCGGGCACGTGGATCACCACGCGCAGCGACGGCGTCTTCTTCTTCAGCGAAATGTGCACAATGTGCGAGTCGTCGCTCTTCCCCGTCTCCGCGCGCCGCGTCACCACGCGATTATCTCCGTCCCACTCATCGCTGCCTCGGTCCTCATAGTTCGCGCGACGTCGGGAAGCGGGCTGTGGGCTCGCAAAGTCCTGATCGTCCTTCTCGAAGGTAGCGACCGACGCACTGCTAGCTTGTGTCCGCGCAGACGGCGCCCTCGCGGTTTTCTTCCTCTTGCACGCCGTGCAGACCTCGATATCGCTATGCATCACGCCTCGCTCCGACCACCACCACTTCACGCGCACCGCCGAGGGGAAGACCGTCTGCAGACGCTCCCACAGCGAGTCGCCGACGATCATCCAGTCCATCTTCCGCAGGTACTGCTTCATCTTCCCGTGCTCCTACGCCTCACGCGCTCGCACCTCCCCTACGCACAGCAGGTTGGCTGTCGGGTCCAGCGTCCTGTCGCACTGCTTGTAGAAGGCCACCGTGCAGCGTCCCGGGTGCTGCAGCAGCTTGCGCCGCCACCGCACCAGGTTCTTCAGCTGGTTCACGAACGCCGTGCTGACCAGGCAGTACCCCGGCAGCGGGCAGCGGTCAGGCTTGTTGCTCCCGGTGGTCGAGCTCGACCGGTTCTGCTTGACGAACGGCTGCAGCGCTTCGTTGACCTCCACCAGCTCGGCTTGCCGCTCCAGCACGCTCGACAAGAAGTCGCAGTACTGCTGCTGGCACGTGGCGCACACGACGTCCGCGGGCTGGACGACGAGGAGGTTCTTCGTGGTGGTCTGCAGCTCGTCCAGCACCTCCTTCGACACGCCCTTGAAGTGGGTTCTGAAAACTAGGAGTCAGTCAGGCACAGAGAGAAAACAGATCGGGTCGAAGTGGTCGTGCGTGCACAGACACGAGTCGTCGCCCTCCTCGCCCTCCTCGTCCTCTCGCTTCTCGCGCCGCGGCGTGATGCTGCTTCTCCGCAACTCCAGCAGACTGTCCACCGCCGACACCGGCTCGCTCTCCGCGTCGTAGGACTCGGTGCTCTCTCGCTTCAGCAAGGATGAAACGATGGCTGTGGCTGGTGATGTGTTCTGCGATGTGTCTTGCGATGTGATTTGTGGCACGCCCTGTGAAGCAGAAAGCGACGGGACCTGCGATACAGCTTGAGGCAAGGAATCGGAGGGCTTCGCGGGATACAAGGAGGGAGTGAAGCCGAGCGCTTTGCGGGCGTCCAGCTCCTTCACCACCGCCTCGATCAGATCGGCAGCAATCATCCACCGACCGAGCGCCTTCTTGGGCACGAACACCGCGTGATCCCGGTCCACGGGAGGTCCGCGAATCACACACCGCTACCCATCAACCCTCCTTCGCAACTCCACGTTGATCTTGTCCACGCGCGACGCCAAGTCCTCGTGGAGCTGGATCAGAATCTGGTACTCCTTCTCCACCGACTTGCCCAGCGCCGCGTTGTCCTCCTCGATCGCCTTCAGGTCCTGCGCGTCCACGTGGGAGAACAGCTCCTTCTCGCTCCGCTCGCGCTCTCGCATCGCGTTGTACACGTCACGTCGCACATAGCTACGCCTCACCCCGTTCATGCACCCCTACAAGCACATGTACGCGGACTGTACCGTCACGTTGTTCAGCACCATTCGCCGACTGCGCGACGTGCCGCCCGGGAGTCGCGACTTCTTCCTCTCCGTCAGCGCTCGCGTGATGGCGCGCAACGACGACGTCGGCGTGTACGCTTCGTCGCTCACCGACCCGTCGCTCGCCTCTTCGCTCTTCCTCTTCTTAACGGTCTTTGGTCTCGCACTCGCCTTCTTGGGCCGCTTCTTCGACGTCGCGGGCGGGTGGGCCACGCGGAACGGCATCGCCTCGATCGTCTGCGTCTCCTCTGCCCCGTCCAGCGACGTGATGTCGTGGTAGGCGCTCGGTTCGACGGTGAAGAACATGTTGGGCTGCTTGCAGGGACGCCACGGGTGCGTCTTCACTACGCGTCAAGGAACCGAGGGAGACGCACCGTCGACGTAGGGACAGGCGATCTCGTCCACCTGCTGGTCGTTCACGTTGTACCACTTGCCGTCTAGAAGTGATGTGGGTGCCGTATGGGGACTTGACTCGACGTGGCACGTGTAGTGACCACACGTCGCATGATCACCATGGTGGTGGATCACGGAGACCAGCTCGTAGTCCGACACCTCCACCTTCGAGTCCTACCACTCACTGCACACGCTCTGCCTTACCAGGTTGGAGAAGGCGGTGAAGTCGAGACAGAGCGGGATCTGCACGCCGTTCGTCAGTTTCATCTGATTCCCGCTCCCGCGATCATACTGCAGTCGCTGCATCCGAATCATCAGCACGGGCGGCAGCGACTCGATCTTCGTCAGCACCTCGGCGTCGCACTTCTTCTGACAGCTACGCCTCACGCTCCGTCACAGCCCCTACGACGAACAGAAGTATTGCTCGCTTCCCGCCATCTTCTCCTTGGTGAACAGCACCTGCAGCGCGTCCTCCAGACGAGGCGCGTTCACCACGCAGCAGTCCTACGCGTGAGAGAGCGCCACGGTGGCGACGAGGAAGGAGAACATGTCGGGGCGGTAGAACACGCGGTGGCAGGTCAAGCAGCAGCGACAGAGCAGTCGCTTTCCCGAAAACAGAGAATCGATGCTCTTCTGTTGGTGAAGGGAGACAGCAGGGACTACGGCAATGTCGGCTTGTTGCTGGGAAATCAAGGATGACTTCACAGCCGTGAGCAACGTGTCGAAGAACTCGTGGACGTCGCACTGGACATCGGGGTTGATGCTCATGGACTTCATCAGCTCTTCCGGGTAGTACGACAGACTCTTGGAAAGACTCATCACCGCGAACAGCTTCTGCAGGGCGTACAGTGTTGAAGTCTTGTCGCTGCACTCCGCGCCCATTCTATGCGTGATTCGAATTGCAAAACGGAACAGTAGTTCGCGAAAGGGGACAAGACGGTACAGGCACTGTAACAGAACGTTCAGATAGCACGTATTGTGTGCGTTGATCAATCCGATCGGCCTGGAGTCGTCACGCATCATGGAGGTCGCGATATCTCGAACCTTTTCCAGCTCTTCCAGAATGGTATACAGATTTCGCTCTCCCATGTTGTGTCTAGGCGAATCAAACAATCCGTTATGAGAATACAGGCAGAACGGTTTGTCCTCGCAGTTTGAATTCTTCTTGTGATCTATGCGTAAATCGAAAAGCGCTTCACGTACCCTCGGCATTGCAAATAGAGCCGTGAAGATGGTAGGGATCACTCAGCTCTGACGCAATAACGTCCGTCATCGGTGCTGCAGTAGTGTCCGCCATCCTCGAATACAACAAGAATTGGCAATGAACACGTGCTTTGTTGAGAATCAACGAGAGTGCAAAATAGTCCCCTCTTCTGGAATAGAGCCAACGTGGGAGATCCCGATGAATTGCGCATAAGACTAAGGCCGGGATTGAGCATATGAGAGATTGAAAACAAACAAATGCATTCTTAGCCACATTACCAGCCACGCTTTTTGTTGATGAAATTCTTTATGGTTTTTGAGGGAGGCATCGGCTTTCTTCCTTCGGGAGGCGTAGCAATCGGGGGACACTGGTCATGCACAGCACGAGCGATTTCGATAGATTCTTTGTCGCAACCGCCAAATATATCGAATAAGATAATATTCGCAACGTCGTTGCGACCTATTGTGCTATTGTTGAGGACCACATTATGTAGTTGAGAATAACGCAGCCTAATATAATCATGGAGATAGGAGATGCTGTGTCTCGAGGAATTGGAACCCCTGTTGGAAGTGTTTGATCCAACTTGTCTTTGAAGCATAACCACCCGGGACTTATTGTTCTGGACGATCTCCAATTTGCTGACTTCGCTTGGAAGATAAAGAGTCAACTTGTTGTCTACATACTGCCACTGAAAGAGTCCGTCGTTAAACACATACGGAGTTGAGTTTACCATCGGGTACGAGTTATATAGTACATTCATAAACCTTCCATCATTAACCGGCTGCGAATTCGGTCCAGTCCCCACTCCAGGAGACAATTGTTGTGTTCCATTACTCAACGGTTCCTCGTAAGAAGGACTATCACTGTCTTTCTTAAAACCCGCGCCTTCCTCTCCTCCCTGGGGGAAATCTGACTGGTAGGAACCGGGGTACATAAAATCAAGCTCTCTGTCAGTTCCATCACCGTTTGGGTCAGAAATCATGACTCGCAAATGAAAATATGGTGAGTTATCGAGTCACACTAGTGGGTTCAGTCTCGAATGCCCGCACTCGAAACCGTGGGCCCTAATGAGGTGGGTTTGTGAGCGTTACGCTTCAAAATCGGAATCAAAAGTGTGTATTGTTTTGTAAATCCCATTTCCATTCAAATGGAGAAAGAGAAACAGATTCTGGAAAACAATACCTAGATTCACTAACGCCTTTCAACAAGGCTCGTATTGAATGCCAGTAGCTCTACGACGCGAAGCGTCTTCAGTACATGGAAACCAAATCCCCATCTCGCGTTCATGTGTTATCGTCACAACGAGCTTGTGAATCATTCGTATATGATAATCGAACCTCGAAAACAGGAATGGGAGCAACAACTAGAATTCCATTTCATCATTCCTCCACATTCCATCAAATGAGTAAGAAGGAGTCGAGGAAGCGACCCTCCGTCGGACAGACTCCCACTCCTCTTCGGATGATGGAAGACCCAACGCTTTGGCATGTCATGCCTTCGCGCTCCCAGCGGAAGAAGGAGAAGAAATCGACAACGGCTCCAGCAAAGAAACAAAAGATCGTGCTCGATGAGGACCAGTACGTGGAAATGGTCGGGAAAGTAATCGAACGCGACTATTTCCCCGACCTCGACAAATTCAGAACCCATCTGGAGGTAAAAGGTCTCGCGTGTCCATTATGACTAGTACTTGAAGGCTTTGGAAAACAAAGACTTTGATCGTGCAGAACGGCTGAAGTACCACCTTCTTGTCATTCAGAAAGGAGAGCCTTCCAGTGATCCGCCCCCTGTCACTCCTTACCCTGCCGGAGCAACGCCCCGAGTGGAGAACGATGTGTACAGAAACGGAGTGAATGACTCCACGGAGGATGGATCCTGGGTGGTTCACGACGTGAACAACAAGGAAATCCGCATCCCCTCTTCCATTTCGATCGGCGGCTTGACGAACATGATCACAAGCGAAGACAATCAGAACTTCCAGGACAAGCAAGAAGCGGAGCTGAAAAAGATGAAGGAGAAGCTGTGGTGGCTATACGACGGAAAGGACCCGGATAAAGAGAAGAAGCTCATGCTCTTCGACCAGGAAGAGCTAAAACAGCTCGAGGACGAGTCTGTTCGAGCGCACTGGCCCCACCGATCGCAAAACGGTTTGATGTTCACCCCCACCTTGGAGGATTCGTACTCCGATTACGGCATGAAGCTTCTCAAGGACAAGGAACCGCCACGGAAGCTAGTCGTCGTTCCGCAAAACACTCGAATTCGCACAACCACTTTGTCGGAGGAGATGCCGCCTCCTCCGCTCCCGCCTCCCGCTCCTCTGGACCAAATCGTCTCAACTCCCGTTCCTGAGCCCGGAGTGGACTTGGCGCCCACGATGACATGGGGCGACATCGAAAGCACTCCACTGTCGCTGGGCGGCGAGATCGCCCCTCTGGACATGCCCATGACGCCGTTGCCGAAGATGAACAAGAGGGAGATCATCGCGGAGAAGATGTACAAGAACATGAAGAAGACGCACGGCGTGTCGGGGACGCCACTGTAGGGTTGAGGGAGAGACGTGAGGAGTAGGGCGGGCGGGATGTCCCCAGCGGCGCAGAAGCTGCAGCAGCGGCTAAAGGGAAGAGTGTCGTCGATGGACTCGATGCTGAGGAAGTCGTACACGCCGATGAGTGCGAAGCCTTCGCTGGGAGCGGGAACGACGCCGGGAATGACGCCGGGAATGAAGAAGCGAGTGGGTTTCGTGAACACCCCGCGAGGAGCGAGGACGGACAAGAGGGTGAATCTCCAGAAGAAGTCTGTGACGGATGACCTGCTCTGTCGTTGTTTGTCGAACAAAGAGACCACGCGAGACCCACCTTCTGTCGAAGGTTCGCATACCCCTGAAGGAGATACGTGAGCGTGCTCTCTATCCATGAGCCACCGAGAGAACCCCAACCGCTTATGGGAGGCAACTGCGTGCACCCGCGATAGGCCAGCAAGTAGCGCAGGTTCGCCACAAAGAAGTCGGGATTCATCTACGCCTCACTCGTGCCGGACACTGCCCACAAGAATGATGAACGCGTTGATCTTCTCCATCATCGCCGGCGTCTCCATCTTCTGGTTCTCCTCCTGACAGCGCTGGTACACGAACTGGAACAGCGACTATTGCTAACCTCTCACCACCGCCGCCACGTTCATGATGTCCGTGTAGGCGCGGATCTTGTACAGCGGAGCCGTGGTCGACCCCGCCACGTCGATCGCCTCCACGATCGCGTTCAGCGTCTCGTTGTCGTTCACCAGCAGACAGGGCAGCACGTCGAAGGAGCCGGGGTCGCTGTTCTTGACCGTGTTCACCGCAGCGACGAAGCTGCTGTTTTCGTTGCCTACTCGTCACGCGCCTCGCCACTCGCCACAGTACTCCGACAGAATCACGTCCTGGAAGATGGGCGACGCCTGGATGAACACCGCGTCGGCGACGGTGGACTGGAGGAGCTGGGCGAACACGAGGTCTGCCAGACGCGGGAAGTGGTGGACGAGCCGCGTGATCAGGATCGTCGTGAAGGACTGGATGTCCGCCTGGATGTACGTGTGGAAGTGCTCCCTGTCGGCGAGCAGCGCGCCGCTCAGCGGGTTGTAGAGCGCGTGGAAGAGGAGTTTCATCGTGCTGATCATGTTGCCGATGGAGTAGTCCGTCAGGGCGTCGAGCGTGTTGGAGTGTGTGTTGACGGCCTTGTTGATCTCTTCGTCGGAGGCCTGCATTTGAATGATGCGCAGCACGTAGTTGATGTAGAACTCAATGCCGGACGCGACCTTGTCGGGGATGGTGCCCTGGGCCAGCTCCTCTCCGAACTTGCTGAAACACTGGTCGATAAAGTCGTTAATCTGCTTTGTCAGCGCCATGCTCGACATGGCGGTCTCGTCCATCGCGTGGAAGGCGGACTTGAATTCGGAGTCCCAAAACTCGAACGGAGTGGGCATCTTCTTGGAGTAACAGTTCTTGGTCTTCTTTCGGTACGTCACTACATTCTTGGTAAGCGAGGTCGCCTTTTCGGACAGCAGCGCTACGTATTGCTACGAGTGACACGCCCTTCCTAGAACTACGATCGCAGATTGGTTGCACACGTCGACGAACTGTCTTGCGCCAATCCCCGAGTCTCTCGAATCGGTTTCGCTGCTGAGAGTGAGCGTGTCCATCACATTCGTCTTCACTCGGTAAAAGAAGAGATAGTTCCAGTCAAACGCAGGTGTCACGTCTATATCCGGAATAACTAGGATCCATGAGTGCAAAGACAGAAGAAACAAACCCACTTCCCTCCAGCTCTTCTTCTTCTCCTTTAGCCTCTCCAATACTAGAATGTCACGACCGAGAAACAGGAAAGTACGTCGCCGCTCGTTGACGTAGTCCACCTTGGGTTGACAGAGGTACTTGTTAATGTGCAGCAGATTCATGCACTCTTTGAAATTCTTATCCAGCGCGTCGTGGTCTTTGATCTGCACCGTATCGGCTCCCGGATACATGGTTGAAAAGAAAACTGGTGTTCTCAGGTTAGCCTCCTGTTTCGTTGCTGGGTGGAGCAGAACGTGCTGCCTGCGAATAGCGTGTTGTTTTGACCACACTGGGTGTCATCACCAAAGATATGAAATCCGTGTTCCACTGGAATGCACTCATCCAGTACTCTTGAGTGCTGTCATTTGCTGTCGATAACACGTATTCTGGAAAAGAAACACCAAAACCCTTCCTATCGATTCAACTCGCTTTTGGAAACACTGTGTGGAAACGCGATCGACGAATCGACCCTCCCTTGTGAAGTGCCGTTTTGGTTCAGTTTGATCGGGGTTTTGAGGGCTCTCTTTCGCTCAAGTGTCCAATTGTAGATTGATCTATTAGATCGCTGCCTCAGAAACAACCCACGCAATGGCTGAACAAGGTAGGAGATGCCCGCTTCCTTGTATCACACTTCAGCTCTGATTATTGATAATGGATCTGGAATGTGCAAGGCCGGTTTTTCCGGAGATGACGCTCCCCGTGCCGTCTTCCCCTCCATCGTAGGTCGTCCCAAAATGCCCATGTACATGGTGGGTATGGAGAACAAGGATTGCTTCGTGGGCGAGGAAGCCCAGTCCAAGAGAGGTGTGCTGACGCTGAAGTACCCCATCGAGCACGGCATCGTCACGGATTGGGATGACATGGAGAAGATCTGGCACCACACCTTCTACAACGAGCTGCGTGTGGCTCCC
>ERZ780157.1160-NODE-1160-length-29533-cov-3.564489_pt1 | contig 29533 bp, 33 predicted proteins | sample MGYA00511169_ERZ780157 | MGnify/ENA primary metagenome ERZ780157 (study PRJEB29588, sample SAMEA1965149) | human gut metagenome | biome: human gut; feature: human-associated habitat; material: faeces | place: Denmark | collected 2008/2010 ...
TATTTAGCCATAAAAATACCGACCTCCAATCGTTAGATTTTTAGGTCTAACTTTTTGGGGTCGGTACACATACGGCAGTCTCTTTTTTGCAGTCTGAATCTGAGGGATCAGACGCCCCAGCCACCGTCAAAACCGATAATCTGACCGGTCATATACGGAGAGGCTTTTAATAAAAGGGCAGCAAAATCGCCCACTTCTTCGGCAGAAGCCATGCGTCCACAAGGGATTTCTTCGCAGATTTCCGTGATTTCCTCCGGAGTAAATCCGGCATTCATCTGTGTATCGATCATACCACAGGAAATTGCATTGACGGAGATTCCGCTTGGTGCAAGTTCTTTTGCCAAGGCCTTTGTAAAGGTATTTAGCCCGCCCTTTGCAGCAGAATAAGCGACCTCACAGGAAGCACCGTGCTCGCCCCAGATGGAAGAAATGTTCAAAATCTTTCCCTGTTTTTGCTGTACCATATGAGGGACAACCTGTTTACAGAGATAAAATGCAGCAGACAGGTTGACGGACAGGAGATGATTCCAGTCCTGTTCCGACATAGACTGCATCAGACCAATATGGGAGATGCCGGCATTGTTAACAAGTACATCAATATGCTCATAAAGAGAAAGGGTCTGCATCACAATATTTTCTGCTTCTATAGGATTGCTCAAGTCACCGGTATACGTAGTACATTGTGATCCCAGTGTTCTGCATTGGCGGCAGATTTTTGTCAGTTCCTGTGTGGAATGATTTCCGCACAAAAAAAGGTCATATCCGTTTTTAGCAAGAGAGAGGGCGGTAGCTGCGCCGATTCCTTTGGAAGCACCCGTAATAATTGCAGTTTTTGTCATGAAATTTTCCTTTCTGAATGTGTTTTTTAATTGACTTTAGTGTATCACGAAAACGGAAGAAAGAAAAGACAAAAAACAAAAATGCAAAAAAACTTGTAACCTGTGTAGTTTTTTGATATAATGGGTCTGTTATTTATGTCATGCAGAAAAAGATGTAAATCTTGAGAAAATAGATTTTAAGGACGGGATAAAAAAATGGCAAAGATATTTTTTAAAGTATTTGGAAAAACCATCGGAATTATGGCATTGCTGCTAGGTGTTGGTGTGGCAAGCTACTTTTTGACAACATTATGGTTTAAAGTGACGACAAAGGAAGAACGAAGCACGCGATACGATCATGTGATCACGGTGGATACCGGGTCAGAGTCAAGCAACCTGATCTATAGTGTCGAAAAAGACACAAATGCGGTGAAGGCAATTGTGCTTGAATTGTTTGATAAAGAAACGGGAAACCTTGATTATGTAACAATCCCCAATAAAACCCAGATTTCTCTTGACGCAAAAGTGTATGAGGAATATGAGAAGATCAGCCCTGCGATGCCGCAGATCGTGACACTGCGAGATATCAACCAGTATTTTAAAGGAGATGTCGCTTATGAATACGGCATTCTGCTTTTACAGGAAGCTCTCAATGTAGATATTGGGTATTTTACGGCCTTTGATTCCGTGGAATTTGACAAACGTTTCGAAAAGAAAGACGGGGCGTTCCGGCCAAATGAAGAATATCTGGCGACGGTTCCGGCGGATGGCAGTGAGGATTCGATGAAAGATTTTATCTCGGACGAATGGGACAGTCTCATATCAGACATCACATTGAGCCAGAAACAGCAATATGCATCCGGGCTGGTTAAAGTAAAAGCAGACTGTATTTATGCACATCGTGCGTATGCAGAAGAGATCAAAGGCAGTGCGACGCTGGATAGCAAAAAGACAAAGAAAATGATTGACCAGATCTGGGAAAGTGAAGCACGTACATCACCGCAGAAATCGGTAGATGGAACGGCAGCCCAGACGGGAATGGATAAATTGAAATCGCGAAGTATTCAGATCACAAACGGAAGTAAGATCAATGGTCTGGCGGCCGCGTATAAAGAAAAACTGGAAAAAGACGGATTATATGTTATGGGAGTCGGTGATTTTACCGGTGAAGTACAGAAGACCACGACCATCTATGTCCGTCGCAAGAAATGGGGACGTTATTTGAAAGATTACTTTAAAAATCCGACAATTCAGGAAGCAGATACATTGACAAACGGAGCAGATGTTGAAATCGTTCTGGGAACAGAAGATGCATTGAATTAGAATCAAAATGTAACACAGAGAAAGGAGTAGTCATGGGAACAAGTTTGAAAATTATGGACTTGGAACTGGATCTTCTGACAGAGGAAACGTTTTGTAAAAAAATGGCAGAATATCTTTCCGGTGATTTATTTCGGGTGGTGCATTTAGTGTCTTTGGATTATATTGATAAATATGAAGAAGAGCCAGTCGTTCAGGAAGTATTAGAAGAGGCAGACCTTGTTCTGCCGGGGGAAAAAGCGATTCTTAGTTTATATCATGTGGATGTTCTGGAGACAGGCGGCATGGTGGTAGATTATCGGATCGCACACCGGCTTTTGAAAAAAGATCTGTTAAAGGGGAAAAAATGTTTTCTTGTGTTGAGAAGCAAAAAAGAGGCCAAGATTGTATACCGCTATTTAAAGAGCGCTTATGAAAATCTGGACATTGTCGGTGTATATTCGATGGATACCGGCGTAACAGAAGAAGCACTGGTCAATGAGATCAATACAAAAGTTCCGAATCTCATTTTGATGGCAATGGAGAATCATGAGGCAGAGAGTTTTCTGAAACACAAGCGTCATATGATCAATGCGAAAATGGGCGTTGTGCTCAGTGGCGTGATGGACATGATCCTGCGGGAGAACATTCACGTTCCGAATGTCATAAAAAAACTGCATCTTGGTAAAATTTATACCTCGGCCGCAAGGATTCCGTATTCGGTGCGTTGGCGCAGACGAATATTCCGGAAGAAAATGGACAACTATAATACCAAAAAGCAGTTGGAGCAGTCCGATGCCCAAAAGGAGTTGTCCGAGGATGAAAAACACGACCAATAACAAATGGTGGATGGCGTACCTGCTTTTGACAGCAGGTACGTTTTTTATGGCAGTGGGGATTAATGTTATCTATGAGCCGCTGTCGATGGTGACAGGAGGTTTTTCCGGGATAGGAATTCTTGTGAAAAAATTAACGCAGACGGCAAGGTGGTCCGGGATTCCGGTTGGAATGACGACCCTTTTGCTGAATATCCCATTGTTTATCTGGGGGTACAGCCAGAAGGGAAAAGCCTTTGTGAAAAAGACGGTTTATGCCGCGAGTTGTTTCTCATTTTTTCTGCTGATCATTCCGACGTTTGATATCGTCAAACAGGATTATCTGATGGCAGCATTGGTTGGAGGGTTATTGAACGGAACCGGGATCGGATTGGTATTTTCACAGGGAGCTTCTACCGGCGGAAGTGATCTGTTGAGTGTACTGACCGCCAAAATACTGCCGGAACTCAGTGCATCCGAACGTCTGATCCTCATTGATACGTTGATCGTGGCGGCGGGTGTATTTATCTTTGGACTGGAGATTGGTTTATATGCCGTCGTTGCGGTGTTTGTTACGGGAAAGGTGTCGGATGCGATTCTCGATGGACTGAAGTTTGCAAAAATTGCCTATATCATAAGCGACCACCCCGAAGAAATCTCAGAGCATATTCTTCGGGAACTTGGGAGAGGGCTTACCGGCTTGGAAGGGCAGGGAATGTATTCCGAAAAACACAAAATGGTTCTTATGTGCGTTGTGTCTAAAAAAGAAGCGGTTTTGCTAAAGGATATTGTGAAAAATGCTGATAATGAAGCATTTTTGATTCTTTCTGAAGCAAAAGAAGTTCTGGGTGAAGGGTTTTGGCGTGAAATGCAGTAAAAAAACTTATGCAATTTTCACAAAGATTTTTTTATTATTTATGTAATTTGGATATAGAGTTTTTCGTGAAAATAGTGTATAGTATTAACTACAGATGTTATGAAAAAAATATTTCCAGGAGGAACATGCAATGGCAAGTTTATCATTAAAAAACATTAACAAAGTATATCCAAACGGCTTTCACGCTGTTAAGGACTTTAATCTTGAAATTGAAGATAAAGAATTTATCATTTTCGTAGGACCATCCGGATGTGGTAAATCTACTACACTTCGTATGATCGCTGGTTTGGAAGAAATTTCAAGCGGTGAGCTCTGGATCGGAGACAAACTCGTAAATGACGTAGAACCAAAAGACCGTGATATCGCCATGGTATTCCAGAACTACGCATTGTATCCACATATGTCCGTATTTGATAATATGGCATTTGGTTTGAAATTGAGAAAAGTTCCTAAAGATCAGATTAAACGTCTTGTTCAAGAAGCAGCTAAGATTCTTGACATCGAGCATTTGCTTGATCGTAAACCAAAGGCTTTGTCCGGTGGTCAGAGACAGCGTGTTGCCATGGGACGTGCGATTGTTCGTGATCCTAAAGTATTCCTTATGGATGAGCCACTTTCCAACTTGGATGCAAAACTTCGTGTACAGATGCGTATCGAGATTTCCAAACTTCATCAGAGACTTGAAACTACGATCATCTACGTAACACATGACCAGACAGAGGCTTTGACACTTGGTACTCGTATCGTTGTTATGAAAGACGGTATTGTACAGCAGGTAGACAGTCCATTGGATTTGTATATGAGACCAAACAACCTCTTTGTTGCCGGATTCATTGGATCTCCTCAGATGAACTTCATCAAAGCAAGAGTAACCGTTTCCGGTTCCGATGTACGTCTTGTATTTGGTAACAACTCTGTAAAACTGACAGAGAGCAAAGCTAAGAAACTGATCGAGAATGGTTATGAAGATAAAGACATCATCTTTGGTATTCGTCCAGAAGACATTAAAGATGAGGAAATGTTCATCAGCAGTTCTCCTGATACCACACTGGAAGCTACTGTTAAAGTATACGAGATGCTTGGTGCAGAAGTATTCTTGTACTTCACGATCGAAGATGCAGATATCACAGTACGTGTTAATCCTCGTACAACAGCTCGTCCTGGTGATACGATTAAAATCGCTTTGGATGCTGAGAAGATTCACCTCTTTGACAAAGACACAGAAGTTACAATTACAAACTAGGATTCAACTTACATATGTGAGTAAAAATAAGGGATGCCTAAACAGGCATCCCTTAAATCATTTCTTGCGTTTTTTCTAAAAAAATGGTACAATAAACTATAATGCGACAAGAGTGGACTATTTTCGGAGGTGTGGCAATGATATCAAATCAGATTTTGCAAAATACGATTGAAGGGATTAAGGGGATTATAAAAAATGATCTATGTGTGTCAGATGCAGAGGGAAATACACTGGCGACGACATCAGAGGATTTTTCGGTAAATCACGAGGATGGCTTGAGTTTTGTTCAGTCACCGGCAGACAGCCAGGTGGTAAAAGGATGCCATTATTTTAAAGTATATGATGAAGGACAGTTAGAATATGTGATTGTAATCCGGGGAGATTCGGAGGAAGCGTATACGATCGGGAAGATGATCGTGCTTCAGATCGAGGGACTTTTGGTGGCTTACAAAGAGCGTTATGACAAAGATAATTTTATCAAAAACCTTCTGTTAGATAACCTGCTTTTGGTAGATATCTATAACCGTGCCAAAAAGCTGCACATTGAGATGAGTGCGCGAAGAGTTGTCTTTATTATTGAGACGAATAAAGAAAAGGATTCCGGAGCACTGGAGACGGTGCGAAGTATGTTTGCAACACAGACGCAGGATTTTATTACTGCGGTGGATGAAAAAAATATTATTCTTGTAAAAGAGATTGGGGAGAAAGATCAGATTGAAGATCTCGAAAAGACGGCATATGTCATCGTAGACATGCTCAATACCGAAGCAATGTCCCGTGTCCATGTGGCATTCGGTACGATCGTAAAAGAACTCAAAGAAGTTTCCAGATCATACAAAGAAGCGAAGATGGCTCTTGATGTCGGAAAGATTTTCTACAGCGATAAGAAAGTTGTCGCTTACAGTAATCTGGGAATCGGTCGTTTGATCTATCAGTTGCCGATGCCTCTTTGCAAAATGTTTATCAAGGAGATCTTTGAAGAAAAGACACCGGATCAGTTTGATGAAGAAACATTGACGACAATCAATAAGTTCTTTGAAAATAACCTGAATGTATCTGAAACGTCAAGACAGTTATATATTCATAGGAATACTCTGGTATATCGTTTGGATAAGTTGGAAAAGAGTACAGGACTGGATTTGCGTATTTTTGATGATGCTATTACTTTTAAAATTGCCCTTATGGTTGTGAAGTATATGAACTATCTTGAAACCATAGATTATTGATTGACAGAGTATGAGACTGGTGACAGGGGAAAGGATGAGAAGAGATGACAGCAAATCAATTGCCGATTATTGCGCTGGATGACGTAAGCAAGCAATATCAGACCGGTGTGGATGCATTAAAGCATGTCACACTGCAGATTGAAAATGGTGAGTTTGTATTTATCGTAGGAAAAAGTGGTTCCGGAAAGTCAACGTTTATTAAACTGCTGCTGAAGGAACTGGATCCGACTTCCGGAAAACTATATATTGCCGGAAGACTTGTAAATAAATTAAAGAGAAAACAGGTTCCCCTGTATCGACGGAATATTGGTGTCGTATTTCAGGATTTCCGTCTTTTAAAAGACAGGACGGTATTTGAAAATATTGCCTTTGCTCAGCGCATCATCGGCAGAAGCAAACGTGAGATGATCCGCAATGTGACGACGATGCTTACGATTGTCGGTCTGACGGACAAAGCAGATGCGTATCCCAATGAGTTATCCGGTGGAGAACAGCAGCGTGTAGCGATCGCCAGAGCTCTTGTGAATCAGCCGACAATCCTTTTGGCCGATGAGCCGACGGGAAATCTGGATCCACAGAATGCTTGGGAGATTATGATGCTGTTACAGGAAGTAAATAAGATGGGAACGACGGTAGTGGTAGTAACACATAATAATGATATTGTGGATGTGATGCAGAAAAGAGTGGTAACGTTAAGCGAAGGAACCGTTGTTCGTGATGATAAAAAAGGTGGCTATGAATATGAGAGGGATTAGTGTATTTTTATATAGTATCCGTCAGGGACTGAAGAGCATGCGGAAAAACAGGATGTTTACAATCGCGTCCATCAGTACGATGGCGGCGTGCCTGTTTTTATTTGGCATGTTCTATTTTATTGTTGGAAATTTCAGTCATATGATCAAAGAAGTGGAGAGTTCCGTCGGACTTACGGTATTCTTTGACGAGGGTGCTTCGCAGAAACAGATGGATTCCATCGGGGAAGCAATTAAATCCCGGGAGGAAGTGGATCATATCGAATTTGTATCGGCAGAGCAGGCCTGGAAGGAATTTGCTGCTGAAAATTTTAAAGATAATCCGGATCTGGTAGACAGTTTTGCCGGGGACAATCCGCTGGCAGATTCTGCTTCGTATCAGGTCTATGTAAAAGATATTTCAAAACAGGATGAACTGGCATCTTATATTCGTGAAATAGCAGGTGTGCGCTTGGTAAAACAGTCGGCAGATGCCGCGAAAAGTCTTGCAAATGCGAGCCGTCTGGTAAGTTATATTTCCATTGCGATCATTGTGATCCTGCTTGCGGTGTCAATTTTCTTGATTCAGTCGACGATTTCGACGGGAATTACGGTACGCCGTGCCGAGATTGGAATTATGCGTCTTATGGGAGCATCGGACTTTTTTATTCGTGCACCGTTTATCGTGGAAGGCGTGGTGATTGGATTGATTGGAGCGGTGATTCCGCTTGTCATTCTTCTGGTTAGTTATTCCTCCATCATACAGTACATTAAGACGAAGTTTGATATGATTTCGAGCTGGATGACCTTTTTGCCGGTAGGAACGATATTCAAAGCATTGATTCCACTGTGTCTGCTGATCGGGATCGGCGTAGGTTTTATCGGCAGTTTCTTTACGGTACGTAAACATTTGGACATTTAAAGGGGGATGGCAGAGATGAAACGAAAAATTCTTGCGATTGGTTTTGTGATCTCATTGGTATTTTCCTATTGTCTGTCCGGGTTGCAGCAGCCGCCGGCACAGGCAGAAGAAAGTACGACGACAGACTATGACCAGCAGATCCGTCAGGCGGAAGAAGAAAAAAAGAAGGCGGAGAGCCGTCTGGAAAGCCTGGAAAAAGATCTGAAAGAACTGGAAGACAGCAAGGGCGATATTCTCAAATATATCAAAAAAGTGGATAAAAAGATTGAAAAGATTTCGGACACCATATCGGGGCTGAAAAAGCAGATTGAAACTTCGCGAAAAGAGCTGGCAAAGATTCAGGAACAATGCTCTGATATGCAGAAAAAGCAAAAAGAGCAGTATGAAATCATGAAAAAGCGAATAAAATATATGTATGAAAATGGCGAAGATGGTTATGTGGAAGCGATTTTTAGTGCAGCCAGTTTTGCCGATTTTCTGAGCCGCTCAGAGTATGTACAAAAAATTTCAGAATACGATGCGAACATTTTTAAAGAATATTCAGAGCGTATGACAGAAATCGAGCATACGCAGAGCTTGATGGAAGCTAAAGTCGATGAAATCTGCAGTCTTCAGGATGAAGCGGTTGCTGACCAGAGTTCCTTGAAAAAGTTGAAAACAAGCAAAAAAGACGAAGTGAAAAAATTGAATTCGGCAATTTCTGTGACAGATAAGCGTGTACAGACGTATAATGCAGAAGTGGCAAAACAGGAACAGAAGGTAGAGGCACTTTTGCTTCAAAAACAGCAGGAAATTCAGAAAAAAGAAGCAGAGGCTGCGAAAAAGTCACAGCAGGCGGCACAGGCATCCGGTGGAAATACTTCGACGGATGGTGCAGATCCGGCTTCTTCCAATGATTCCTATGCGGCAAATACCGGCGAATTGCGCTGGCCGTTAAAGGTATCCGGAAGAATTTCTTCCAAATTTGGTTCCCGTACAAGTCCGACTGCAGGAGCGAGCACATACCACAAAGGAATCGATATTTCCGTTTCTTCCGGAACGGCGATCATGGCATCCGGAGCCGGAACCGTGGTTACGGCCACATATAGTTCTACAGCGGGAAATTACATTATGATCTATCATGGAAACAGTTTGTATACCGTTTACATGCACTGCTCGAAATTGGGCGTCAAGGTCGGAGATACGGTAAATCAGGGAGATGTCATTGGAAATGTCGGCTCGACCGGAATCTCGACCGGTCCACACCTTCATTTTGGAGTGACTGTGAACGGAAGTTATGTAAATCCATTAAATTACGTAAGTCAATAGTCGGAAAAGATAACACAGCCTGAATGAATTGCGGTTTCAGGCTGTTTTGCGAGAATAAGAAGCATAGGAGAGATCACGATGAAACGATTAAAAAAGATTTTATCAAGCAGTTTTTTTCAAGGAGCGGTCTGCGGGATCGTATTTACCTTGTGCGTGCTGTCCGTATTGCGTTTTTTTGGTATCCGCATCCTGCCGGCAGGAAATGCAGCAACACAGGCATATACGAAAAATAAATACATTGAGCAGTGTATTGATTCCTATTATCAAGGAGACTACACCGACGAAGACTTGGCGAACGGTGCAGCCAAAGGTATGGTCGCGGCGCTGGGAGATAAATATTCTGCGTATTACACTCAGAGTGAATACGATGAAGTGATGAAGGGCATCGACGGTTCCTATGTCGGCATCGGTGTCACATTAAAGCAGCTTGAAAATGGAGATATCCAGGTGTCGGAACTCACAGAGGACGGGCCGGCTGTAAAAGCAGGGATGAAGGCCGGTGATATTTTTAAAGAAGTAAATGGAACAGATATTACCGGAAAAACGCTGAACGATGTAGTCTCCATGATAAAAGTGGATGACAATGATGGAAAGACGGTGGAGATCAAGGTGCTTCGTACCAATGACGATAATCAGCAGGAGACGGTTACCCTGCAGCTGGTCTGCAAAAAGATCAACGTCGTGTCTGTACAAGATAAGCAGATAGGGAAGACCGGATATATCAAAGTGACAGAATTTGACAATGAAACGGATGATCAATTTTCCAAAGCGGTCGATAAATATGATAACGATGAGATCAAAGGACTTGTGATCGATCTGCGCGATAACGGCGGCGGTTCGTTGGATTCCGCCATTAATATGCTGAACCGGTTATTGCCAAAAGGAGATCTGATCACGGAAAAAAGCAAAAAAGAGGGCGATAAGACCTATCATTCCGATGACAAACAGAGTTATCAGAAGTCAATTGTCGTTTTGATCAATGGAAACAGTGCCAGTGCCTCGGAAGTGTTCGCCGGCACATTGAAAACACGCGGCGCAGCGACCCTGATCGGAACAAAAAGCTTTGGAAAAGGCATTGTTCAGACAGTATTTTCATTGAAAAATGCATGTGGAGGCGGAATCAAATTAACGACAGCCAAATATTATCTCCCAAATGGCGAGTGCATCCATAAAAAGGGAATTAACCCGGATGAGACGATAGAATATGAGAAAAAAGATACCGATACCGAGAAAGAAGATACGCAGTTGCAGCATGCACTTCAGATTATCGAACAGTAAAGGAGGAAGAGAAAATGAACGAGTTAGCACAGCATATGGTAGACACCGTAAAGGAATGGCAGTGTAAAATTGGTGTGCGGAAGGAGAAAATGGATCTATTTTATCCATTGGAATCATTGAAAGAATTACTGCAATTGGATCCGGCGGCTTCGACGGAAGAACTGGAGAAGACATTGACAGAATTCCAAAAGGAAAATGCGAGTTTATTTGGAAAACTCCATTTTTGGAAAGAGAAGGAACGATATGGCATTGAAATCCCGGAGGATGGTGTGATTCATATCGCAGAAACGATACCGGATCCTGAGTTTTTGAAGTCTTTTTTGAAAGTAATTCAAAATCCTGCAAGCAATATGGATGATGTTTGTAATTGCTTGCAGCAGTTTGCCAAAGAAAAAGAGGATGTGTTACATCAGGAAAATATGGTGCATGATGGACTCGGTTCCGTATTTTACTTTGAAAAGGATTCGACGGAACGGTATGTGTATTGTGTCGAAGACGATGATTTTGGACTGACCTATCACCGTTTTACGAGAAAAGAATACGAAAATCTTAAATAAAGAAAAGGAGAAAGAAAATGAAACAGAAAGTAAGAAAAGTATGGGCGTGTATTTTGGTATTTGCTTTGATGGCAGGACTTGGTCCATGGCCGGTGGCAGAAGTAAAAGCAGAAAGCAGTAAAAGTTTTTCCTCGGATAACGGAGAAGTGGAGATCACGCTTACGGAAAGTAAGGTAAATGAGTATTGGTGCGAGTATTATCTTGCTGTGACGAACCATTCGAACCAATCGATCCGTGACTGGCAGTTGACACTTTCTGTCAATGATATTTCCAAATACAGAAAAAGTTTTGGATGTCAGGCAACGGTGAAAAATGATAAACTTGTAGTAAAAGGTCAGGGAAACGGAAAAGTTGTTGCCGCTGGAAGTACATATAAAGTGAACGATGATTTTAAAATCTGTTTTGGAGGAGAGGTTTCTTTTACCGGAGCGGAAATTACTTATGAGTACGGCAGCCAGAGCACCGGTGGCAATGAAGGAAGTGTCGGTTCCGGGGCAACCTATATGGAGGGGTATCAATGCAATTATACATTGACCGGACAGACGAAAGATTTACGGTATGAAGATACACCATATGGGAAACATGGAGCGCTGCATGTCGATGGACTGCAGGTTAAGGATAAGTACGATCAGCCATTTACCCTTCGTGGGGCAAGTACCCACGGAATGCATTGGGGCGATGGTGAAACCTTTTTAAATAAGACCGCATTTCAGAATCTGCGCGATGAATGGGGCGTTAATATGGTGCGCCTTGTCAGTTATGTGACGCAGGGCGGTTACACTCAGGGATCCAAGGACAAACTGGACAAGCACATTCAGGAAGGCGTTTCGGATCTGACAGATCTTGGAATGTATGCCATCATTGACTGGCACGTTCATGCGGAAAATCCGAATGACAAAAAGTCGGAAGCAATTCAATTTTTCGATACCTATTCGAAAATGTACAAAGACCAGAGTAATATCATCTACGAGATCTGCAATGAACCTACGGGAACACCGTGGAACCAGCTCCGTCCGTATGCGGTAGATGTGGTAAATACGATACGTGCCAATGACCCGGATGCGATTATTGTAGTGGGAACCAATACCTGGTCTCAGGATGTCGATGAAGTGGCGACAAATGGTGGAAAACTCAATGATCCGAACGTGATGTATACGATTCATTTTTATTCGGGCAGCCACGGGGAAAGTCTTCGCGAAAAAGTACGTACCGCACTGAAAGCAGGAACACCGGTATTTTGTACGGAATTTGGTGTCTGTGATGCCTCAGGAAACGGCGGTTTTGATCTCGAGGAAGCAGACCGCTGGATCGATTTTTTTGAGGAAAATGGAATCAGTTACTGCTGCTGGAGTTTCAGCAAGAAAAATGAAAGTGCTTCGATGCTCTCGCCGGAATGCAATAAAGTGAATGGTTTTACCAATGCAGATCTTGGTGCGACCGGGGCATGGCTTATCAATACATATCGAAGCCGGGGCGGCGAAACGCCAGCACCAAGTGCGAGTGCAGCGCCAAGCGCCGTGCCAACGGCAAGTGCGAGTGTAGCGCCAAGCGCCGTACCAACGCCAAGTGCGAGTGTAGCGCCAAGCGCAAGTGCCACGCTTGGGACAAGTGAAGCACCAAAACCAACGATAAATACCACGCCGGGAAAAGGTACCACTCCTAGTGTGAGTGATTCTCCGAATGAACGTGGAGAAAATACAGCTTCGGAAGATGATGAAGATTTAGATGTTGCGGTAAGTGGAAGTTTTTATTCGCCAACCGTGATCGATGGCGTGCAGGGCGTTGAGCTGCGGAATTTTGATACCCAGAAAACGACAATTGTTATTCCGGATTATATCACGATCAAGGGGAAAAAGTATCCGGTCATTGCGATTTCCGGAAATGCATTTAAAAAATGTAAAAAACTTACAAAAGTGGTGATTGGGAAAAATGTCCGCAGGATCAAAGCAAAAGCGTTTTATAATTGTAAAAAACTGAAAACCATTGTGATAAAGACGAAAAAATTGACGATGAAGCGTGTCGGAAAGAAAGCCTTTGCAGGAATTTATAAAAAAGCAAAGATTACACTGCCAAAAGGTGGATTTTCCAAGAAACAAAAGGCTGCTTATAAGAAGATCCTGCGTGCCAGAGGGGTAGGAAAAAAAGCAAAGATCAAATAAGGAGTGACAGGCGATGGACATTTTTTTGCTGGAAGATGATGATGCGATCGCGATGGGACTGACCTATTCGCTTGAGCCGGAAGGCTATGAGGTGACACGCGTCTCTACGGTAAAAGAGACGATGCTTTTGATGGCGGATCGCACCTTTTCATTATATATCCTTGACCTTACGCTGCCGGATGGAAGCGGTTACGATGTCTGCCGGAAGATCAAAGAAAAAGGCGATTTTCCGGTTATCATCCTGACCGTGATGGAAGAAGAGGTCAATGTCGTGATGGGATTGGAACTTGGTGCGGATGATTATATCACAAAACCCTTCCGCGTGAGAGAACTGCTTGCCAGAATGAAAAGTGTCCTTCGCCGGTATACAAAAGAAACGGCAGACGGAGTTTTGCGGTACAAACAGCTTTGCATTTATACGAACGAAGGACGAGTGGAAAAAAATGGAAAAGAAATTGAACTTACCGCGATGGAATACCGCTTGCTTTTGATTTTGATGAATCATAAGGGCATGATCCTGAGCCGGAATCAACTGCTTGAAAATATTTGGGATGTGGAGGGCGACTTTGTCAATGATAACACGCTGACCGTGTATATCAAGAGACTGCGCGGAAAAATAGAGACAGATCCGGCCGAACCGGAATATATCCAGACGGTTCGGGGAAGGGGGTATCGAATCGACAATGAAAGATAAAAGCCTGAAACATATGATTCTTTTGGGCAGTGTAATTACCATTTTGGGAACCGTACTCATGGCATGGATCCATCCATTGTGTGCTGTTCTCTTTTTTGTATTTACTGCTCTGTTGATCGCTATTTACAGTCTGGAAATAAAGAAACGACGGGATAAATTACAGCAGCTCAATACCTATTTATCCTTGATCTGCGCCGGTAAATACGATCTTGATATCGCAGACAACGAGGAAGGGGAAATATCCATATTAAAAAATAATTTATATAAAGTAATTGTCTTGCTTCGGTCGCAGAATGCGATGTTAGAAAAGGACAAGGTGTATCTGGCAGATGCCCTTGCTAATATTTCCCATCAGTTAAAAACACCCCTTACTTCCATGATGGTAATGACCGAACTGCTTGAAAGAGAGAAGGAAGAGACAAAGCGGAAGCAGTTTGTGGAAACCCTTGACAAACAGTTAGAGAAAATGAAATGGCTGATCACGTATTTGCTGAGATTGTCGAAACTGGATGCCGGAACGGTTGTATTTCATACTGACGAAATCGCTCTGGAAGAGGTTTGGAAGGCAAGTATAGAACCGTATTTACTGACAATGGATCTGAGAAATATCAGCGTAGAAAAAGGGAAATTAGAAGGAACGATCCGGGGAGATTTTAACTGGACGTGCGAGGCAGTCGGAAATATTGTAAAAAATTGTATGGAACATATGGACGACGGAGGGCATCTTTATGTGGAGACGAAAGATTACTCGTTGTATCAGTCTCTGATCCTGCGCGATGATGGATGCGGCATCGAAAAAGACGAGCTGCCACACATATTTGAACGGTTTTACAATGGCAAACGGGCAAAAAAAGACAGTGTGGGGATCGGACTGGCATTGTCAAAAGCCATTGTGGAAAAAGAAGAGGGAAAAATACTCGTAAAAAGTGAAGTAGGAAAGGGAACGGAATTTGAAATCCGGTTTTATAAAATGATTGTGTGACAAAATTGTCATTTTTCTTTCACGGAGATGTAAGGATGCGATGTTACACTTAAATTATCAGAAAGAAAAGGAGAATGACAATGAATATTTTGGAAGTGAAAAATTTAACAAAAACATATGGAAAAGGAAATACACTGGTAAAAGCGCTGGATGACGTTTCTTTTGAAGTAGAACAGGGAGAATTCGTCGCAATCATTGGGCCTTCCGGTTCCGGAAAATCCACTCTATTGCATATTCTTGGTGGCGTGGATGTACCGACAAGCGGTCAGGTGATCGTAGACCAGACCGATATTTCTACATTGGATGAAACCGCATTGGCGATCTTTCGCCGTCGTCAGATCGGACTGATCTATCAGTTCTATAATTTGATTCCCATTTTGACAGTAGAAGAAAATCTTACGCTGCCGCTTTTACTTGATGGAAATAAGCCGGATCCGCGACTGCTTACGGATCTGGTAGAGCGACTTGGGCTGGAAGAACGTTTAAAACATCTTCCGAATCAGTTATCCGGCGGACAGCAGCAGAGAGTTTCCATCGGGCGCGCTTTGATGAACAATCCGGCATTACTTTTGGCGGATGAGCCAACCGGAAATCTGGATAGTAAAAACAGCGCAGAGATCATTTCGCTGCTTCGTCTGTTTAACAAAGAATTTCATCAAACGGTAATTATGATCACCCACGACGAAAAGATTGCGTTGTCTGCGGACCGTATCATAGAAATACGCGATGGAAAACTGGTAAAAGACTGTAGAAATGGGGGAGAGAACGATGAATATAGTAAATAAATTAACTCTCCGCCATATGAAAACAAATCGTGGACGGACGATTGTAACGACATTGGGAATTGCGGCTGCGGTAGCGTTGATCACGGCAATATTTGTAAGCCTTGCTTCCTTTTTGGATATGACAGGAGAAATCTGCCTGTACTCGTCTGGAAACCGGCAGTCGGTTTCGGGAGATGTTTCGCCAAAACAGTTAGATGAATTAAGAAAAGACGACCGTGTGAGCATGGCAGGTGCCAGTCTGGCATTGCCCGAAGAAAATGCCTTTCAGCTTGACGGGGCAGCGAGTCGGCGAACCGGAAGAGGCGATGTCATGGCAGCGGATACGACGGCAATGAAGCAGCTTATCACATGCAAATATGACGGAGAACTTCCTCAAAATGAAAATGAGATTGCGTTAGAAGAAAAGGTGATAAAACAAAACCGGTTTCAGATAAAACCGGGAGATATAATAGAGGTGAATTTTGGCAAACGAACCATTGAATCCGAAGGACAGGAGATGCCTTATAGCGGAGGCTTCATTGCAGGAGAGAAATTTGCCGAAGGGGAAAAACGGACGGTAAAAGTGACGGCGATCCTGCATCAGAATGTGCCGACAAGTTCCTTTAAGATGATTCGTGGAATGAGCGAGGCAGAAAAGAAGGAAAACGCAGATGTTTCTATTACATTAAAAAAATTGACCACAGTTCACTCAAAGAATTAAAGAAGATTGTAAAAAAATACGATCTGCGAAATACGGATTATGAGACTATCTTTCTGGAAACAAAATTTGCAGTAGACGAAAATAGTTCTACGTTCAAGAATCTGCTTCCGGTAATTGGAATTGCACTGGCAATCGTAATGGCTGCGTCCATTGTATTGATCTACAATGCATTTGCCATGTCACTTTCAGAGAGAGTACGTTATCTCGGCATGTTGGCAAGTATAGGTGCAACCAAACGACAGAAACGAAATTCCGTGTATTTTGAAGTGTTTTTGCAGACGATGGCAGGACTTATTCTTGGTATCGTGGTTGGAATTATTGGAATATCGATCACCTTGAATCTGGTTGGAGGTAAGATCATTTCGACCGGAATGGTACAGGGAGTTACAGAGGACACATTTTCCATGCGCACGGTTGTTCCGTGGTGGAGTGTATGTCTGATCATTCTCATTAGTTTTATCACGGTGTTGATATCCGCTCTTGTTCCCGCGAGACGGGCTTCTGCCATTTCACCCATGGATGCGATACGACAGACGGGAGAAATACGTATCCGCAAAAAGAAAATCCGTACGCCGTTTTATATCCGTAAAATATTTGGTTATGAGGGGGAACTGGCGCATAAAAGTTTAAAAAGAAACAGCAGGAAATCAAAAATTATCACAAGATCGATTGGATTTTCCGTTATCTTGTTTTTGTGTATCAATTATTTCTGTCAACTGCTGATAGAATCCAATGGCATGCAGGACAGTCAGCCACATCAGATCGTGGTACTTGTTTCGCAGAAAGATAAGGAAGAAATGAAACAAAAAATAGAACAGTTAGACGATGTGGATGAGGTGCTCAACGTTTCCGGAAAATGTTATATCTATGATATGTCGAGCAGAGGCGCAGAGGATAAATGTGTATTTTCGGAAGATACGGTGACATCCGGTTATCAGAAAGCCTTTAAAGACCAGGCTTTTGTTTACATCAATCTTCTGGATGACGAAGCTTTTGACGAGATGTGCCGGAAAAATCATATTGACCCAGCTACGTTTTATGGCGATACCTGTAAGGGCTTATTGATGAACAATATACAGCATACGAAAGACGGCGGAAACGTATTTACCGATCAGATACTGCATAAAAAGTTTGTGTCGGAAGACGGAGAGGAAGCAGTAGAAATAGAGAATTTTATTTCTTATGATCCGGATCTGGTTTCCTGCCGCCTCAATGCCAGCGGTGCCGTTTCGGTCTATATGCCGGAGAGCATATATGTGAAGAAATATGAGAACAATGCGAAACTTGGAGTGGTAACGAGCCAGCATGAGAAGGTGACAGAAGAGATACAGCAGATCATCGAAGAAGGTGGTTATAAAGAGGGTGGTGTCATTGATAACGCAGAGGCATTTCAGACGATGAATACCGTCATATTTATTATGCAGGTGTTTATTTACGGGTTCATTGTATTGATCACACTGATCACAATTGCCAATATTATCAATACCATTTCTACCGGAATTTCACTGCGCCGAAAGGAATTTGCAATGTTGAAATCGGTAGGGATCACGCCAAAAGGATTCCGCAAGATGATCTGTCTGGAAAGTTTCTTTTATGGAGAGCGGGCGCTTATTGTAGCCATACCTGTCAGTTTGTTTTTATGTTATAATATGAATGCACGTATCAATGCGGCGACGATTCCGTTTTTCGTTCCTTGGAAAACGTATCTTATTGTTATTGCAGTCGTGTTTATATTGGTGGGATTATCGATGTATTATGCCATGTATAAACTGCGAAACGATTCGATCATAGAAACATTAAAAGAAGAGGTATTATAGAAAAAAGACAGCACAGGAAAGTGACGGGATCACGCCTGTGCTGCTCTTTTAATAGGATAAATTAAGCCATGTTATTTGCGGTTTTATATTTGTAGATCATCTCTGCGTGGTTTTGTTCTTCGGTCTGAATGTGATTTAATAATTTGCGGATGTTTGAAGCGGCAAATTGGAACAAGTCATTGTTGTACGTGGAGGACACAAGTTTTTCTGTCGCGATGGAATCGGTACATAAAAAAGCATCGTGTTTTTTGTCCTCGGAATTACAATTTTTGTCATAGGTTACGGACGGTGTGTAGCCCTGTGTGCCGCTTTCCTGTGCTTTTACATTGGGAACATTTCCCTTTAATACGTCAGCAAGAGAGTCAAAATGTTCCTGTTCTTCGTCTCCGATCTGATGAAATAATTTCTGCAGTTCCGGATCTTTTGCGGAAGATTCATAAAAACGGTATTTTTCCACGCAGGATTTTTCTTGTGTCTGAAGCTCTTTGATCACGCTTTGTTCTTTTTCTGTTAATTGCATAATTTTATAACTCCTTTATAGCTTTTTTATCATCATTTCCCAATATGAAAAAAATATACAAAATGCAAGGTGAAATCTTTTTCGAAAGGTTGAAAATCAAGGGAAACATGGTATAATGAATATGTTTGAAGATTTTTATGCCCAGTTATTACCGGAAGAAAGGAAGAATATAGTATGAACGCAGTATTAGAAAAAATTGAGAAAATCGGTATCGTACCGGTTGTTGTTTTGAACGATGCAAAAGATGCAGAGCCATTGGCAAAAGCTTTGTGTAATGGTGGACTTCCTTGTGCAGAGGTGACATTCCGTACAGAAGCCGCGGAAGAATCCATCCGTATTATGACGGAGAAATTCCCGGAGATGCTTGTAGGTGCTGGAACCGTTCTTACGACAGAGCAGGTTGACCGTGCGGTAGCAGCCGGTGCTAAATTTATCGTAAGTCCCGGATTGAACCCGAAGGTAGTTCAGTACTGCATCGATAAAAATATCCCGGTTACTCCGGGAACACAGACACCGAGTGAGATGGAAAAAGCATTGGAGATGGGACTTGATGTCGTAAAATTCTTCCCGGCAGAACCAGCTGGCGGATTGAAAATGATCAAGGCAGTAGCAGCTCCTTACACAACACTCAAATTTATGCCTACCGGTGGAATCAACCTTGGCAATGTAGAAGAATACCTCAAATATGACCGTATTCTTGCCTGTGGCGGAAGCTGGATGGTAAAAGGCGACCTCGTAAGCGCAGGTAAATTTGACGAGATCGAAAAAATGACGAAAGATGCAGCTGAACTAGTAAAACGTATTCGTGCCTAAAGATACAAAGCGGAGGTGATGACAAAAGATGTGGGTTTTTATTATGTTGGCAATGTTTCTCGTAGTAATTGGTTCCTTTTTCTATGTAACAAGACGGATTTCTCAATTCCGTTTTATGGAAAAGGTATCAAAAGGCAGGAAATGGCTTCGGATTTTAGAAAGTCTGGTGCCGGTTCTTGCGATGTTTGGTGTACTTTGGTATACCATGGGAATGATGGATGCCCTCATATGTATGATCCACCTTGTCATCATCTGGCTTTTATGTGATGGAGTCACCGCACTCCTTCACAAAAAGACCGGCAAACCTGCCAAATGGAGCAGACAGGAAGTTGCCGGTCTTTTTGCTATCATTTTAACGGCCGGTTATCTGATCTGTGGATGGTTCCTTGCCAATCATGTATGGGAAGTGCCATATACATTGCATACGGAGAAACAGACCGGATCGCTGCGTGTCGTTCAGTTTGCGGATTCTCATGTGGGAACGACGTTTGACGGAAAAGGACTTGAAAAATATGTGGAGGAAATGCAGCAGACGAATCCGGATGTCGTAGTGATCACCGGAGATTTTGTCGATGATGATACCTCCAAACAGGATATGATCGATGCCTGTCATGCGTTATCAAAACTCAATCCAACGTATGGGGTATATTTTGTGTTCGGAAATCATGACAAGGGATATTATGATCCGGAATACCGTGGATATGACGGAGACGACCTGATAAAAGAATTGGAAAAAAATGGAGTGCATGTGCTGCAGGACGATGTGGAATTGATCGATAACCGTTTTTACCTGATCGGGCGTCAGGACCGCTCGGAAGAGCAAAAGGGAGGTTCGCGGGCAAGTATGCAAAAATTGACGGAGAATCTGGACACCTCGAAATACAGCATTGTATTGGACCACCAGCCGCACGATTATGACAATCAGGCGGCAGCCAAAGTAGACCTGGTATTGTCCGGACATACGCATGGCGGACAATTTTTCCCAATCAATTATGTGGGAGAGTGGTCCGGCGAAAATGACAAAACCTACGGTCTCGAAACACGCGATGTGACGAATTTTATCGTTACTTCCGGCATTTCAGACTGGGCGATCAAGTTTAAGACGGGGTGTAAATCGGAATATGTAGTGATTGATATTGAGGGGAAATAAATGACGAAAAATATATGTTAGCATTAGATCAGGGAACGACAAGTTCCCGTTGTATTTTGTTTGATAAGCAGGGAAATATTTGTAGTATGGCGCAGAAAGAGTTTGAACAGATTTATCTTCAGGCAGGCTGGGTTGAGCATGACCCGATGGAAATCCGGGCGTCCCAGCTGTCTGTCGCCACAGAGGCGATTAGTAAAATCGGTGCTTCAAACAATGATTTCCTAATGCAGTTTCAAGCAGATATACTGAATGTGGATGTACTTCGCACAAAATGCGTAGAAACAACAGCGTTAGGAGCGGCATATCTGGCAGGACTTGCAGGAGGCTACTGGAAAGATATCGATGACATCCGTAAAAACTGGGCGTTGGCAAGGGTATTTCACGCAGATGTGCCGGAAGAGCAGCGCAGCCGGAAATTAGCGGGATGGAAACGCGCCGTGCGGTGTGTACTTGCGTGGACGGAGGAAGCGTAGAGGGGAGATGCCTGCTGGTTTGCAGGAAGGGGTGTTTTTGAGGTGGAGGTTTGCTTTGCGATAATGTGTGATCCCCCTTGCGATTGACTCTTATACGAAAAAACGCGAATTGAGTCATAAAATTCTAGGGTCATTTTTGGTCTGAACATGAAATTTGTGATATAAGTCAAAAAAAGAGTAAAGGTTATCCTTAAATATTTGGTCCGATCTTGTGAATAATGAGTTTTGGTCATAAAATTAAGAAGACAAATTTGACTTTTATTTAAAAATTGTATATTAGGTCAATAGAGATGCGTAAAATGTTTGGTCTAATTGAAAAAAGATGAAATAAGGTCAAACCAAGTAAGTTGTATTCTGATTTTAACAATGAAATATTTGATTGATAGAAATGGAGAGATAGAATTTTATGAAAAAACACAAAATTGCTGCAATACTAATGATAATACACGGTGGATTTATGAAATCGGTGGAATTTTGGCTATGATTCCTGCATTGATGTTGGGAACGTACAACGAAGTTGACAATGTAATTTATGAGGCATTTTCCGAACAACACGGCTAGAAACTGGTAAATTTATGAAACAGCATTCTGCTGATGAAAGACGGAAAGATACGCATATTCCGGAATTATCACTTGTTGCTGTTTTGGAAAATGAAAAGATTGTTGGAGAAGTTGCCATACATGAGACTGACATAATTACTGATAACGGCAATATTACGGAATTGACCTTATCGCAGTATGCGGTTTTTCCGGAATATAGAAAACAGGGTGTCATGAGAATGCTTGTTGAAGAAGGTTTACAAATAGCAAAAAACATGGGTTATGGAGCGGTATTTCTTGGCGGCTAATATAGGTTTTTGTTCAAAGAAGAATTGAAATGGAAAAAATTATCAAAAAATGTGGAATATCGTTGATATATACTGTTGGTAATGGTATAATGAATCTTTAACATGGTAACTACAGCTTTTTGAGGATTGTTGAAATCGGGAGTTGTAGGGTGGTAAAATTCGATTACTCTTTGAACGAGGAAAGGTAGACTTGATAAAGTCTACCTTCTGTTGCAATAAAACTTGGCAAAGAACTTGACAAGTGTACTTGGCAATGCTATACTTGGATTGCAAATAAAACTTGGCAAAGGAGATTGGATTATGGAAAGAAAAGAGATTTTAAAAAGAGCACAGGATGAAAAATTGGATGAAAGAGAACTTCAAGTAAAAGATAAGTCTATGATGTGGTCATATATTGTTATGGTGATTATGGCATCTGTATTTTCCTTTATTCGATCAGAACAAGGTTTACCTATGATGGACTTATGTGCAACTGTTAGTGGTTCGGTGTGTGCAGCAATGACATATCGATTTATTAAGACAAGAAATATAGAACATTTGATTATATCAGTTATTATGTTTGCAACAATGATTATGGCAATTGTTAGATTTTGCATGGGGAAGTAATTATGAATGATTCACTTGAATTGAAAAATAATATTAAAGAAGCTCGCACTGAAAAAAAATTATCACAGGCTGCCTTGGCTGATTTGGTAGGTGTATCTCGTAATACAATTAGTTCGATTGAGACGGGGCAATTTAATCCTACTGCAAAGCTAGCATTATTATTGTGTGTTGCTTTGGAAAAGAAATTTGAAGATTTGTTTTATTTTTAGAAAAATTTTGTCAGAAATGGTTGTTTTTTTACAATAAAGAGAACAATAACTTCTAGTTTGTTGAATTAAGAAAATCGGAGTTTACAGGAGAAGAATATGAAGATCATTTGGATAGATGGTACTTTTGGAATTGGAAAGTCTGCTGTTGCTGCTGCGATTGTTGAGGAAATACCACAGGCGTCTCTGCTTGAATTCGATGCATTGCAAGAAAAATATAAGCCAACTTCAGTTTCTGACTATTTTGGGAAAAGATATCCAGAAGCTAAAAAATATTTGGTTGATGCTCTCGTCGATGAAATAACAGAAATAATACAAGAAGGAAGTTGCGACTGTTTAGTCATTCCAGTTGCATTGATTAATGATTATTGCAATCAGAAACTTATAGATGGCTTCGCAAATATTGAGAGTCACCATTTTATATTAACGGCCAAGAAAGAAATCCTACATCAACGCATAAATAACCAAGAAAATCGAGACATCGATTTGGCAGTAACCTATATGCCAGAGGCAACACAGTATTTAAGTAATCACTATTATGATGCAAGCAGAATAGATACGTCTAACATGAGCATTGATAGTGTTGCAAAAGAAATAATTGAAAGCATAACTCGGTAACTTCCAATTTTTGAAACTGAGAAATCAGAATTTTACGCACTGTAAAATACTTTTGACACGGCTAAAATGGACAATGTAAAAGCATTTTGATAGACCAAAATTTCTTTTTTGATTAAAGTGGGTTATGAAGGAGGTGACAAAGATGGAACTTAGCAAGCAGATAAAAAAATATCGAACAGAGGCAAATTTATCGCAAGAGGAGTTGGCAGATAAAATTTATGTTTCAAGACAAACTATATCAAATTGGGAAAATGAAAAAAATTATCCTGATATTAAAAGTTTAGTGCTTATGAGTGAAGTCTTTCAGGTATCTCTTGATAATTTAGTCAAAGGAGATTTAGAAAGAATGAAAAAAGAAATTGACACACAGGAATATGCAAAATTTCAAAAGGATAGCACTATTTTTACCGTATTATTTATTGCTTTGCTGATAGTACCTATACCGCTTGTAATGTTATGGAAGTGGTTTGGAATGGCATTGTATTTATGTTTGTTTGGAATAGGAATGTATTTTGCTGTCAGAATTGAAAAGTATAAGAAGAAATATGATATTCAAACTTTTAAAGAAATTGTTGCATTTACTGACGGGAAGAGTTTGGATGAAATTGAAAAAGCAAGAGAAGAAGGCAAAAGGCCATATCAAAAAGCTCTCTTGGTAGCTGGTTCAGCGGCATTGGCTGTTATAATTGCACTTATAATGACTGCTGTAATGAGATTATTCTCTTGAGAACACGAAATTTCCAGTTTGTAGAAATAAAAAAGTTGGAATTTCCTAAAAATATTACGAACCGTCTCATTGAATAGGAATGGCATATAGATTATACTTAATCAAGGAGGAGGCTGAAATGGCAAACGAAGATAAAAAAGATTTTAATGCAATGTTGCATGATAATAAGGATATGCCTAAAATTCAAACTATTACAGACCAAAAAGTATTGAAAAATATGGTGGAAGTAAAATGTATTTTGCTCCGCCCATTGACTATGACAGGGTGATGAAAAAGATTCCTTATGGGAAAGTGATTACTGTTGGGAAAATACGAGAATACTTTGCGGAGTTGAGTGGTGCAGATTTTACAGAACCGATTACAGCAGGAATTTTTGTATCTATTGCAGCATGGGCGAGTTACCAGCGTTCTGAAGTTGAAACGCCTTATTGGAGAACATTGAAGGCAAATGGAGAATTAAACGCTAAATATCCAAACGGTGTTGAGGCACAGAAAGAAAAATTAGAAGCCGAAGGGCACATCATTATTCGAAAAGGGCGTAAAAATGTACGATATTATGTAAAGGACTATGAAAAAATCTCTTTGATTTACAATAGATGGATTCTAGTTTTTGAGGCTGGATAAACTCAAACTTGAAGGAGTGTTATAATGGAAATTAGATATATCAATAAAGGATAATCTGAGAGCAAAAAAGTTTTATGAAAAGAACGGATTTATTTGTTCTTACGAATACCTTAATGACAATATCGCAGGTAAAGAATTAAGAGAAGTCATGTACACATATAAATTACAGGAGGAGAGTTTACATGGACAAATATGAAATCAGTGCATTTCCAAAAGACAAATGGAAAGGCACGATAATACCAATGACAATCCGAAGTGACAGTTATTATGATTTTGAAATTCGTCCCTTTGATAATAATGGCTGCCGGATTTCTATGGTTAGAAAACCTGCTGAATCGGAGATCGTTCATAATCCGGAAGAATATGATTTTCCGGATTCACTATATCAGGAACATTGGGAAAATGCGGAGGCATACGGCGTGGTAAGTGAGAGCGGAGAGATGCTGGCTTGTATTGAAGTATGCCCGGAAGAATGGTCGAATCGACTTGTAGTTACGGAACTCTGGGTGTCCGAGGAACTTCGCAGAAAAGGTGTCGGGAAAAGATTGATGGATAAAGCGAAAGAGGTTGCTGTAAGGCAGAAACGCCGTGCGGTCATTTTGGAAACGCAGTCTTGCAACACAAATGCGATCGGCTTTTATCTTCATCAGGGATTTGAATTGATCGGTTTTGATACCTGCTGTTATTCAAATGAAGATATTGCCCGGAGGGAAGTCAGAGTGAATCTTGGATTCTTTTTATCGAGAGCGGAAGAATAAAGAATTTGATTGACTTTCCCTTAAAATGTGGTAATATTTAAGGGAAAGGAGTGCTTTTAAGGGAATGAGAGAATTTAATTACAGTAAAATAAAAGAACAGAAATGGGATTCTGATGTGGTGGGACTTATTGCTGCTATATATAAATATTTGGGTAAGCAGGAATTGTATTTAAAACAAAGACCGGACGAATTGGACAAGCTTGTAGAAATTGCAAAGATTCAGAGTACTCAAAGTTCCAATGCAATTGAGGGGATTGTGACAACAAATACAAGAATCAAGCAGCTCGTTGAAGAAAAAACAACTCCGAAGAACAGAGATGAAGAGGAAATTGCGGGCTATAGAGATGTATTAAATATTATTCATGAAAGTTTTGATGTGATTCCGATAACAAAGAATTATATTCTTCAACTTCATAAAATACTTTGTAGTCATATGAATAATCCAATTGCAGGTCAAACAAAGACGGTACAGAATTATATCAGTGCAACGTATCCGGACGGTCATACAGAGGTATTATTTACACCACTGTCACCATTTGAAACACCAGAGGCACTTGAAAGAATCTGCGAGGAATACAATAGAGTTATTGGTAATCTGGAGGTTGAACCACTGCTTGCTATTTCTGTTTTTATCCATGATTTTCTTTGCATTCATCCTTTTAATGACGGCAATGGACGGATGAGCAGATTACTTACAACGCTTCTTTTATATCGAAGCGGATTTTACGTAGGTAAGTATATTTCGCTTGAGGCTAAAATTGCGAAGAATAAGGATTTATATTACGAATCGTTAGGCAAAAGTCAAGACGGCTGGCATGAAGCGAAAGAGGATGTTGTTCCTTTTATAAAATACCTTTTGGGAACAGTACTTGCTGCTTATAAGGAATTTGAAGAACGTTTTGCAATAATTGGTGCGAAACTGCCGGCAATAGAAATGGTGCGTAAGGCTGCCGAAAATAAAATAGGAAAATTTTCAAAGCAGGACATCAGAGAACTTTGTCCATCACTTAGTATCAGTTCGATAGAAAATTCATTGAGAACGCTTGTAAAAGAAGGCGATTTGATGCGAGGTGGTTCTGGAAAAGCTACTTACTATGTAAGAGTAAAATAGTATATTAGAAAGATATACCACGTTGGAACTAAGCTGACAAACTGCGGATAGAGAAGAACTAGGAGGGATGACATTGGCTTCAGCAATGATTCATTATTCGATTTCAAATTTACTGCTGAACGAGTTGAAGGTGCAAAATGCAGTGCCGTTTTTATTGGGGGCTGTGCTAGGACCGGATGCCTCTTCTCATGAAGATGGAACTTATGAGACAGCTCATTTTTGGGAGAAATCCGAAGATAAAATGAGAAAAGGAATTAACTGGAAAAAAATTACAGACAAATACGAAAAACGGATCTTTGCCAATGATTTTGTATTAGGGTATTGTTGTCATTTGTTGCAGGATGCCCTTTGGTTTCATGAGATAGCGGATAAGTATGTTCGGTGTTATCAGGGGGAAGAAAAGAAATTGGCGTATCAAAGAGGATATCGGGATTATGACCGGCTAAATTATCTCCTAATTAAGGAGTTTCATTTGAAAAGAATAGATTTTACAGAAACAGAAATTCCAATTGATGAAATTTCTGCGGAAAAACTGCTTGTTGGAGAGAAAAATTTCAAACAGTGGTTTGACGCAATCCCGTGCGATAAAGAGGATTTGGATATATATACATGGGATGTTATTGAACAATATATAAAGAAATAAAATTTTTTATCAGGAGGATACGAAAATGAATGAAAATATGAGAAAAAGAAATGAGATTTTGGCGCAGACGGTGATCAAAGGATTAGAGTCCAGAAATATGACGGGTTATTATGCTGCGGACAAAGAAGAAGCGGTGAAAAAGGCCCTGGAAGTAATTGGAAAAGGAAGTACTGTAGCGATGGGCGGCTGTCAGAGTGCACATGAAATCGGACTGATTCAGGCGTTGGAAGAAGGCGACTACAACTATATTGACCGTTCCAATATGACACCGCGTGAAAGCCTGATGGCAGCTTATGATGCCGATGTTTTTCTTTCGAGTGCCAATGCAATGACCAATGACGGAATTATGGTAAATATCGATGGAAATTCGAACCGTGTTTCCTGTATTGCACAGGGGCCGAAAAAGGTTGTATTTATCGTCGGTATGAATAAAATCTGCTCCGATCTGGATGAGGCGATAAAACGCGCCAGAAATGTGGCAGCACCGGCAAATGCACAGCGGTTCGATGTGAAGACACCATGTAAAGTAACCGGGAAATGTGCGGACTGCAAGTCTCCGGATACGATATGCTGTCAGTTTTTGATTACGAGATATTCTCGTCATGAGGGAAGAATCCATGTGATTTTGGTAAACGATACGCTGGGGTACTAAGAATATTTGAAAATGTAAGAAATTCAAATCAGAAGCCGCTTTCGAAAAATCAAAAAAATTGAATTTTTGAAAGTGGCTTCTTGCATATATTGTCACAAGAGGGTATAATAAAAGTTGAAAACGGTTTCAAAAATGCATAAAAATTTATTTTTTGAAAGTGGGGCTGAAAAGTGAAAACGATTATAAGAAAAAAATATTTGGACAGAATCATTGGTTTGAACGGCACACCGGACATCAAAATTATTACCGGGATACGTCGATCCGGAAAATCAAAATTAATGCAGACATATATTCAATATCTGAAAAGCCATTGTGAAAATATCAATATTGTATTCATTGATTTTATGGATTTGGATTATGAAAGCGTGAAGGAGTATCATGCCCTTCATTCTTATGTAGAAGAGCATTTTCAAGAGGGAAAAACAAATTATCTTTTTGTGGATGAAGTTCAGATGTGTCCGCAGTTTGAATTGGCGATAAACAGTTTGTATGCGAAAGGAAAGTATGATATTTATATTACGGGGTCGAATGCTTTTCTGCTTAGTGCGGATCTGGCAACTCTTTTTACTGGAAGATATATTGAAATACATGTATTTCCATTTAGCTTTCGAGAATATTGTCAGTATTTTGATGAAATTATGGACAAAGAAAAGTTGTTTGAAGAGTATACGACAAAAGGCGGTCTGGCTGGATCTTATGCTTATAACACGGAAAAAGATAGAATAAATTATATTAAAGAAGTTTATGAAACGATTGTGACCAGAGATCTTGTGCAGAAATATGCTTTGCCGGACACGCTGATCTTGCAGCGATTGTGTGAGTTTTTGATGGACAATATCAGTAATTTGACGTCTCCCAATAAAGTCAGTAAATTGCTGACAGCGAATGATATCCCGGCCAATCATGTTACGATAGGAAAGTATATTAAGTATTTATGTAATGCATTTGTGTTTTATGATATTAAACGCTATGATATTCGAGGTAAAAAATATCTTGAAAGCTCTGAAAAGTTTTATTTGTGTGATTCGGGAATTCGATATGCAATACTTGGAAACCGAAACATGGATTATGGCAGGGTTTATGAAAATATGGTTTGTCTTGAACTGCTGCGTCGAGGATATGATGTTTATGTAGGGAAATTATACGAGAAAGAGATTGATTTTGTTGCACAAAGAGGAAGTGAAAAAATTTATATTCAGGTAAGCGATAATATTTCCGCAGAGGAAACGTTTGAAAGAGAATGCTCGCCGCTTCTTCATATTCGAGATGCTTATCCGAAAATGATCATTGCGAGGACGAAGCATCCTCAATATAGTTATGAAGGAATTACAATCTATGATATAGCAGACTGGCTGCTGCAGGCGTAGTCCCAGGAAATTTTGACAGCTGAGATGAGAAAGGAAGCTTGCGGAAATCCTCAAAGGCGACCACCCTTGGCAAAAATATTTTTCGAAATTTGCAGAATTTTTGATGAAAGTAGTTACATTTTGTGTTACTATATTTGTACCGGTCATTCTGACCTACGAGGCTGCGGCATTCTTTGCAGCTTCCATGTTTACATGAGGGAAGTATT
>ERZ780157.1163-NODE-1163-length-29512-cov-3.919680_pt1 | contig 29512 bp, 43 predicted proteins | sample MGYA00511169_ERZ780157 | MGnify/ENA primary metagenome ERZ780157 (study PRJEB29588, sample SAMEA1965149) | human gut metagenome | biome: human gut; feature: human-associated habitat; material: faeces | place: Denmark | collected 2008/2010 ...
GGCAGCGCGCCCACGCTCAGAATCAGCAGTCGGGTGTCGTTGTCGATGGTGGAGTTCGTGGTGAGCTTGTTCTCCTTCGGCGCGCGCGTCGAGCGGTCCTTCTTGTGGCCGTAGTACTTGCGCATCTTCACGATGCTCTTGTCGTCCATCGCGAACTCCTCGATGTTCCCCGCGTTGTCGATGCTGCGCTGCAGGCGAGCGCTCTGACCGTGAAGGAACGCACGGAGAGCACGGCACAGGATATGTTCACCTTCCCGACATGCTCGCGATTGTGCTTTCCATACACCTAGCCATTAGGGCGCCGTGCACATGCGTACGGGAGAGGGGCGAATGAGAACGTCGTTCCCTTCCTCCGCGAGGTCCTCGCCGAGATAGGGGCTGTTCACGCCCAAATAGTGCTCGTTCACCTCAGGCTCCACCGCCACAGGTGCTTCGCTCACATCGGGGATCAAGGAGTCGTAGTTCGTGGGTTGGTCGATGAGGACTACTTGTCACACACTCCCGTCTTCCAAAACGCTTCGAGCTCCTCTGCTCCTTCGCGTGAGCAGATCGGTACAGTTGCTCCTCCTCCATTTGGAGTTGCATCGCCAGGGCGTAATCATCGTCAAGGGTGTCTAGGATAACACAGAAGTGCTTATGAACCACCTTGATTTGCAGTCTCTGCGGCACTCGGATTCGCCTCCTGAGCCTGGCGGTCGTATTCCTCCTGCAGTTGAAGGGCAATGAGGTAGTCATCGTCTACGCATCAAACACGGCAGTCACGACGACCCTGCTCCATGTCGTTGATATAGTTCTCTATTCCCATGACAACGCATCCCAGCACGTACCGCTCAGCATTTCTTTCTTTCTTTTCTCTTCAGTCTCACGCATCAAATCCTTGAAGGACAGCGGCATTGCCGCAGGCTTTGAAACCTTCCACGGAGTTGACTTCGTTGGTTGCGCGCTTTCCATCGGGTGAAAACGAAAATGAAGGATTCTTCTCACTCCACTTTCGCCTAACACCGATGTAACGCTAGAAGCGAGTTCAGCGCGCTTTCACTTCGTGCTGTGAAGCAGAGGAATGACCCCCGCTGTCCCTTTGGGCAATCGCCACCCCCCGAATCACCCCTTCACCGACTTATGCACTCCTCTTGTGTGCTGCGAGTCCCACAGAATGACGATGTATAGGAATTCCGCTCGGCAGTTCTTTTTTGCCGCCCTTTTCGTTTGGTCTCGTTTTCATCGGAAGCGGTGGATTGAAGGACCATGTTTTCAAGAATCATGAATTCGGGGCAGAGTCCGAAGAAATGCAGGAGGGAGGAAATGACGTCTTCGGAGCACATCCGTATTGTTCAGACGTCGAGTGACGACGATTTCATGCCATTGCAGACGACAGAGGAGAGAAAGCTCGCTTCTCCTATGAAACGAAGTCAGTCTGCAGCTGGAACGTCCAGTGTGTCCTCGAAAGAGTCGGAAGTTGTCGGAAACCAAACCACGAGACGCGTTATGCTGAGTGAGGAGGATTCGAGCGAGAGCGACGCATCGAGCCGAAATTCCAGCGACTCGGATCTGTTCCAGTCGGAGGAAACGGATAGCGACTTGTTCGAGAAGGAGGACGATTCGCGGCCTCTCGGAGCCAAAACGGTTATCAATCGGAAGAGCATGAACAGCCAGCTCGATCCGCAGGTTCTTTCTGAATCGATCGAGGACGACTCCTGCGTGCTCCTTTCCCACAAATCCTACAAGCGTCCCTTCCCAACTCCAAAGTCGGTGGAGAGGAAGCCAAATCTTCCGATCCGTAAGGCGTGGAAGACCACGAAGCGTTCTCCTCAAACGAGTCCGTCGAAACAAAAGACCTTCAAGAAGACAGTCGATATCTATTCCTATGTCCCCTCCTTCGACCAGCTAGCCATCAATCCTCTTCACAAGCAGCAATTTCAGGAATGGGTGCTCCAGGACCGGGGCAACTGTTTGTGCATTCTGTATGGCCCACCGGGGTGCGGAAAGGTGTCCTCACGAGTTGTGGATGAGGCGTAGAGAAGTCTCGTGTACAGCGTGTGCAAGGAGAGCCACATCAGGTGGACCACGTGGGACGACGACGCCGTGATGAACACGGACCAGGGAACGACGTCGCACATGCGGAGCTTTCTCGCGTTTCTGGACGTGGCGGAGCACTCCTCGACTCTCTCCGCCTCCAGCTCCTTCACCGACTCCATCCACAACAGCGACCGACAGCTGGTGGTCATCGACCTGCTCCCCACCTCGCTGATTCCCTCCGCCTCCTTCTCGTCCCAGACCCGGACGGATCGGTACGCGACCGCGACTGCGCTCACCGCGTAGACAGAGCTTCGTGCAGCTACTCCAGCGCCTCAACGCCAAGACGCGGACGGACTCCTCGCGGCTGTTCGTGTGGATCGTCGACACCACCAACGAGGTCAAGGGAGAGGCCGCCACGCGCTACCTCCTCCCCTCCGCCACGCGCTTCTTCTCCGTCACGCTCAACGCCCCCTCCGTCCGTCTGTACGCGTTCTCTCTCCTCCTGACCCACAGATGTACTGCCGCGCTTAAGGCCCTGTTCCACTCCCCGGCGTCGAGCCTTCGCTCCGCGATCGACACGAGCCACGGCGACCTGCGGCAGATGTGCTTGAAGCTGCTGCTCTTCGCCCATCACGACTCGTCGTCGCTGCGCGACCTGCACTCCGAGGACACCTTCTGGGGACTGTTCCACATGGTGAAGAAGCTGCTGCTCGGGAAGCGGCGGCCCGACGGACGCTTCGAGAACGACTTCGACACCATGTTTCGGGACAACGCCATCACGGTGGACGACACGCTCGACTACGTCTACACGAACATGCCGACATACACGTCCGATCTGGAGGAGTGCTGCGCGGTGATGGACGACCTGGCGTTCGTGGAGTCGATGCGTCCGAAGTGGGGTCGGTTGCGCGACGCGGACCAGGGCGGCGAGGGCGACCAGAGTCTGCGCAACCGCGTGCGCTTCATGGTCACCGCGCTCTCTCCCTCCATTCACAGCCAGTACCCCACCGCAGCCGCGCGCTCCTTCAGCAGTGTGGCGGCGCCCCGCACGCGGCAGCTGCGCGACGACCGACTCCTCCACAAACAGTGCGTGGGCGCCGTGCTCGACCGGCTGTACGCCGTGGAGGACTGTCGCGTGGGGTGGAGGGAGTTCGTGCTGGCGTATCCCTCGCTGCTGCTCTCCATCTATCGGCCCTTGCTGGAGGACATGCATCTGACCGGCAGCGCCGATTCGGTGAAGCAGAAGGGACTGGTGGACTTGGTGCAGTTCCGCGACTCCCTCTCCGTTCTGATGGACATGCACGATGTGGGTTTGGAGGCCCGTGGTGACCTGTAGACAACCCTCTTCGACGACCTGAACATGGTGGAAGATCCTATCGAGGAATAGCCAGAATTGTCATTTCCTGCACGTGTTTGTTCCATTCACCGTCGCACGCGTTCGATGAAGCGAGAGCAGGACGCTGCTGGAGAGGAAGAGCCGAAAAGAGTCAGACAGTCTCCCCATGTCGAAGGGAACTGGCCCTCCTTCGCATACATTCTGTGTAGCGAGTCCAATTCAAATTGAACACTAGTGCCCTCCGAGGAAGCAGGCGACAAGGCGAAGGGGATTATCCGCTCAGTCAATGCACAGTTCGATGCGGACACAACTCCCTTTCGATCGCTAACGGAGGAGAAGCAGGGGTTCAACGAGTACCACATCAGTCTCACGAAACTCTTCTTCCTTCGTGATTTCCAGATCAGCCCCTTTGTGAGCAGTGTGCGGAACGCAGTCAGAGCGAGTCCGTTCCAGGTGACGCTCTCCTCTCCCCATGTCTTCACGAACGAGGACAAAACGAGGTCGTTCTGCAGCGTTCTCGTGCAGAGGGGGTTCAACTCCGTCGTGAAGATCATCCGCCAATTGGACGCTGTTCTCGAAAAGTACAAGAAGGACACGTACTACTCCCCTCCCATTCCTCACTGCACGATTGGCAGCTGCGTCGGGGACAAGAGTGAGAAGGCCAAAGAGCTCGGAATCTACGGCAACGACGTGGAAGAGGAGGACGAGTATGACAGTGACGACGAGGATTGCATCGAGTTTGAGGTGGATGCGTTCTATCTGTGTATCGGGAATCAAACCCACACCATTTCATTGCGTTCCGTTGTTTGTTGGAGTTCCCTCCCTCTCGCTCCCCATTCGTTTTCATTCGTAGTCTCGTCTTCGCTCCTTCTTCGCTGTACTTGGTGCCTTCACCGCGTTCCGCATGTCCTATTGTCGTAAGGAGGTGAGCAGGATGGCTTTGCGTCTTCTCTGCTTCCTCATGATGCTTTCGTTTTCTATGAGCTACAGTACGGATTTCAATAAGAGTGCCGCTTTGGCGTGTGTTCCTCACGCACTAGAGATGAAGCCCAACTCAAAGCTCTCTATTTCCCCAGAAATCGGACTGTCTCCGGGATCCACGATCAGTATCAGCATCAGTTCGATCGTACGCATCTTCCGTGCTGATTGACGTGCAGGAGGGAGAGAATCCCTTGTTGCTTATGATCTATGACTCGAATCAGAGACCCGACGAGTTCTCCTACTCTGACTCGGTGTCGGATGACACATGCATCCAACCGTCGGCCTACGTAGCTCCTCCGTTGCTTCCTCACTCCTCAGCGATACCAGGTCGCCTCCATGTTCTCGCACGTGTACACTGTGGGCTACGAGAGCCAGTACTCCGTCATCATTCTCAACTGCTTTTCCACGCCGGCAGTAGTCACCGTAGCGACGACTCCTCCGTTCGACGCGTAGGGCTCGATCCAGATCAAGACGAACTACAACGGGATGATGGTGAATCTGACGGTGGAGAAGCAGCTGGAGACGATCATTTGGCCCACCGTCTCCGTGCTGTACCTCGGCCTCCTCGTCTCCTTCATCGTCATCGTATGGAAGCGGGTCGTGGTCTTACGGTGCAGAACAGCAAGGCTCGGTACAGAGGCACAACGCATGTCCGCAACGTCGACTACGCGCTGGAGGTGTTGGTGCTCCTGAAGCTGGTGTCCTCCGTGCTGCGCTCCATCGTGATCTGGTACTTGCTGCTCAACAACTCCATCAATATCCTTCCTTTGCGCCGGTCGGGTCCTTCACCACGTCCCTTCGTGGAGTTCATGAACTCCTTCCTGTACTCCTTCGTGGACGACATCCTGCTCGTGCTCCTCTTCCTCCTCGCGTGCGGGTGGCAGATCTCGCACCAGCTCTTCACGGTAGTGTGTGTGGCTCCTGCTGAGCGGCTAGAAGAAGGAGATCCAGTTCGGCGTGTGCATCTTTTCCGGCATGTTCATTCTCTCCATGATCTCGTCCTACTGCGATTCGCAGATCGACGGCCTGTGCAACGGGTTCACCGTGGTTGACTACATCTTTGAAGCCATCTTCATCATCACCATTCTGATTTGCATCAATATCAACATCTCGGTGCGAGAGGGAGGGAGGAATGAGCGATAGGCCTCCAGCTCGATCCTGCAGTCGTCGCAGTACAACTCGGCTACAATCAAGGTGTACATCAACAAAGCGACCTTCGTGTCTCTCATGTGGACCTTCATCATCTACATCCTTCGACCTACGTTCGTCGCCATTATCGGAGTCTGCGTTTCTCTCACTGCTGAGACGTAGAGGACAGTTCTCTCATGGAAATACCAGGACTTGGTCATCGTCGTCAACGAGGCGATTCTGTTTTACGTGATCATTCGGCTTCGCATCCTTCTGCATCCCTACAGCTACAAGGGCTACTATCGTGTGAACAGGGAGATCATTTCCCGTGGTTGTAGTTGACGCGCGTAATCCGTAGACATGAACCAGACCAACTCCGAGGACGACGTGATGCCCATGGAGCAGACGAGCATCGGGAGAGAGCGTCAGTTCGTTCCCATTCCACGAGACGGCGTGTACAATCGTTCTGACGGCGCGATTTGGTTTGATTAGCTTGTGCAATGTGGCATTTGTTGAATACAAAATGGCGTTGGGGGTGAATTGTGGAAGCAGGGGTGTTTCGGCGGGTATTCGAATGAAGGGCTAATCGTGGCTTCCAACACTTCATCGAATCGAAACGGCAGGAATTATCTACTCTCTTCAAGTACATTAAGATGGTACGCTTTCTCTCGTGTTTTTCTTGAGGTGGACAGGGTCTCACCCGCATTTAGGTGAACGATCTCCGTTATCCTACTGCTGAGGAAGAAGCTCAGAAGCACAAGCTGAAGCGCCTTGTCCAGGCCCCCAACAGCTACTTCATGGACGTGAAGTGCCCCGGTTGCTTCCAGATGTAAGAATGCGGATTCCGCGTCCCTAATCTCGTAGCACGACCGTGTTCAGCCACGCTCAGACCGCCGTTGTCTGCGAGAAGTAGGTTGGTCGATTGGTGGCGTCATGCGTTCTAGCTGCAACACCCTCCTCTGCACTCCCACCGGAGGCAAGGCCCGCATCGTCGCTGGCTGTGCTGTGAGACCCAAGAAGTAAAGTGGAAGAATGATGTATGATTTGAAATCAAAGATAATTCCAGATTGATTGTCCTTTCTTGTTGCAACAACCACTCCACTAGCAGGATAAGTTACATACAGTGGCGATCCGACTTGTTCTTTATGCGCATGTCCAACATCTCCTCACGGGTCAGCACTCGCTTCGTCTTCTTCGTGATGGTCTTCCACCCACCGTACGCACTGCTCAGACGCGTTTTATATGTGAATTCGGTGCCTCTACGACTCACCGCGAGATGAAGCGGCCCACCCGGCTCCCTGGTAGATGCCAAAGGCGGCGTTCTCCTCGGCGTTTCGCTCCTTCTCCTGCTTTTCCTTCAGCTCGGCCGGCGTCAGCGTCTCTTCCTGCTTCTTCGTGTACTCGAAGCAAATCTCGGTGGAAAAGTCGCTGCTGAACGGGGAACTGATCGAGAGAGACGTGTCGCTCGCAATCATCTTCACGACGCGGTTCTCAATCTCAAAGCTACACCATCACGCCATACGTTGCGTCATTTACGTCGTCGGGTGCTGAATGGAAATCAGGTCGCCAATCGACAGCTCCTTCAAGAACTGCGTTCCCCTTCCATACACGACTGAGCCTACGTGTGACCATCCAATCCGAACGAAAACCGGTGGCGTAGATGCGTCCCGTTCCGGTTTCACTGTTCGTGGGAACGGTTTGCAGCTCTTCTACCGGAATGTAGTTCAGAGCGCCGTCCGCTTCGGTTTCTGCCTTCTTTTTGTGAGAGTGTTTTGATCTACGCCATCACCGCGAACGCCACTCCGCCCCACTTCTTCAGCGCCTTTCCCTTGAGCTTCAGTCTTCCCACAATCGCGCCTTCGTAAGGGTTACTCATAGTAATGGTTTGGCAACAAACACGGGACGCTATTCACTCGGAATGGCTGCAGCAAACAGTAACTCGCGATAGCCCAACTGCACAGTGGAGGACATCCCCAGGTCCGCCTCTCCCTCCTCAAATGATACACTTCGCCCGTTCACCTTCACCCTGGCTGCCTTGTCGATCACGTGAAGACACCAGCCCCTCTTCGCTTCGCTCCAGTATATGTCGATTGCCCTGTGCGGCGTGTCGTCGTCCACCACCGTGAGGTCGACCGATCCCAGTCCCTCGATCGAGCTAGTCATCAGCACCACGCGTCACGCCCACTCTTCCACAACCGGATTCGCCCGCTGCAGCCGCGCATACACCTCCGACGGAAGGCCCCCGACGATGTAGTGCGGGCTCTGGATGTAGTAGTCTCTCTTGTCGATCGAGAGACGAGCGCAAGCAATCGGCGTCGTGACGGCGCTGCGGTACTTGCTGAACGTCCGGTAGTTCTGCACGCGCGAGAGCGTGTCGCGCAGAAGGACGTGCGGGTGGAGACTGGAGTACCCGTACTCGTCGAGGCAAAAGGCGAGTGTGTCTACTCGTTACAGAAAGGGACGGCACGCACACAAATCGTCCTCGTGGCTCTTCAGGAAGGACTCCTTGAGACTCATGTCGGTGAGAAGCTTCTTCGCCGAGGTGTTGATCAGGAACGAGCTGTTCCACATCGTGCTGTTGTCGTAGGCCCACTTGAGCAGCTTTTGGCGGTTTGTGAGCGAGGAGGGGGAGGCATTTCGCGACAAAGAACGATCGATGGTTGCCAATCTATTCTTCGCGGCATCGGGATACGCGCTGTACTTCATGGACATGGGCACCTTCAGTTCTTGGAGCTTTGTGAGACGAGAAGCACGCTCCTTCTTCCGTATCTCTCGCCTTGTGAGATATTCATATTCTAGGCGTCGCATATCCTTCATCGCATCGGCATGCAGCAGATCCACCTCATATCGCTGGAGAATCGTCAGGATTGTGTCCGCGTTGCAATTCTCGTCCCGATTCAGGTCCGTCACCTGCTCGATGACATCCATGCACGAGGGCTTGTCGATTCTAGGGGATTAGATCCGACACACTCCAGTACCCAGGGATCTTTTTTGCGTCCTTGTCTATATGCACCTGCTGGAATGGATACCACTCGAAACGTCCCTCGCATTCCACAAAGAAGCGACTGGACTGCTTGTCATAGAACACGATCTTCCCCTTCTTCGAGTCGTCAGGAGATGTCTGGATGGAGCATTCACTCATCCTCTTCCAGATTTGGTTTGCACCGAAATGGCCAGGAAACGGTGAATTGCGCTTCCACCCCGGAATTGGGTCGTTTCTTTCGTCGCGTATTATTCCCTAGATGTTTGAGGAGAGCCTGCGAAAGCTATCGCGATCGCAATTTGAGGAGCTGTACGCTTGACTTGGCTGTCCAGATGGTGCTTATCGGTAGGTTCACAGAGCTGGGGTCTATTCACACGCTCCTGCAGTTGCTTCCGAATGAGTGCCAGCAGTAGGGCTGTTTTGCGAAGAGAGTGACGGGATAGGATCTTCAACATCCTCTTCTGCGTGAGTGAGCCGGTGCCTCGCGACCAGATTGTGTCCAATTTTCAGAACATGTCATCGGAAGCGGTGCTGGGGTTTGTGAATCAAGTAGCTGTTCCTACGACTCTCTCAAGTAGTTATTGGAGTATCACATCTTGGAAACGGTGAATGGGGCGAGTGCGGAAACGTTGTCCCTGTCGATCAACCCCGTATTCCAGAAGACATATCTAGTTCGTCCTCGCGCTTCCTCTCATTGCGTAGAACAGTATCGTGTTAAACCAGCACTGCAAGTGGGCCTCGAAGGGCAGCAAGGAGTACAAGGAAATGAACGATGAAAGCACCAAGTACTGCGAACAGTGCTACAGTCGCAACAACTCTCTTCTCTTGAGTCCCGTACTCCTGCTGCAGTGCCGTTACGTAATAGACCAACGCCACCGCCGATCCCAACAATGATCGCATTCTCAAGCTGTTTCGGAACTGTGGACTGATTGCGCCGGGTGCGCATGGGTATGGCAAAGCCGGCTGTGTGAGGCGTAGCGGCAACTATGTGACGACTCCCCGCGGTTATCAGTTCCTGCTAATGACGTTCCACAACCAAGTGTACCTGCTGCTGCAGTTCATTCTCCAGTCCATTCCAAATCCAGTCCCGTTTTTCTCCTTTCTGTTCAACCTGCCCCAAATGACGCCGCGAATGCCGTATCGCGTGTCCAAGCTGAGTCCAGAGCAGATCGATCTCTTCCCCTTCTTCCACCTGATCGGTTTGGTGTACCGGTCGGGGAGGCGCGTGAGCTGTAGGTACAAGAAGCGCATCAACGACGAGGACTTCTTCTACGTGACGCACGTCGGCGCGGACTTCCTCTCGCCCTCCTCCTCCGCAGGTGGGTGCAGCGCATAGCATTCACCGTAGACACGATCAGCCTGTCCATGCGCATCAAGTCCACGCTGAAGATCGTCGTGGAGTCGAACTTCCACGTGTACGCCTTCGGACCGCTGTCGGAGAACACCCTGCACATCCAGATCCTCTCGCAGTTTATCGAGAAACGCGTATGTCGTGGCTCCTCTCCTTCTCGATAGACCGTCCTCCCCAACATGGTGGCGTTCCTGATCACACGCGACAGCATCGTGAAGGCGCTGCGCAACGGCATCACGGCGGACCAGATTTGCTCCTTCCTCGAAGAGTACTCCGAGAACGACGTGCTGATGAAGGAGGCCGACGCGAAGCTGGAGCGGTCGAACCCTGGCTTGCACATGAACGGCAAGGGGGAGGACCTGAACATCCGAAGCGAGAGCGGAGTGTACTACAAGATCCCGATGAACATCACCGACCAGATCTACCTGTGGGAGGTAGTGTGGGAGGAGGGGTGTGAGGTGTAGCGCGAGCTGAATCGGGCGAGCTACAAGAAGGCCTTCTTGTACAAGGACTTGGATGCGGACGTGTTCAGCAAGGTAGAGATGGGCGTGGGGCGTGAGGCGTAGATTACGGACCGGAGTGATGTGTGCAACTACATCGTGTACAAAGACGTGAAGAAGCGAGTGATTGTCGTCACTCCTTTGGGAAAGGAACTGATCGATCGGTACATCCGCGTGTGCTCCTGTTTGCCACAAACACAAGACATCATGACAAAGGTGATCCACAACACCACAACCAGCAGACTCGTCGTCACCACGCTCGTCACGCTCCCGTCCTTGCACTGGAGATCGCCCTTCACCACACTCTCCGGATTCCCACCTGTCGTGCAGTGCGGACATGTGTACCCCTCGAAGCACACGCAAATCCCTCCTCTGCACTCTCCTCCGGTGTGCTCGGGGTTGTCGTAATCCGGTCCGAAGTTCCCACAGTCTTTGTTGGACGAGCACGTGCCCCCTCCGTGGATCATCGCGACGGCGTTGCACGTGTCGCCCACCTTGTCGCAGCTCGGGCACGTCCACCCCTTGTAGCACTCGCACGTGTGGGTCGTCGGAACGCAGATGCCTCCAATCCCATTTCCGCAGTCCTCGTTCGTCTCGCAGGACATCGAGCCGCGCGGCTGCGTGTCGCAGAAGGTCCCCGAATAGCCCGGGTCACACACACACTGCCCGCCGAGCGCCAGCGAGCACACGCCATGCTCTCCACAGTCGATGCTGTCGCAAATCTACGCATCACGCCAGTGGCGGATAGGGCACGTTGATGTTGCAGTACTGCCCCTTGTAGCCCGCCTCGCAGATGCACACGCCTCCCTCGCACACGCCATGCTTCCCGCAATTCACGCGATCGCATGGACAGATCGCGTCTACACGTGAGGAGCGGCAACAAAATCTACTCCCCTTGATCACATCCAGTGCCAGCGAGGAGCAGCGACTGCACACGTAACCACTGTTGCACATGCAGGCTCCGTCCAGACACACTCCCCTGCCGTTGCAGTCGTCGTCATCGTAGCACGTGCCACCTCCGTGGACGTAGTCTCCGCAGGTCGCTCCTATCAGGATGTCCTCGTTCAGTCCCATCTCGCAATAGGGGCACAACCAGTTGCTGTAGCACACACACTGGTTTTCAATGCAGAGTCCCTTTCCGTGGCACTCGCTGTCCTCGGTGCAATACCCCCCACCCCACTCCACGTCACAAATGTCCACACTGTTGGTGCTCCCATCGATCAGGTTGCGGATCGTCGTGTATTCCCCGTAGTCGTCAAGCAGCATGCGAGCGCCGCAGTTGTTGCACCCAAAGCCGTCGTAGCAGCTACACTTCCCCTTCCTACCGGTGAGGAATGAGATCGCAGCACTACAGACACTGTCCTGAGAGAGAATCGGTGACCTCGCGCGACTGTTCGAGATCGGCGGCAGGGATTCCGCAGTGAATGTTCTTCGTGCCTGCATGTGAGGGGTGAAGGAATCCGCTACACTCCTTTCCTCCATTGATGAAGGCAACAGACAATGATACTATGAGTCCAGCAAGCAATTGCTTTAGCATCCCATCGAATTAATGGGGTTTGCCGTGAAGAGGGATATAGAGCGGTGAAGAGGCGAAGAACGACGGAATCACGCTGGCCTGCGATGAGATGCATCGGCTAGAGTGGAATAACGATCGATTGCGTGGAGTCCATGATTGCGGCTTCAGGGCTAGGGGTTAGGGAAGGGCTCGAATCAACACATACAACTGACCTGCGTCTCCTACACACATTCTTTTGAATAGCGCCATCCACCCAATCCCAACAATTTGTATGGTCGCCACTCCAACTCGGGCATCGCAAATAACCGTGAAGAATGGACTACGATGACGAGATTAGTATCCGATACGAAACCGGTACAATGGAAGACGCGAACGCCTTCTTCGATGCTGTTGCTGGCGGCGACTACGACAAGATGGTGTCGCTGCTAGACGAGGGAAAGGCGAACGTGAACCAGACCGATTCAGATGGGTTTTCGGCGCTGATGATCGCCGCCTCGGAGTGCCAGGAAAAGATCGTGGAGGAGCTGATTAAGCGCGACTGCAGCGTGAACAGCGTGACGGTGACAAAGAGCAACACTTCCTTACTGTTTGCTGCAAAGGTCGTGATTTGTTTTATGCTTCACTGGTTAGGGAGGAAACGTGAATATCGGCAGAATGATACTGAAGAAGAATCACAGGCTTATCAACCAATGCAACTTCTCTGGAGGTGCTTTGTCCAAGGATGAGCTCACTGTGTAGAGACGCCGTTGCTGTGGTCGTGCTACTTCGGACACTACGATTTCTTCATGTTTCTGTTGAGCGAGCATGCGGAAGTGCGAGCCATGAGCGCGAACGACTCCACCTGCTTGATTGGAGCGTGCATAGGGGGAGAGAAGGAACGTGTGAAGATTGTGAAGGAGATCCTTCGATTGTGTGTTTGCTCGAGGGAGGTGATTCATAGATGCCCCAAAATGATCGATGTTCAAGACGTAGATGGCAAAACGGCGCTCCACGTGGCCGCAGCGACGGGCAATCTGGATTGTGTGAATTGTCTCCTCGAGGCGGGCGCCGATTGTACGCTGCGCGACATCAAAGGTCTGACCCCACTTCAGGTTTCAATAGGAGTGGCTTGTGACGTGTAGCAAGCGGAGAAGGCGTGCTATCCCGATTGCGCTGAGGTGTTGGAGAAGCGCTGGAAAGAGCTCGAAGAGAGTGCAAAGGAGGAGTTGGCAGAACTGCTGCGCGCAGAGGGATACGATATGGAGGACTTGTCGGAATGATGCGATTGTCTGAAGTGTAGACAGGAGAGACCGACAAAGGGCCACAAGAAGAACAAGAAGAACAAGAACCGAACCGTCGCTGAGAAGCACACCACCCACCCCAACTACATGTGTGACCACTGCAAGACGAAGAAGTGCATATCGGGAATCCGCTATTCGTGCAGGGTAAGAACACGGCGTGTTGTTGACGAGAAGGAGTGCGACGACTATGATCTGTGCGAGTCCTGCTTCCAGCACGCCAGGGAGTTTCATCCCCATCACGCGTTCTTGGCGTATGACCCGCCTCAGCCCGACGTGTTTGGCATTCTGCGTGATGGGAAGGGGCGCGAGGTGGAGGCGCCGATAATCGAGAGCAAGGAGACGGATAAGGGAGCGGATGAGGTGAAGGAAGTTGAGAAGGAGGTGAAGGAAGTTGAGAAGGAGGTGAAAGAAGAGGTGAAAGAGGTGAAAGAAAAGATGAAAGAAGAGGTGAAGGAGGAGGCGAAAGAGAAGAAGGAAGAGGAGGTGAAGAAGGAGGAGAAGAAGAACACAGTGGACAGCGCATTCACACCCGATTCGTCGTGGACGGTCGTGGGAGAGAAGAGAAGAAAGAACCGCTCCGCTAGCATCAGTGAGAACAAGAAGGAGAAGAGAAGGGAGCAGAAATCGGCAGGAAAACAGGACTATCGCAGAACCACATCCCCGCTTCCAACAAAACCCGTCGAGCCTGCTTTGACTCGCAAGGAGAAGAGTGAGTCAGGACCGCAGCCACCCACTGAACTCAAGACAGAGAAGACCGAGCCAGTGGCACAACCACCCACTGAATCCAAGGCGGAGAAGGCGGTGGGCCAACCTCTCCCTCTCCCCGCGGTTCAGTCCCCATTCGAGTACGGTGGAGTGATGAACCAAGGACTGCCGCCACTCAACAACGACGCGTTCAAGTCCCCGTACAACCCTCCGCTGAGCATGAATCAGAGCGATGCCCGCGCGATGGGACTGGACCACTTTTATGACTATCATGACGAGAACATGAATGACTATACGAACATGGAGAGTCAGTGGTGGCCCAAGCCCGAGTACGGCATGTGGAGACAGCGGAAAGTGAGCATTGAGCGCGACCCGTGGTTATTCGAGCACACTGGCAGATGGAACGACTACTTTGAGGACGACAGCCAGCCGATTGCGACGGTCCCTTACACGAGCGACGAACTGCAGGTGGGATCGGGTTTTGAGGGTGAGCTGTAGCGTCTTCTGGAGCTGTCGAACCCATCGGCGCGGGCTACGGGCATTACGGTACCACAGTACTTGGGTCTGGACCTGGACTACGCGACAGACACGCAGTTGTCGATGCTGATGGACATGCACATGGAGGTTTGCGTTTCGGAGACGTCGTGATGCGTAGGCAATCAAACACATTTCATCTATGAAGGTGCGCCTAGCCAAGACGAATGAACGACAGCGATTGCTGTACCAGAGAGAGACGACGGAACTGCCCATGGGCGACGACTTGCTGAACGCCAACATGTAATTTAGAGATCTGTTTCCTTTCGAGACACGAAACACGTGACTCCATTAATTGGCTTTGTGATGGATTTCGCCGTGACAACGATCCAATCGAGCGAAACGAACGAAAACTATGTGAAATGGTGGATGTCTTCTTCGCCTGTGATTCCGTTTCTGAAAGTGGTTCTGCGCGACGCGCGTGAGGAATAGAGAGAGCTGATGAAGAATCCAGACAAGTTTGATTTGTTCGTGCAGAGCCTGTTGACTCATCTCGATGACGACGTTTTCCTTTGCGAAACGACTGACGAATAGCTCGCGCAAGTGCTTCTGTCGAACAACGGATATCTGTTGCAGCGCGTGTTTGAGGATGCGTACAGTTCTTTGTTGCAGCACCTCGCTGTCACCAAAACAAACACAAAGCAACTACTCATTCATTCGCTTCAACATATCCACAACGAACTCATGATCCTCGTCCGCCCATCTGCCCTGAACGATGGAGAGATATCCCTCGAGAAGAGTCCGGATGTGATTCTGCAACAAGAAGAGACGCGTCTACCGTGAATCATCACCTCCACTCATACCGAATCGCTACACTCACAAATGAAGTTGCAGATAACAACCATAGAACGCCTCGCCGCCTCGTAGCACAACGCGTCCGCCGCCGGCGTGAGTGCCGTCACATTCTCCACCAGCGTCGGGAAGATGCCCGTATCAAAGAGCAGCTGACTGTTCCTTCCCCCGGAGATGTTCATCCAGCAGAAGATCACCTCCAGACGAAGGAGCTGGTCGTCGTTGTTCTTGTCGAAGTAGACCGCTTGGAGGAACGGGAGAAGCCCCTGCTGAATCAGCGTCGCGCCATACACGTCGTTATCCGCTAGAATGTCTCCCAGTGTCTCCATGATCTGCTTCGTGGGGTAGTTCGACGACTGCTCAAACTGCCCATTGATGGACGCTTGCACCGCGTTCGACATGATCGCTACGCAACCGTTCACGATGCTCAGGGCCTGCATGCCCTAGTCATGACCGCCCACAAGATCCCTTACGAAGGCAGTTTCGTTGTTGTCGATTGTGTTCTGGCAGAACTGGAGAAGCTCGGAGAGCACGCCCGTGTGGATTTCGAGCTGCTTTGCCTCCAAAATGCGTCTGTACAGATTCACGATGGTCTGGAACTCCTGCTTGCGAAAGGCGGGCGCGAAGTTCATTGTCGAAAGCGCATTGCGCAAACAGAAGATGCAGCTCTCCATGATCTCCTGGTTGAGGAGGTACTACCATTCATCCACCACTCATCTCGTACTTTGTTCAGGATGCCAATCACGATGGTCACTAAACGACTCGACAGAAGGATGTTCCTGCACTTCTCGTCGCCACACAGATTGCCGAGACACCACACAACGATCTGGATGTAGTCCTTATCCTTCGTGTTCTCCAGCTGGGAGAGAAACACGGGCGCTATTCCCGAATACATCACTTCTCGTGTCTGTACATCAGAAGCAACTTCAAACGAATACTTGGTCCTCGGTTCCCGTTGCGATATTGCTAAGAATCCACGCACACTCGAACTGCACCTTTGTATGGTTCGACTTCACGCCCTCCACTAGAATGGGAATGATATTCTCCGAAATGATCGTGTCGATGGGCAAATCCTTCCCTGCACGATGAATTGCCACATGCACTGCTCACGAAGCGTAATTGCCTTCCTGATTTTCACGATGTCGTCGTATTTCGACTGCACACTTCCCTGCTTCAAATCCTCGCACAGGGAGACCAATTCCTATTCCTCAACGCTTCTCCCTTCTCTCTACTTCGGTTGAAATCGAATTTGAATCAAACTCACAACTCATGAAAGAAATGATGACTCTCCTCGGGGTACGGATAGAGTCGTGTGCTCTGTCTCCGTTCCAGAATCCGTTTTAGAATGGAAGGGTTGTCGTTTCCATGGAGAGATTGTGTGAAAAGGGGCAAGTGAGGAGGCAAAACAGAGCAATAGTAGTCAAGTGGTAAGATAGGTCCCTGCCACGGATCAGGCCCGGGTTCGATTCCCGGCTATTGCATTCTCTTTTCATTTTTCATTCATGTCGGAAGATGGAGAGAGTCTGGTAGAGCAAGTGAAGGAGAGACTGCGCAACAGCGGGGCTTCGGAGGAGTGGATTGTGTCTTTGTTTGCGGGGGTTCATTTCTAGAGCAAGGTGTGCTTTTGCAATTCAACCGACTCTCTGCTGTTTTCGCTGAACATGAGCAACTTGAATCAGCTGGGATTGGTGGATTCGTTTTGTTCTCTCCTCTGCGAGACGGTTCGCCCCACGGATAGGTTGATTACCACTAGAGGGACAATTCGCAGCGACTGCTACAGAAGCTGCTTCGGTTTCCGGTGAACAAAGACTTCGTCTACTCCTTCACCTTTTCTGTAGCTGGCATGTGCATAGAGTGACGCGTAGTATATAAAATCGCTGCAAGCCAGCGATCCCGTCATCGGGTCTTTGAAAACACTTCTGGGACTCTTCCCGTATGCATCAACGTACGTCTCGCAGGAGCTGTTGGAGGAGCTATCCGTTTCATGTGAGCTTCGATGTTCGCCGTTATTCGTAGACTTGATGCGTTGCAAGCTGGAGGAGGTCGAAGGCGCCATATCAGAACTCGGCACCTACCTTATCGGCCTTCTATTTGCGAACTACCTCAATGACGTCACCTACTCCTTCCACATCTGTTTGCAGTTCTTTTATAACATCTTTCGGTCTCAACTGGGATCGCTCCCATCCGCAGTACCTCTTATCACTCCTCAACTCATCGTCTAGCGATCTTCTCTCACTTCCTACCTGTTCGAGCTGGTGCTGGAGCTGTGGGACCAGGGCCTGAACCGCGTCACCAACACGACCGAGTCTCGCCTCTTCCAGGCCTTCAACCTCCTCCACTACGACTTCGCCAGCGCCATGAGTGAATGAAACGCCCTCAGGTCATGCATAGACCTCGTGTCGCCCCAGTCCATCGACGCTCCGACGCTCAACCTCCAGCCGCACGACGGCGTGCACTATCTCCCCGAAGTGAACGTGGTCGGCCTCATCCTGTCCGCTCCTTCCTGTCCCATCACCCGTAGATACTACGGCTACGTGCGCGACCGCCCCCTGTCCTTCCCGCTGGTGTGCTCCACCTCTCGACTCGCGAACTGCATCGTGAAGGGCCTGCTGCACGCCGACAGTCTCGCCACGCGACCCGTACTCCTGGCTCTCTCGTTTCACTCCACAGAACGACAACGCGTTCACGTGCATTCTGTACCTGACGGACCGCCTGATGGAGAACGAAACGCGGCTGGCGATCTGTCAGTACTCCTTCACGCCGCTGGAGAACCACATTCTGTACTTCCTCTTCTACGCGCTGTGCTATCAGTACATGATCAACCGCGTCATCGCCTCCAACGTGGAGAAGAACGTGGAGATGGTCGTGTCCTCGTACGAGATGATGGCGCGACGCATCGATCGGGTTTTGAACAACATTGACGACGCGTCCATGTGGGTTTGAGGGGTTGGTCTGACGTGCAGTCTGCCGTTTTCGGTCTTCGCGATGATGACGCACCTGGACAGCTATCGAAAGGATCTTCTGTCAAATCCCGTGCGCACGAGTTTGTTGAAGGAGGACCTGTCGCAGCCGAGCGCCGAGCCGCTGACGTTGGAGGTGCAGAGGAACCTGCAGGCGAACGAGCGGGAAGACAACTTCACGACCAACTTCTTCATGTGCAAAGCCGTGTTCAACGAGTCCTTCACGTCCTCTGAGTCCAAGCTCCACACTCTGTTGTTTTATCTGAATCTCGCCTCCTACACATACGACACCGTGGTGGTGGCTGCCCACCTTTTTGAGCGCATCGTGGCGCTTCTGGCGCGGCGCGAGCTCACGGCGCAGGAGCTTCGCTATTTCAAGATCTTCTGTCGCTTGGCGATGGATGTGATCTACTCGTATGTGCAGCGAGGGAGCGTGAGGCGTAGGTATTCCGTGTTTCCTTCCATCGTGCACCTGGAGGGCGTGATCGCCATTCTCCAGTGCTACAACCTGGCGTTTGAGAGGCGATTGGGGGTGGTCACGGACTACTTGGTGAAGCATCGCGTCCACTTTCACAACTGTATTCAGTACTTCGTGAAGACCGGGCTGGAGACGTTCTCGACGTCTGTCATGGTGAAGTACTATCGAGGAAAGAAGAATGAGGGGTCAATGGGCGCGGCATGCGAAAAGCTCGATGTCTTTTTCAATTTGTTAAGCACGTGCTGTAAGAACTTAGGAATTGAATTTAGCGGTTCCAGTGTTTGTTCACTCAATTCCTTACACACTATGAGCGAGGTTCCAGAACCGGAGTGTGATCCCTATGTGCAGTACGTGATCCTCCGCAAGGTATTTGACACTGCTTCTCGCCTTTGACGATTAGGACTTGATCAAGAGTAAAAAGTGGAATCTCGGCGCCATTGTTGCCCAGGGTTGTCATGGTATGGTTGTGGAGTTGGCTTTCATAGCAAGCGTCTACCGCGGCGATTTGGTACTTCCGTAACGACCCAAATGTTGCCTCCTACTGCCAGAATCTCGAGAGGTATGCTCATTTTCATGGGTGTTCCTGATAGGATGCATAAGGTGGTTTTGGAGGCAAAGGACGACGAGGAACTGTGCAGCATATCCAAGTCATTAGAAGAGAATCATATAGATCACTTCCTTTGGAGAGAGCAGCCAGAGAACATCATCACTGCTCTGGCAACGAAACCATACATGAAGAGTGCATATGGCTCTATCTTGCGTCACTTGCGGTTGCTGAAGTGATGCTGTTGTCCATTTCAAGTTACAAATCCCTCTTTGATGTGTTTGCTGAATGAACTGTTTCTGGTTATGATCTAATTCCTATATGAAAGACGGGCATGGTGCTCTGTGGCGTTCACAGCGATGAAGACGCTATCCCCTTCTTTGCGTGAACATAGAATGGACGAACGATATGTGAATCGTCTATGGGTTCTTTCTTGAACATATCGTGGAAAGCCACTCCGCCGCTTTCGTTTCACAGTGACCCATTAACGATCCTCGCGTTGCTTAAGGGGCGTCGTTTGAACGATGTTAAGCAGAGTAGGCGATGTGCACGGGGGAATGTCTTATGGAGTAGTTGTTCCAGGGATCCGTGTGTAGACCGAGTCTTCTCACGAACACGCTCATGTTGGGATCTGCGGCGTTGCTGAACCCGATTCGTACTTTTAGCAAAACATATGGTCGCGTCCTGCTCGTTTCTGTGAGGCGTAGACCCAAACGCAGTCAAGGATGCTCCGCGTCCGACGCGCGATGATTTTAGATACTCCGAACCGTTCCGTTTTCGCATCACCGAGGAGATGCTTGATGGGTATCCGGAAGACTACAAGCGGGTGTTCGGACTCGACACCATGTCGCAGGACGATATCAACCGAGTGGTTGTCGTTGTTCTGCGTCACGTCTAGGCAAAGAAGCAGGAGATCATCAACAAGTTCCAGCGGAAAGCGTTCGATACGGGTTCCTCTGAGGTGCAGAGTATATTGTCGTTTTTGTTGATGTAACTGCATAGTTGCTCTTCTAACGGAGCGAATTCGTCGTCTCACGGAGCACTTGTGGTACCATCACAAGGTATTTGTGTGTGGCGAAGAGGTGACATGTAGGACTTTAGCGCAAAGCGTCAAATGTACAATCTCGTTGGTAGAAGAAGTGAGCGTGGTGTTGAGCTGTGACAAGTAGAGAAATTGATGAAGTATCTCCGCGAGAACAACTTCGAGCGCTACGTGTACACAATTCGCGAGTTGAAGATGAACGACATTGGACCGAAGTTGCCCGTTCCCAGCTACAAGCAGGGAAAGAACAACGACGAACTGAAGCTCCGTTTCCGCAATGCCAACTTGTATCCTCCAAATCCGTTCTATCAGGATGGAAAGCCAGAAAGGAAGTAGAGCGTGTTTTGTTTGAATAAAGATTGAACAAAATCTGAACAGAGTTTGAACAAACAGCCACCGCAGTGTAATAGCATTAGGCAAAAACAATTAATCACTGGAAGAGCTATCAGAACTGGACACCTTCTTCGACTTCTTCGATGCCTTCTTCTTGGGCTTTTCCTCACTCTCCGAAGAGGAAGAAGAGGAACTGGACACCTTCTTCGCCTTCTTGGAACTCTTTTTCTTGGGCTTCTCCTCCTCGCTCTCAGAACTCTCAGAAGAGGAAGAAGAGCTGGATTCCTTCTTCGCAGCCTTCTTCTTGGGTTTCTCCTCCTCACTCTCAGAACTCTCAGAGGAAGAAGAAGAACTCTCCGAGGAAGAACTCAGCGCCACCTTCTTGGGCTTCTTCTCCTCCTCGCTCTCACTCTCCGAAGACGTCTCCGTGAAGCTGGAGCTCGATTCCTCCTTCTTCGCAGCCTTCTTCGGCTTCTCTTCCTCGCTCTCACTCTCAGAAGAGGAAGAAGAACTCGACTCCTTCTTGGCAGCCTTCTTCGGTTTCTCCTCTTCACTCTCAGAACTCTCGCTCTCAGAACTCTCGCTCTCCGAAGAGGAAGAACTCGACTCCTTCTTCGCCTTCTTCTTCGGCTTCTCCTCGCTCTCGCTCTCCGAGGTCTCCGTGAAGCTCGAGCTAGACTCCTCCTTCTTGCTCTTCTTCGCCTTCTTCTTCTTGTCGCTCTCAGAGCTCTCAGAACTCTCAGAACTCTCCGAGGAAGAACTCTCCGACGAACTCTTCTTGCTCTTCTTCGCCTTCTTCTTCTTGTCGCTCTCGCTGTCCGAACTGTCCGAGCTGCTCGAGCTGTCGCTCTTCTCGCTCTTCTCGCTCTCGCTCATGATCTCTCTGCCGAACACCACGTCGAACGGTCTCACCGTGTTCTGCAGCAAGTCCATGATCTTGTCGTACTCCATCGTCGTCACGTCCACGCCGTTCACCGCCACGATGTAGTCGTGCGGCTTGATCAGACCGCTCATCTCCGCCTGGCGCGCGCCGTTGAACTTGTCGTGGTTGAAGCGCTTCACCTTCATCACCGCCGGCTCCGTCGGGTACGCCTCGTACAGGTCCAGACCCAGCGGACCGTCCATGAACTCCACCTCCACCTCCGTCAGCTCCCTGCTCAGGTCGCGGTTGATCACGCGCCCGTCCTTGTCCACCTTCTCCTTGCCCTTCATCAGCGCCGAGGTGTCCACCATGCTGTTCAGCATCGGCCAGTACTGCTCCGCCAGGTTGTTGATCGGCACCAGCAGCTGGTTCGACTTCTCCTACGCCTCACCGCCACACGCCGCCGCTACGATGATCAGGTTGCTCACCACGCTCTCGATCTTCTTGCACAGGTACCCGTTCAGCATCTTCAGCACCGTGTTCAGCACGCCCGCCATGCTGTTGTGCTTCACCGTGATCACCAGGTCCGTCAGCTTCAGGTACGGGTGCTGGATCTCCAGCTGCGGCTTGTCGTCCACCACGCGCAGCTTGAACGCCACGCCGAACAGCGCCTATCCCTCACCACCACACACCACACTCACGTTCTCCGTGCCGCAGTCCACCGACATCTTGCCCTTGTACTTGGGGAACGAGCTCTTGTCGATCTTGCAGTGGATCTTCTTCATGTGCAGCTTCAGGTTGCGCACGCCCACGCGCAGCTTCGCGCCGTCCAGCTTGCCGCGGTTCAGGATGAAGCGCACGAGCACTGTCCCTCACGCCACGCACACACGCCTACCGTCGCTGGACTTCAGCTTGAAGCCGGAGAGGTCGATGTCGCTGATGCGGTACTTGATGTCCTTGTACTTGCCCTTCAGCACCGGCACCTCGATCGACGGAATGTACTACCCCTCACACACACCACGCACACCCACCTTCAGCAGGAAGTCGAAGATCGCGTCCTTCACCTTCTCGATCATCTCGTCGCGCTGCTTCTCGTCGCTCAGAATCGCCTGACCCTTCTTCAGCGCGCCCTCAATACCGCCCTCCTCCTTGATCTTCTTCACGTACTCCAGACCCTTGCCCAGCATCTTCTTGCCCGTGTCGTCCTCCTGCACCTTCGACAGCACCTTCATGCCCATCTCCGCGATCTTCTGACGGTTCTCCACCACCGAGTCGATCATCGCCGCCGTCTTGCTCTCCTCCTCCTTGTGGTGCTTCTTGCTCTTCTTCTTGTCCTTCTTGCTCTTCTTGTCCTTCTTTGACTCCTCCTGCACCGTCTCGATGCCCTTCTCCACCAACTCCTTGCCCTTCTCCGTCAGCTCCTCGCCCTTCTCGTTCCACGTGCTCTTCACCTTGTTCACCGCGTTCGTCATCATCTCCGACGACGTGAACTCCGACAGAAGGCTCTTCGACAGATCCATCATCTCCTTCGCTTCCTCCGACTTCAGAATGTCGCCCATCACCTTCTTTCCCTCCTCCATAAGCTAGTCGTGACATCGTCCGAATAATAGAACCTTCTTTGTGCTCTCATCGTTCAACACCGTATCGTAGGCAGCCTTTCCCTTCTTGGAAATCTCGCTCTCCTTCAGCTCCTCCAGCTTCTCCTTCATCTTCTCCTGGACCTCCGTGTTCTCCGTAAGCTGCTTCACCGTGTCGCCTATCGCATGACTCCCACCAAATCTGAGCCTACGCAACTCCTTGTTGTCGTTCAGGATTTCGGCGCCCTTCTGGAGAAGCGTGCTGGCGAATGCCTTGCTCTCCTCCTCCAAGCCGTACTTCTTCAGCACGTCGGCTCCCTGGGAGATCCACGCCTCTCTCTTGTCTTCGGGGAGCTTGCTCAGGATCTGCTCGCGAAGGCTGTCCGTCTTCTGCTTCAACCACTCGGTCGTGTGCTCTCCGTCAGAGGAAGTCGTGTCTAGACGCATGATTCAGAGGATTCTACGCAGTACCGCTTCCAGTGGTGTCTCTGCCCTTGGCCTCCTTCAACTCGGCAGCAGTATTCTCAAACTCCTTCTTCAGGTTCTCAATTTCGGCAGATTCCGACATTTCACTCCGAATAGCGCTAGAATAGATTGATTTTGGCAAAGCATCCCGATGACCGTTTTGTTTATAGGGACTTTTCGCCCCAGAACACAATAATGCCCTGCTTTCCAGCCCTATAGAAACACGAATAAGGGTCATGTCGGCTCATTTCGTCGTTCGCAATCGCTCGTCTCGCGGGGCAGTGAAAACCGATTTGGCTGAGTGAAAGAAACAGGATAGCTAAATGGAACGAGAGAAGCGTTGTAGTGGCACCAAACGACCAGGAGGACGAAGAATCCGCATCCGAAAAGAAGGAGAATGGATTGAATGCAATAGAAGCACAGGCAGCGATGAGATGCGGGCTTTTCAGGTGGTTGCGGTTTTGCTTGCTGAGGAATGAGTTGCTTGTTGTATTGATTTGCGATTTACCGTGTTTAATCAGTTGATGGGATGAGATGTGTTTCTCTTCTTCGTTAGGATGGATTGTAAGATAGTAGATACACTTCTGAATAGAGCAAGCGCATTCCCTTAACCATCACACACTGAACAAGACACAACGAAATCGCGTTGATTTCGAACTCGTAGTACTCCAACAAGCGATCTCATTCACAAAACACGCCACTCAAAGAATGATCCTTCATTCCCCCAAAGCACGCTTCTCTCACACAAAATCACTGCAACACGGATTTGGGATATATCCGTGTCGATGCTTCGCCATCCTTCGCCATAATGCAGTTCAAGACCAACCCATTTCGATGGCTTTCTGTTATGACTACGATGTGTTAGTGAAGAGGTTGAAGATTTACGATTCGCCGGACGAGATGTGCATTCATGTGTCATGTGGAGAAGACAACCTCTCTATCCCCTTCTCTATGGACTCTATATGCCGTAACGCATAATGGACGATCTTATACGCAGAAAGTCCGCGCCACATCGTTTGCAGACGCTGCAAACCCAACGAGGACATCACACTCGAGTGGTAGGATCCCCTCAGCACGTCCAATCCTAGTTCCTATAGCTGCGACTCTGCGAAATGCGATGTGAAACTCACCGCGCTCATTCCCTTTCTCGATCTCAAGAGTCACGCAATTCTCATCGGTTGAGCTCACACTCCGTGAATGAGCAATAGACAGATGGATAACCCTATTTCACAAAGGCACGGAAAACGTCGCCGGAGCCATTCTCCTCAACGTCGTGTGCACGCACTCCAACAGTACGATTACAATCCGAGTGACAATCTGTAGACGCGATTCACAGTATGAAAAGAATGCAAGACAACAGCGACAGGTACTTCCCCGACTGTTACGCACATCGGCGCAAAATCGCACCCACGCTGTCCGCAGAATCGCAGCCCACAATGTCAAAACTAGGATACTACAACTCATACTATATGTGACGTGTTTTCTGCAAACAGGGAATAGTATACTCTCCGCATCAACGTAGTCGGCGCTCTCTGCCCGCTGGTACTCGTTGATGGTTCCACCGACCACTTCACTACACATCAACCACGCACAGCACAACACACCGGCTCTCTTCAAACTCGCTCAAGTCCTTCAGTATGTCGATTTCTGTATAGTTGTGCAAATAGGCCCGTCTCTTGAAAGAGCGGTCAAATTGACTCGCCAGCTTCGCAAACAGCTACGCTTTATCACACTCCCCCAACGCTACTGTTCCCATACTGGTGTGATTCGCCATCATCAGTCCCGTCACGCGGTGGGTCGTTTCCATATACGGGCTTGGCTTTGACAAGGCGACTTGAATACTTGCGGGACCCCACGGCACGAAGCGATGCACGTTCTGTTCGCGAATGCGTTGCAGACTCTTGTGCACCTCCATCGGGTCCACCAAACCCTGCACGATATCCACAATGGAAATGTAACGCCCTGTTCGGGTATTGACGCTCACCATCAGATTCTTGTTCTGAAGCAGGCGGCGCATCACGTCACTTACGGACGTCTTCCGCACCGATGTGACCTATGATGAAGACGTGAGGATGATCACTACGGAATCATCGATGGTGAAGGGAGTGTAGGATGTCATGAGGAAATGCAACTGGGGTTGCGGAATCAACGATGCCAAAAGACCAATCAGATTGTTGTTCATGTACCTAGTATTCACACGAAGTCCACTCTCCCACCCTGGATAGCGCATGGTGGCCGTAGATGCGGCCATGACTGTGGAAACGATCGAGTTCACCTGGGAGATGGTGGGATTGGGGAGGTGGAGACGATCCGTGGCAAGGCTGTTCAGCGATTCGTTGTCCAGCACGACAACGGAGTCCGCGTACTGGATCAGACGACGCGCAGTCGGGATGGAGTTGTACGCCTGAACAACGACATCAGAAGCGCCCTCCTAAGGATAAGACAGACACTGCACACTCACGAGATTTGGGAAAACAGAATAGGTCTGGATCAGCTTCTTCGGAAACGCATCGTTCAGATTCTCCAGAAGGTAGGAACCCATGCCGGATCCCGTTCCTCCCGCAATGCTGTGCATCAGCATGAATCCCTGCATGTCACAATTGCAAAAGGCAAGTACCTCAAGACTGTCGCTGTTCTCCGCCTCGCGCGTCAGGATATCCATCATGGTTTCACGGCATGCGCGCCCCTGCTCATATCCCGATCCCCAGTTGTTTCCCGCTCCCGTTCCATCCGGTCCAATGAATCTAGCTCGCATCGATTGAATGCAACGTACATGTTCTCCGGATTATAAAAGTCGTGGTATTCGGACTGTTTGATAGTGTCGATCACAAGCGGCTCCAGATCAAAGAGTACTGCGCGCGGGACAAAGTGGCTGTTATCCGCCTTTCAATGATCACATGGAAGGAACGAGATACTCGATAGAAGAAGACATCCTTCCTGTCAAGTCCATCTTCTGCGTACTCCTGCAGGCTGCCATCACTACCGATGCCGTGCTCAGCGCAGAGTTTCTTCCAGAATTCGAAGCCAACTATTCAAATCACTCGCGGAGAGGAACGAGAATACTCTGATTGCCGCACTGGCCCACCTGTACCGTGACGATTTCACGCGGCATGTGGAGAGACGGAAGGAAAGTGATGAATGATGACAACGCGTTTGAAAGAAACAGAGGGAAAAATGATACAAAGTCTCAATCCAGAACGTTCGAGTAGAGCAGAGGAGTTGACAGTTCCTGCTGGTCGATAAACCGCAGATCGAGAGGCTCCACAGAACTGCCGTCGTTGGACCATTCGGGAGTGCCCATGATGACTTCCTCTTCTTCCTTGCTCACGTAGAGAACGTTTCCGAAGCAAAGCAAAAAGTAGGAGCTGTACGCAAGCGTAATCACAAGAACGATGACGTTGAACGAAAAGACCAGGATTTCCGCGTCCAGCTCGTTGATGATATAGTGGTGTTAAGGGCCCAAGAGAGAGGAGTGAGAGGATATGGGAATGACGTAAGAGCAGCTGCGAGACGATGGGAGAGAGCACGCATCGCTTGTCCACTCCGTCAAGTTTCCAAACAAGTCGTCGTTCGTCACAAAGCCGCAGCACTTCGCATAATCCTAGGAACATGACGCAACAGGACAGGCGCAACAGCAAGCAGTATCCAATCTCGCTTGGTGATTTTCTTCTTGAGCTGGCGTTCGTAGAGAATCACTGTGTCCATCTCAACGGGCTTTCCATTGTTCTACGTGGCAAGCGAAATAGGAGGATACATAAATGATATAAAGAGAAGAGATCACGTCGCTCATGTACCACAGCTGAAAAGCAACGAGGGAGGTACCCAGGATCAAACAGGAGGAGTACTAATCCGTCAAGAGCGCCACTGAATAGCAACAATCGTGATCGTAATTGGACTGGAGTGCTTTTGCAGTGTGATGATGTAAATGCACACCAGAGACATGGCGACGATAATGAGCATGGGACTATGCGTAAACAATGCAGCGCAACCAAAATACATGCTGAAACTCAGCAACTTGTTGGAAAACAGCAAACGGAAGTATATCTAGGTATTGCGCAATACGGATATAACAAACCGCGTTATTAGCGAGAGGAAGAATGACTAATGCCGATATGGAGAGCAGAATGCAGAGGATGTTCAAAAACCGTAGAAAGAGAAAGTAACGATTTCCTGCATCCTCACAGACGAGCGACAAAAGATACGATGCTTTGCCTCCACCATCTCCCACCAACGGAAAACAAAAGTGGGATGGCGGGGGAGAATCGTGATTTGGAAATGGGAAAACGAATCGGAGATGAATGCGTATTGTTTGATGTGTTGGGCATGGACATCGCGCTATTGGAGATACTCCTCCCAGAGATGCTGTGACTGCAGTCCTCTTCATTCGTCGGTCTCGTTCGTGGAGCGGCACTTCTCTCAGGTAGTGGTGAATAACCGCGGTGAACTCCACTCACGAATGGAGCAGGAAAGCGGCACTATTCCTTGTCAGAGCGTTCATTCGTAAGCCATGCCAGTATGCGGACTGTGTGCGCGATTCGTGAGCACTAGGACTTTGCTTCGATGACTCCGGAGGAGAAGAATGTGGAGATGTGGAGAATTAAGAAACTGATCAAGACCCTGGAGAATGCGAGAGGGTATCTCTCTGAACGCACTTCATTACGTGTAGTAACGGCACGTCCATGATTTCCCTGATCATCCGTCCCGGCGATCAGGTAGTCGACTCCGTCCTTCCCTCACTCGCTAGATCGCGAACTCCACGAACATGCTGGTTGGTGAATACGGAACCGCCTCCAACATCAAATCGCGTGTGAACAGACTGTCCGTGCTCGGCGCCATCACGTCCACCCAGCAGAAGCTGAAGCTGTACGCGCAGTCTCTGCGACTCATGCCTAGGTTCACCAAGGTGCCGCCAAACGGTTTGGTCATTTACTGCGGCACGTGTTTGAACGAGGAGGGCAAGGAGAAGAAGATGTCCTACGCCTTCGAGCCCTTCCGCCCCATCAACACCTCTCTCTACCTGTGCGACAACAAGTTCCACACGGAGGCGCTGCAGGAGCTCCTTCAGGACGACTCCACCTTCGGCTTCGTGGTGGTGGACGGCAGCGGCGCGCTGTTCGGCACGGTGAGCGGCAGCAGTCGCACGGTGCTCCATCGCTTCCTGGTGGACCTGCCGAAGAAGCACGGTCGCGGAGGTCAGTCGGCGCTGCGTTTCGCGCGTCTGCGTCTGGAGAAGCGCCACAACTACGTGCGCAAGGTGTGCGAGCACTGCGTGCAGTTCTTCATCACCGACGAGCGCGTGAACGTGGCGGGCATCGTGTTCGCCGGCTCCGCCGAGCTGAAGGAGGAGGTGTACGGGTCGGGTGAGTGTGGCGACTGGGCGTGACGGGCAGACATGCTGGACCCGCGTATCAAGAACGCGGTGGTGAAGATCGTGGATGTGTCGTACGGCGGCGACAACGGCTTCAACCAGGCCATCGAGCTGTCGGCGGACACGCTGGCGAACGTGAAGTTCGTGCAGGAGAAGAAGCTGATCTCGTCGTACTTCGACGAGCTGGCGCGCGACACGGGCAAGTACTGCTTCGGCGTGAACGACACGCTGCGCGTGAGGCGAGGTGAGGGGCGATGAGGCGTAGTGCTTGGAGATGGGCGCGGTGGAGACGCTGATCGTGTGGGAGAACCTGGCGGTGTACCGCATCGTGCTGAAGAACTCGGCGGGCACGACGAAGACGCTGTACCTGACGGAGGAGCAGTGCACGGACTCGACGTACTTCAAGGACCCGACGACGGGACAGGACATGGAGACGGTGGAGAAGGACCTGTTCCTGGAGTGGCTGGCTGAGAACTACAAGTCCTTCGGCGCTTCGCTGGAGATCGTGACGAACAAGTCGCAGGAGGGCTCGCAGTTTGTGAGAGGTTTCGGCGGTATTGGTGGCATTCTTCGCTGGAAGGTGGACTTGGCGGAGATGGGAGACGACGATGACGACTTTATGTAACCTTTTAGGACGTTCATGTGGTAGCTTGGCTGTTTGTGACAAACACGAGAATGTAGTGTGACTCGGTCGCTAAGAACTTAGGCAGAAGTCTTCTTGTTCTCGTAGTACTCCTTCGCCTCAACAAGTCTCTTCGCCT